>Ga0210057_1007712_pt1 | contig 12951 bp, 10 predicted proteins | sample CryGeyCG2114_010_2_FD_183968 | JGI IMG/M metagenome (GOLD analysis project Ga0210057, IMG submission 183968) | Groundwater microbial communities from aquifer - Crystal Geyser CG10_big_fil_rev_8/21/14_0.10 (SPAdes) (version 2) | ecosystem: Environmental > Aquatic > Deep subsurface > Groundwater ... | reverse complement strand
AAAGTTATGCCAACACCGAAATACAGCGAAAAAGAATTGCTGAATCTCGTCTTGGACGAGGCCAACTTGGCAATTCAGCAAAAGCGAGTGAACCCGAATCTTACTTCGGAACTGCTCGCATCGGGAGTGCGGACAGTATCGGGCGAAGGGTCGTCCGTTGATCTCGGAAACACCAGGGAACTTATCGTGACTTTGGATGTTTCCGCGGCCAGCGGCACATCCCCGACGCTTGATGTAAAACTCCAGCATTCCCCCGACGGATCATTGTGGTCTGATTTGGGCACCGCATTTGCCCAAAAAACAGGCGTAAGCCGAGAGGTTAAGGTGTTCACCCAGTATCACCGTTATGTGAAAACGGTCTACACCATTGCGGGCACATCGCCGAGCTTTACCTTTTCGGTCGAGGCGACGGCGAAAGAATAAATTAATCGCAAAAAATCTTATGACTTTATTCAATTCACACATTAAAACTTTGCGCATCGTCCTGACGCCATCGCGGCCGATTTACGAGCAAGGCGTCCGACTTGGCGACACGCAAGGAAAGTATGTCCAGTTTGAAAACGGCCGCTTTCAAACGGATGACAAGGAAGTGACCGAGAAACTCGAAAAACTTCCGAACTTCGGGGTTGATTTCTGGAAAGTCGCCAACGAATCGGCAAAACCCCAAGAATCCCAAACAGAGAAAGAAACCGATCTTGAGTCGCTCACAAAAGTGCAGCTTCTTGAACTTGCGAAAGCAAGAAATGTTGAGGTCGAGGATGGCTTAAACAGGCCGCAAATAATCGAACGCCTGAAAGAGGCGAAATAATCCTATGGACTACAAAGTCGCAAAAATCGAAAAAACGAACGACGGCATAGAGGTAGAGGTGCGGTTCCTTGATGATGACGAGGATGTCGTTGATTCCCGAAAATACCTCTACAACGCGTTATTGGAAGAAGATGAGCTGGAATCAGCAATCAGAAAAGACGCGGAAGGCGTGATCGCCGATTACGAACTCCGCATTGAAAACGCAGAACGGGATCGGCAGGAAAAAGAGGTCAGTTCCAAAGTCGAAGGGTTAAAAGAATCCTTCGGTCTTTAGAGGTCAAAAAAATTAAGTAATTAAATTGTTACCATGACTAATCTTGAAAAAAGAGGAACATTCCGTCTCAAGCAGAATATCCAGTATGTTCTGCGGGACAAAAACGGCAACGCAAAGCCGCTCTGGAACGAGAACGCTATTGCCCGATTCTTCAGAGAAGAACTTGGCATTAGCATGCCTCGCATTCCTTTGCTCTTTGGTTTTTGGGGCTTGACGCTTAACATTCACAACCTCGTTGTGAATGCAGGCATGGCCGGCGTTGCTTCCAGAATCAACGGATCGGGCGGCGAAGCGGCATTTACCTTCATTGCCATCGGAACGGGCACGGTTGCCCCGGCCGCTGGAGACACCGCGCTTGGCACGGAGATCACCACTGGCGGCGGTGCTCGAGCTGCGGCAACCGCTTCTCGAGTCACAACCGATGTGACGGACGATACCGCGCAGCTCGTGCTTACCTTCAACTTCACGGCGAGCTTTGCCGTGACCGAATCCGGCGCATTCAACGCCGTCTCGGCCGGCACTATGCTTGCTCGCCAGACCTTCAGCGCGATCAATGTCGCAAACGGCGACTCCCTGCAGGTCACTTGGAAGTTCGATATCGACTAATCATCCAGCCTGAGGTCGGCTGAACCTGAGTTATGCCCGATGAAAGAGTCTGAAAATGGGGCTTTCTCACCGTTGATTTATTGTCTCTGAATGCCAATAGAAGCGTTCAAAATTTGGTATAGCGACAAAACCTTTGATTCCGCTCAAGCGGCGGCAAGGGATGTTTTTGGCGCGTGGAAAGAAGCGCCAGACCAGGATATTCAAGTGGTCGTATTTTACTTTGACGAGGACGACTCTTTTGGCCGTCCGACGCGGCGCGTGATGAAAGGCCAGGACTACTACGCGATGGATGAAAAAGGAAATCTTTCCGAACACTTTGACGACATCACGAAAGTGAGTGGCGTTGTGAGGCACGGAAAATGGACGGAGTGGGACAATTTCGTCCGCATAGACGCGGAAGCATTCAGCGATTACGGAGAAGGGTGGCTTTGGCAAAAACCAGAACCGCCTCCTCGATCTAAAAAATCAATAGAGCAAGACATTTGATATGGCGACTTATTATTTAAAATCAAAAAACAGCGATGTTCCACCGCAGGCCGGCTCGGATTTTACTAAAGAAATCTCCGCCGAAACCGAAGCCGCAGGGTCCATCACGGTTCAAGTCGCTAACGGCGCGACGGAAGTATCTCATGCATTTACAAAACCATATAAGCCGAATAATGCCGACTGGGAGACCGGCGGCCTTACGGTCAAGGTTCGGGTGACTACCGCAAACTCGAATATCCACTTGAATGTCTCGGCGCAGCGCGTCGCTAAAAACGGCGACTTAATAGAGTCCGCAGCCGCGCCAGGAGAGCAGACGCTTTCAAGCACTGGCGTTTTCACTTTCAATATAGCGAGCAAAGATTGGAATGCGGGAAATTGCGATGATCGATTGAGAATCTCGTACTTGTTCCGATCCTCCCAAGCTCACGGGACTGCGGCCTCCGTGGTTATCGAGACAGGCACGACAGACACCGAAGTGACCACCTCCATATCCGAAAATGCGGGAACTTGCCGAGCGGCTTTTGTAAAAAATCTTCGCCAATATAAAAACGATCACAAAACTTTTATCGCCGAGGGCGGCAACACCGGCGGCGACGGAATATCGAATCAAATTTATCTGGACTCTCTCCTTGCCTCGCGGGACAGAGTCGACAAGCTCACCTGTAAAGTCGAGAACGAACCTGTCGGCACGAGCTTCGACAATGTAGCCAACTTCACCGGCCGGCAGATTTTATTTGACCCCGACTCGCCGAAAATCAGCCGTTCGCACACGGTGGTCTACGACAGCTTTCATAAGCGAATGATTCTCTTCGGCGGCTGGGATGGAACGACCAGAACCAACGATGTCTGGGAACTTTCGCTTGACGACAGATTCGCAAGCTCTCCTCCGCAATGGAGAAAACTCAACCCCTCGGGAACGAAGCCGTCTGCCAGAACTACGCACGGCGCAATTTATGATGCAGATGCCAAACGGATGATCGTCTGGGGCGGATTTGACGGAAGCGACCTTGGCGACACATGGGAACTCGACCTCACCACTCGCTATTCGGAAGCGTGGACGCAACTTACGCCATCCGGCACCGGCCCCGTTGCCAGAGGCCAACTGATGGTGGCCTATAAACAAGCCACCAAGAAAATGTATATCTTCGGCGGCTTGGTTGGCGCGGGCGATTACCGAAACGATCTCTTTGAGCTTGATATTACGGACGGAACCGAAGCATGGACACAGCTTAAAGCAGAAGATGCGGCCGGCAACCCGGGAAGCCGCGCTGACGGCGTGATGGTCTATGACAGCGGAAATAACCGTCTCCTCATATTTTCTGGCTACGACGGCACAAATCGTTTGAGCGATCTTTGGCAGTGGGACATCGCAGGCGCGTCATTTTCTGAAGTTAGCGACGGTGCGCCTCCAAGCGCGAGGGAATTTGCTGTCGGCGTTTATGACCCGAATAACAGCAGGATGATGGTTACCGGTGGCAGAAACGGCACCTCTTCGGCGGCCATATTTGAAGACCTTTGGGAATTGAATACCACAAGCGGGTCCGAAGCGTGGACTGACAGAACTCCGCCTATCGGAGAGAGACAATCCGGCGTGCGTTCTTCATACGCCTGCTTTGATTCGCTCAATAAACTGATGATTTTCTTCGGCGGCCAGGACAAAACACTCGAAGAAGAAAAACATGTCAAAGTGGTTGATCTTGCGACGGCCGGCTCCGCGCCGATGTATGAATTTTTTCAAAATAATTATCTCCGCGAGCGCGACGCTATGGGATACGCCCACAACCCAGATCGTGATGAGACGCTCATTGTCGGCGGATTCGCGCGACTGATGAACGATGCCATTGCGGAAGGAGAACATACAAACGAAATCTGGCTTTACGATCATGCCAACGGTTTCTGGTACCAACCGGTTCTCAATACACAACTCGGATTTTGCTCTCGTGAGGGCCCGAGCGCGATTTATGACACGAATCGAGATAGATTTCTTATTTTTGGCGGTCTCACCGGCAACGCCACCTCAAATAACCGTTTCTACAACGATGTCTGGGAACTCAAAGCGGACGCTAACGGCGTTTATCATCTTAAGAAATTATCTCCATCTGGCACTAAACCATCTGCTCGATGGCTGCACGCGGCTGTATATGACCAAACCAATGACCGCATGGTGATTTTTGGCGGAGACGATGGCTCAAGTTTTTTGAATGATGTCAAAGCCCTCTCTTTCTCCGGCGGAGAGAACGGCGCGTGGTCTTCGATTACTCCGACAGGCACCGCGCCTTCAGCTCGCAGACAGTGCGCGTATGCGTATGACAGCAACAGCAATTATATGCTGATTACCCACGGCGCGACCGGGGTCAACTCGTTTGTGGGCAACACCTTCCTTCTCGACCTGACTTCCGGCTCAGAGGCGTGGAATTCCATCTCTCCTTCGGGAACTGCCCCAGATGCCCGACGCGGCATGACGGCGGTGTATAAATCGGCTGACGACAAGTTCTATCTCTTCGGCGGATACGATGGAACATCTCACAAAAACGATCTCTATTCGCTAACCTCGACTACCACATCGCCAGCGTGGGCGACACTATCCTCAACTGGTGCGCCATCGGCTAGGCGTTCGCATGCGGCCGGCTATTCTCCCACACAAAACAAAATGGTGATTTACGGCGGGCGCGCCGATTCCGATACTTCGTTTGCCGAGAGCAATAACACTTATGAATATGATGTTGCCGGCAACAGCTGGGCGAAAAAAGACCCGCTGATTTACATTCGCGGCGGCGTTGATGTGACCGGTTTGGCTTCGAATTCTTTTCACTGGCAGTCATGGCTTACTGGAACATCCGGCGGAGACGCCGATAAGGTTTCGGCGTTTGGAAACTTGGAGAGCGTTGCCGATTTCATAACTTCCACTGGACAGAACTTTACCCAAACGCTCAACGAAATAGTCGCGGTTGCCGATTTGGTTCCGAAGCAGGCGCAGAAAGTCGCAAGCGAAGCCCTGCTGATCGTTGATTCTTTGGCGAGAAGCGCGTCTCGGACATTTGCGGAAGTTCTTGCGATAGCCGACTCGATATCGAATCAAGCGCAAAAAACATTCTCGGAAATTGTCGCGGTAGCGGATTCGCTTATAAATCAGGCGCAAAAGAACTTTACCGAGGCCGTGACCGTAGCTGATACCGTCCTAAAACAATCAACGCTCTTTAGAACCTTCTTGGAAATCATCACGATAGCTGACTCGTTGGCGAAACAAACCGTGAGGATATTCGGCGAGGTTGTGAACATAGCGGATGCGATAGCGAATCAGGCGATCAAAACATTTGCGGAAACGATTCTTGTTGCCGATGCCCTAATATGGCAAGCGGCCAAAACTTTTGAGGAAATCGTGGTGGTCGCGGATTCAATTGCGAGACAAGCAATAAAAGCGTTCAGCGAGGCGATTTTGGTAGCCGACACGATAACGGCAAAGGTTATCGCCAAAATCTTAATAGAGGCGGTGGTCGTTGCCGATAGTATCCAACGAGTCGCAGTAAAAACTTTCAATGAAATTATTGCTCTTGCAGACACGAAGATTCTTCAGCCGGCCAAAACCTTTGCTGAAACCGTTATTGTCGCCGAGATTTTTTCAATAGTCCTGACGATCAAAAAGGAAATCTCGGAAGCTGTCCTTTTGGCCGATTCCGCGTTCAAAACTATTGGAAAGTTTCTAGCGCAAGAAAACCTGCTTGTCGCTGATAACGCGGCGAGGTTAAGCGGCAAGGTCCTGCAAAACAGCATTGTCGCTGCCGACTCCATTGCAAAAGAAAGTCGAAGAAATGTGCTGGAATCCGTGCTCATAGCGGATACATCAATACGGCAAGGAATCAAGACATTCGGAGAAGCGGTGACGCTCGCCGACAGTTTCCTGCGGACTTGGACGATCCAGAGAGTATTCGAAGAAATAGTCGCCATTGCCGACACCGCCTCAAAACAAGCTCAAAGAGTATTCAGCGAAGCGGTTGCAATTGCGGACGCGGCTATTGGGAAAACAATATCCAAGTTTTTGTCAGAAATAATCGCGATAGCGGATGTGATAGAGAAACAGGCAGGCAGAATTTTTAATGAAATTGTAGCGGTGGCCGACAGCGTTGCCCGTTCCGCCATAAAACTTCTAAGCGAGACAGTGGCTGTTGCCGACATTTTCGCGGCAGTAGCCGTAATCAAAAAAGAATTGATCGAGGCGGTTTTGCTGGCTGATTCCATTATAAAAAGCGTTGCGAAAGCAATGGCAACGGAAACCATATTGATCGCAGACAGCGTGACGCGTTTGGCCGCAAAGAATTTGCAAGACGCGGTCATTGTCGCTGACTCAATACTCAAAGAAAGCCGGCGGATTATTTCCGAAGCGATATTGCTTGCTGATGCCCTGCTTAAACAAGGAATCAAAACGCTTGGCGAAACAATCCTCCTGATTGACAGCTTTTTGAGAACTTGGACGGCGCAAAGAGCATTCGAGGAGATCATTACCATTGCTGACTCTGTAGCCCGTCAAGCTCAGAAAGTTCTCACTGATGCGGTGGCGGTTGCCGATTCGCTGATGAAGTCGGTTCAGAGATCGTTTGCGGAAACCGTAGCCATCGCGGATTCACTTTTGAAGCAGACCCAGAAATTTATGCAGGAAGCCCTAACCGTTGTTGACACCCTCGCAAACCAGCTGACTATAAGCAGAACTTTTGCAGAGGTTGTCGCGATAGCTGATTCAGTTTTGAAGCAAATGAGCAGAAGTTTGGCAGAAGTTGTGGCCATGGCCGACTCTCTCTTGCGGGCCCCGCAAAAAGTTCTCACCGATGCTATTGCCGTAATCGACTCCACTATAAAAGCCGCTCAAAGAGTGCTTCTTGAGGCCGTGGCAGTAGCCGACACATTGGCAAGACAGGTCATCCGAGCATTCTCCGAATCAGTAATTATTGCGGACACGCTGACAGCCCTGAAAGTCTTTATCAGAGATTTGGCAGAAGTGGTTGCCGTCATAGATTCAGTAACCAGACAAACTGGCAGAAGTTTGGCAGAAGTTGTTCCGATCATCGATTCATCAATACGCTTGTCCGCCAAGACGCTAAGCGAAGCGGTTTTGGTTGCCGATTCTCTGATCCGAGAAACTGGACGGCAGATAAGCGAAACCATAGCTATTGTCGACAACCTTGCGCGGCAAGCCGAGAAAATTCTGACGGATGCCGTGCTGATAGCCGATGCCTTCACAGCCAAAATAACCGCCAAGCTTTTTGCGGAGGTCATGCTTATTGCCGATGCAGTAGAAAAACAAACAACCCGGGCATTTAGCGAGATCGTGACCGTTGCTGACAGCCTCTTCCGGCAAGGCGGAAAGGTTTTGAGCGAAGCGGTGGCTGTTATCGATAGCCGGCTGGTCGCTATGCAGAGAGTTTTTGGCGAAGCGGTAATAATCGCCGACATTTTAGTCAAGAGAGCGGAAAGAATTTTTGCGGAAATTTTGTCCGTTGCTGATTCGTTCGCAAAAACCGCAGGTAAAGCATTGAGTGAAGCAGTGATCCTCGCCGATTCGGTTATTCGGCAGACCGCAAGAGTGTTCGCCGAAGCGATAATCATCACAGACATCATCAGCAATCAGGGCCAAAAGATATTCGGGGAAGCTCTATCAATTATTGATAGTTTGAGTCGGCAAATTGGCCGCCTATTTGCCGAAGCGGTGCTGATAGCCGATTCAGTGTCAAAAACAGCTCAAAGGATATTTCAAGAAATCATCTCAACCGCCGATGTGCTTATCAGAGCCGCCGGCAAGTCCCTGACTGACATTGTTGCCGTTGCCGATTCTGCATCAAAGCAAATCACCCGAATATTCACCGAAGCTGTTGCTGTCGCCGATTCGGTTTTGAAGCAGGGGTCAAGGATTTTTGCAGAGGCCGTATTGATTGCCGACAATTCTATCCGGCAGGCCGGCAAAGCGCTTGCCGAGGCAGTGGCAATTGCCGACAGCGTGATAGCGGTCAAGCTGCAGATAATCCTTTCCGAAATAATTGCCATTGCCGACAGCATCGTCATGCCCTTCATGAAATTGCTTGCCGAAACGATAAGCGTTGCGGACGCAGTAGTTCGCCAGACGGCCAAACTTCTCGGTGAGGCAGTTTCAATTGCCGATTTGGTCGGCAAACAGGTTTTGAAAGTGTTTGCCGATGTGGTTGCTGTCGCTGATTCAATGACGCGTCAGGCAGTAAAGCTTCTCAAAGAAATAGTGGCGATAGCAGATTCGACGGCTCGAAATATAACCAGAACGCTTGCGCAAACCATCACAATTGCCGATTCGGCTCTGAAAAAAAGCATCCGATTATTTGCGGAAGCAGTGAGCATAGCGGATTCATTTGCAAAGCTTCTTACGAGATACGCGAATCTCAGCGAAATCGTGCAAGTGGCCGATTCAATAATTCGGGTTATCGGCAAAGTGATCAACCAGATTGTCCACATTGCGGAGGGACTTTTGAATAGCCCGATATTTCCGCCAACGATTAAAGTCGCTATTCAATTTCTGACGGCAAAGATCGGCGTTCTGTTCACGAGTTCAAAACAAAATACCGAGCTTAAGAGCGCGAAAAAAGAGGTCGAGCTCAAAGGCGCGAAACAAGACATCAATTTGTAATTTATGGCCAGCATCAAAATAGTTCAAAACGACACAAAACCGTACCTCGAGTTTGAAATCACTCAAGACGGAACGCCTGTGGACTTAACCGGCTCGACAGTGAAGTTTTATATGAAAAATGTTGATACAGGTTCGGTGAAAATCAACGGTTCGCTTTGCGATATAACGGACGCGATCAAAGGAAAATGCCGCTATGTGTGGGCGGCAGGAGATACGAACACGATTGGGACATACCTCGGGGAAGTAGAGGTCACATTCCCCGATGCGAAAATTCAGACCGGCTACAAGCAGGTCACCATCGTGATCCGCGATGATATCTAAAACCTATGACCAGAGGAGAAATAAAAACAGCGATTAAAAACCAAGTGGACGATTCCACTATTACTGACTCGATTCTAAACGAGTGGATTCAGGCCGCCGATGACAAGGTCCAGACATGGCGACCGCCGAGAGATCAGGATCAGACCTTTGATTTTTGGGATTACCTGAAAGAAGAAAAAAACTACACCACCCAGGTCAACATAACCAAATATCCATTGCCCGACAACTTCCGCGCGTTTATCGGAAAAGAACCGCTGAGAGTTGAGGATGATGCGGAACCGTACACGCTTGTCGATTATCAAAGCCGTGACAAGTATTCCGACCATGTGATCTGGATGCTCGGCAAGTTTTTCTACATAAAAGCCGCGCCATCGGTTGACGGCAAAACCATGACGCTTGCTTTTGTGCGGTTCAGCGATTCGTTCGTGACTGACAGCGATGAGCCAGAAATAGAGCCACCCTACCACCAGGCGCATGTGGCGTTCGGCAAGTCCCGCTACTACAACCAGCAAGGCGATACCGAATTGGAGAATCAGAACATGAACGAATTTGAGCGGGTAATGCTCGGCAAATGGCGGGATCAGGAAATGGTGAAAACGGCTGCCGCAGAGGAGACGGCGACCATTCCAAAGCAATTTATCGTATAAACCATGGCACTACCAAAGAAAATTTGGAAGCTATCGAGATTCGACAAAGGAGTCGGCAATGTGAACGCGCCCGGCATGTATTGGTGGTCGCAGGGTTTGGATTTTGAGTCATCGCCGCCCTACATTCGCGTGGCCGCAAAAATGATCAAAGAAGCGGACAGCGCGTCTGTCACGACCCTCTCCGAGATACTCTGGGGGACGATTTTTGACAGCACGAACTGGGTGGTCAACATGAACGATGGCAAATTCTTCAAGTTCAGTTTCCCGAGCTGGACGGAAGTCCACGACAATGTGAATGTGTGGGGCGGTCTCGGACTTTTCGGCGACAGCCAGATAGAGAACTTTACCGAAAAAGGATTCTTGTATTACGCCTCGAATGGATGGGCTGGCCGATACGACAAACAAGCGGACACTTGGACTGATTCGTGGCAGAGCTTTGCGGTATCCAACAACGCCGACCTTTGCCCGATTACAAAATTCTTGAAGTTTATTTGCTTCGGCAACCAAAGATTTTTGGCTGTTTGGGACACGGCCGCAAGTTCGTGGAACTCAACCCGAATCACGCTTCCGCTCGGGTACACAATTAAATGGCTCATGCCCTTGACCGACTACTTGGTGATATCGGCTCATCACAACGCCTTCGGCTCCGCGCTCTTTTTCTGGGACGGAATATCCGGGACATACAACAGAGTTTTGCAATTGCCGAATGTTCGGTCTCTTGCCGGCGCGGTAGATAAAAACGCGCTTTATGTCATCACCGGCGACGGCTGGGTAAATCTTTTCAACGGGGTAGGTCTCGTGCGCCTCAACAGATTTCCCGACATAGAACTCGATGCAAACTATGCAAGTCTTCTTAACATCAATCCCGATGCGGTCAAAGTTTTTCAAGGAGTGATTTTAATAGGAAAGGCGGCAAGCGGATTCAGTATGGAGAGACGATTTTATCCGGGCGGTATCTGGGTATTCAACCCAGCAACCCGCGCTCTCTATTTCAAGCACACGATGTCGCATTTCGGAATCACCAATAATAGCGGATCGGGAGTCATCGGCATTGGAAGCGTGATTATTGATCAGGGCGGAAACATCTTCCGAGTGGCATGGAATAAAGGCGGCGGCACCGGCCAGTATGTCATCGACAATTCAATGGATAGCGGGTCCGCGCGGCCGTACAACTATGGCGCGTTTCTCGTCACCTCATTGCTCGATGACGAACCATTTCGCAGAAAGCGGTTCATACAATCCATCATCAACTTTTGGAAACCAATTGTGGATTCAAGCAATGCGCGCGTGATTGTGAAATACAACATCACCGAGCAGTACCAAAGAGATGTCCGTTTTGTAAGCAGCGGAACGAGCACCACATTCACGCTCTCGTTCGTGCCGGCTTATTGGGAAGTGGGAGACGAGGTATCGGTGCTCTCCGGCAACGGCGCGGGGCAGATACGGCACATCAGCGCAATTAGTGGCACCACGATAACGGTGGATGAATTTCTTCAGGGCGGCGCAAGTTACGACAGCACTTCTTTTGTTCTGCTTTCAAAGTTCAGAAAGATCGGCGAAATCAAAGGAAGCACCGAGCCAGAGATCGTCAATAAGCTTCTGCGATTCAACGCGAGGTCAAAAAAGATTCAGTTAAAAATCGAAGTATGGTCGCCGTCCGGGTTCACCGGCGAGTGGAATATGGGCATTGCCGATATCTCCACCGTCTATGTCCCAGACCGAATCATTAAATAACCACCATGGCTTACACATTAGAAAAAATTGACGCGGAAAATTTCAAGCTTGTTGAGAGCAAGTCGTCAACGACAGTGCTTAACATTAACGAGCTCAAGAAATTGAAAACGCAATTGGAAAACGAGGTCACAAAAATTAACAGCGAACTCGCCAGAGTCAATACGATCTTGGATGAGTACGCAAAATTAACATAACTATGCCAGACGACATGAACCAAAATCCGCTCGATCCGCAACTGGGACTCATTCTCACTTTATTGAGAGACATTCCCATTCTGAACGCGGTCCCAAGCGATCCGCCAAAATTCCCGATCGGGTTTGCGCTCTATGACGACGGTGTAAATCGGAGGTTTTACATCTTCTTCAACGGCAACTGGCGATATGTAGCTCTCACTTAAAACTATGGCAAACACATTATTCGAATATTACAAAACAAAAGGCCAAAAACTCCCCGGCATTTCCGATAGATCGAAAACTTTCGAAGAGCTTGGCTTGGGTGCGGCTTCGGCATATAAGGGCGAATACCAGCAGAATGTCGACCTGTTGGAGAGATTAAAGTCCGGGTCCCAACCCAAAACGCCGCCGGTTCAACCCCTTGCCGTTCTTTCTCAATCCCAGAAACCCCCCGTGGCGAGCCCGGTTGCCCGTGTTGACACGGGTTCAGCCCAGCCGACCGCTTCACCCCCTGCGCCGACCTTGCCTCCGAAAACGACCATTTCTGGACAAGAGGTGCCGACCGGCACTGGACTCTTCCAGCAATACCAGGCGGACATAAATAAACGCATGCAGGACTTAGAAGAACGAGAGCGAAAAGTTTTGGAAGCGCAAAAATCCCTGCCGAGCAAAGCTGGTCTTTTGAGCTCGGCCAGAGAAGAGCGCGGCCTGCCCGAGGATCTCCAGCGGGCCCAGAGCTTGGACGATCGGCTGGCGCAGCTTGAAGGATCACTTTTTGAATCCGAGAGAGACATCCGAGAACGAATCAAGAAAAGCGGCGGCATCGTGACGGAAAGCCAAGTGCAACGCCTGTCGGCCGCAGAAACAAGACCGCTGCTCGAAGAGTACAATCGACTCTCCGCCGAACGATCGCGGCTTGGCCAAAGCATCTCTTCCAAAGAAGGAATTGCCCGCGAATTTGCCGGCGCGAAGTTTGATGACCTATCCCGCGCGCTCGGCGTAGCGGAAACCGAACTTGAATTCGGCAGAAAGCGATACGAGATTTACGCGGATATCGCCGGCGATCTCTTTAGCGCGTCCCAGAAAGACATCTCGCAGATTATTGAAATGGCTCAATCAAAAGACAAGGCGGAAAGCAAAGCGGCTGAAGAAGCGATTGACTTTGCCTTCCGAATGGCCGACTTGGCGGTAAAAACTCCGGCCGGGACGACTTTTGATATCGGCGGACAAAAAATTTCTGGCGTAAAACCGCCGACATC
>Ga0210057_1007710_pt1 | contig 12953 bp, 12 predicted proteins | sample CryGeyCG2114_010_2_FD_183968 | JGI IMG/M metagenome (GOLD analysis project Ga0210057, IMG submission 183968) | Groundwater microbial communities from aquifer - Crystal Geyser CG10_big_fil_rev_8/21/14_0.10 (SPAdes) (version 2) | ecosystem: Environmental > Aquatic > Deep subsurface > Groundwater ... | reverse complement strand
CGAGCACGCCGAGAGCTGTGAGGTTGGGAGGGGGTAGATTGGTGATACGTGGCTCAACCACTACCCCACCCCTCCCACCCCACCCCAGCCCTCCCCTCAGGCAGGGGAGGGGGCATACCCCTGGCCAGGGGAGGGAATAAATCCGAATTTCGTAATTCACAATCACCTAGAATTCTTTGGGTTACGAAACCTCGCATTTTTCCACTACCCCAGCCAAGAGGAGGAGCCATTTCGTAATTCCCATTACAATAACTCGGCCGACCGTCCGGATTATTGTAATGATGGGGTAGCAAAAAACCGGCAGCGCGTAGCTTACCGGCCTCGGGGCGGGGTGCGCGACTTGCGCCGGCACCCCGCCCCCTATTCATTTCACCTCTTTACCCAGAGCGAGCACGGCGAGTCGATGGGTTTACTTCTCGATCACGCCCCGGTCCGCTTCGAGCAGGGGGGTGACTTCGTTGTCGCCGTCGTCTTCGTCGACAACTTCGGCTTTCGGAGTGGCCCTGTCGTTCGGCACGCCGATTATGACGGCGGTGCGAATCATCGCGTCGACCCTCTCCTTATCCCTCCGGCGCGCCGCCGCGCGGGCGGCGAGGCTGTCTCGGGTCGACTGGTTGAGGCGGCCCATAAACTCCTCAAGTTGGACGTCGAGGTACGAGCGGTCGGGGTCGTTGTTGAGGACGATGTCGTCGAGCCCAACGAGGACAGCGAGCATCAGCTCCCGCACCACCGCGCCCTTCGGCCAGCGGCGAAGCTCGCGGAACTTCGACCAGATGAAGTCAAGCGCGCCGCGATGCTCCTTCCTAAGGATCTCCTCCATGTGGTCTGCCAACTTCTGCGAGCGCGCCATCCGGCTCTCGAGATCAATGATTTCGAGATTCTTCTCAGCAAGCTCCTGGCGGACCCGCCCGAGCTCCTCCCGCGATCGCTGATACTCACCGACTACTCCCGTCCAACCGTTGCCAGCAGTTCGGAACTGCCGAACTAGCTCATCGGAGCCAAATGGGCCCGCGCTGCGAAACAGCGCCACGAGAGTGTCTGTGGGGAAGAAAATTCTCTGGCCAAGCCGGTCCTCGACCTCGAATCCTTCGGTCGGCTGCTGATAGCCGTCGTAACGAGAGTCGGCGTAGCAGACTTTGGCTCGGTAAATACGAAGATACACAGCACTCGTCACCCGCACCCAAGACCGCGACAATAGCCCACGGACTCCGAGGAGAATAAGACCTCGGCGCGAGTGGCAGTACGGGCACGAGTAAATCTCACTGTCCCAAAGCTGTCGCCGCTCGTGGCCAACAAAGAACGACCCCAAAAGCAGTGACGACGCATCCATTGAGGCGATTGGAAGCTTTGTATACCTACACTGGCAGTACGCTTCGTACCACCCGACAACGTACTCCCGCACGAACCAAACTGGGAATGCCCAGGGCATTGTTCGAGGGCATCTCTCGTCGCCATGGAGCCAGAGCTCCAGATTCAGAAGCCAGATGGTGAGAGACAGTCCGAACACTGCGAGCGGACCAACATTCTGTGCTGACTCCGGACTCCAGAGCTGCCAAGACACCCCCATCTGACCCAGGCAGACCGCCAACATCTCGCGGAGAGCTACCACCGACACCACCGCGACGGACATCCACCAGACAAGCTGGATAACCGCCGCGAGAAAGGACACCTCGCTCGGCTTCTCTCGCGTTTCCGCGCTAGCGTCGGGCTCACGCCCGCTCGTTCCGACCGTTCCGTTCTTGGAGCTCATGGCGCACCTCCTTAGCCGTCCCGCTTTCGGCGGGATTAGGCCGTACCGTCCCCGTTGCTCACAGGGAGGGTCGTAAGTGGGGTTGAAATGGAGACAGGAAAAGCCTCGAAATGTACTCACAAGTATCGGGCTATCCCGACACATGTCAGCCACCTCGAAACCACCTACCCACTCCTTCCCGGACTCACGAAAGAGTTAGCGAAGAGGTTGTCAAAGACCTCTTTCGCTCGGGGACATCCCGAGCTTTACTATTTTTAAACTATCACACATAACCAATACTGTCTAGTCTTACTTTGAAACATTCCCTCCTCCTACCCCAGACCGTCCGAAAACTGGACCCAGTCACCCGGTGAATGTTTTCGGAGAACGTAACACTATGGTTAATTTGAGGTATTATGCCACCCCATTCACCAGGTGACTTAGTTTTCGGACGGCTTGGGTACACGCATTCTTCAATGACCTTGAGTTACGAAATGCGAGTTTCTCCCTCCCCTGGCCAGGGTGAGACTTGGGCAAGGGACCCAAGTCGCAAGACCTTTTGAGCTGTTTTTGAGCCCCGACGCTACGGTCGGGACAGGCGAAGCGAAGAAAAGAGCCAAAAGGTGTACAGCTCCTGTAAGGAGGGCTAGGGTGGGGTAGATTTCTGGCCGTATTTCTGCAATCTACCCCCTCCCAACCTCCCCCTGGCCAGGGGAGGGGCAATCTCGTAACTCAATGAAGGAGCAGATAGGCAAGCACGAGAACGGCGGTGAGCGCCGTGGCCATATTGAAGTATTTATACAAAAGAGAGCCGATGAGCTCCCCATAACGCGCACCCACCCACGCCACGATAGCGAAACGCAAGCCGCGCGAAATGAGAGCGGCAACCACAAAGAGCAAAAAATTCACGTGAAAAAAACCGGCGGCCAAGGTAAACACCTTAAAAGGGATAGGCGTAAAACCGGCCAAGAAAATAGTGATGAACACATTATCATTAAACGCCACCCCCAGGGCTTCGAAAGCCTCGGTCTTGCCATACCACTCAAGCAATGGCGCTCCCAATGCGCCGAAAGCAACGGCCCCAATGCCATAGCCGATAACTCCCCCAAGAACTGAGGCGAGCGCGGTCGTAAGCGCAATTTGTCTCCAGCGCATCGGTTGCTTGGTGGCAAGGGGCAAGATTAAAGGGTCTGGCGGAATAGGAAAAAAGATGGCCTCAATAAATGAGACAATCGCCAAGTATCGCTCGCCGTGCTCGTGGTCGGCGTAGCGAGTAACCCAAGACACCAATCGATCGCGGAGTTTATTGAGAAGTAACATAATATGCTTTATAGGACCTACGCAAAACCCTCTTTTCGTCTTTGCGAGCGCTCTGCGCGAAGCAATCCAGGCTTATTTTTAGGCATCAATAATTCTGGATTGCTTCGGTTTACCTCGCCACCGCTTATAGCGGGGCCCCGCCAAAGGCGGTGACAAAGACAGCAATTTGCGTATGTCCTACTTTATAAAACAGCTCTATTTTCTAGCGAATCGCCCTTGCCACCGCCTCGGCCACCCCTGCGTCGAAGGGTGAGGGAATAATCTTTCGCGCTGTCGGCCGAGCCACCATTCGCGCCAAAGCTCGGGCGGCCCGCAGAAGCATCTCTTCTGTAATCTCCCGCACTCCGTGGTCGAGCGCCCCACGGAAAATACCTGGGAAACCAAGGACGTTGTTAATCTGATTGGGAAAGTCCGAGCGGCCGGTGGCCACCACGGCGGCACCGGCGGCCTCGGCCACATCGGGCATAATCTCCGGCACTGGGTTTGCCATGGCAAAAACAATTGCCTTTGGGCGCATGCTCGTAATGTGGGCGGGCGTAAGTAGCCCGGGCTTCGAAAGACCGATGAAAACGTCGGCGTCTGCGATTGCCTCGCTAAGCCCACCCGAAACACCTCCCGCATTCGTAAACCCAAGCAACCTTGATTTTGCTCCATTGAGGTCTTTGCGGTGACGACCGATAATACCAATCGAGTCGAGGAGGAGGATGTCTCCCACCCCCGCACCGTGCAAGAGCTCGGCCACGGCGGTCCCGGCTGCACCGGCCCCACTTACGACCACTCTACTCGTCGCCAACTTTCGTTTGGTTACTTTGCATGCATTGATTAAACCGGCGAGCACCACCATGGCCGTACCGTGCTGGTCGTCGTGCATGACAGGTATGTCGAGCTCAGCCTTCAAGCGTCGCTCGACCTCAAAGCACCGTGGGGCGCTTATGTCTTCCAAGTTTATTCCCCCGAAGCCCGGAGCGATTACCTTCACGGTCGCCACAATCTCGTCCACATCCTGCGTGGCAAGTACGATGGGAAACGCATCCACGTTGGCAAAACGCTTAAACAAAGCCGCCTTCCCCTCCATGACCGGCAACGCCCCCAAGGGGCCGATATTGCCGAGGCCGAGCACCGCCGAGCCGTCGGAGACGACAGCCACGGTGTTGCCCTTACAACTGTAAAGGCCAGCCTCATTTGGGTGTTTGGCAAGATGGCTCGACACCGCGGCCACGCCAGGCGTGTAGGCCAAACTCAAATCCTGGCGGTTTTTAATGGGCACCTTAAGGGCGAGCGCAATCTTCCCCCGCGCCTTCTTGTGAAGGATGAGGGACGCCTTCCCGAGGTCAACTTTTTTAACACTGTCAGTCATAGTCTACCTATTCTAGCGCGACTTGCCCGACTCCACAAACGCGCACAAGCCGCCCCTCAAGGACGGCTTGTGAAAAGGAGAGCGATTGAGAGCAATGGCTTACTCAACAATAGTTTCTATGGTGGCAGAAGCAGACGGCGCGCGATTAGCGACAACATCGAGACTTACCGTGAACATGTCGTCGATGGTGTTGTCGGCCAGATTCTCAAAAAACTTGCCGGAGCCGAAGCGAATGTCCCAGAGCGTGCGGTCGAGAGTGGTGGTTGCAAGCACGTGGGCCGTGTTATCGGAAAGCGAAATGGTGGCGGGAAAAGAGATCTGTTGTGAGATGCCTTTCATGGTCAGTGAACCCTCCGCAAGATATGAGTTCGTGTCTTCTGCCTGTAGCACAAGGGCCGAAAGCAAGAAGGTGGCGGTCGGAAACTGCTCGACATCAAAAAAATCCACTGTCTTTAGGTGGGCGGTCAATCCGTCATTCTTACCAATAAAAGTTTCTGTGGCAACAATAGTGGCCATATCGAGAGTCACCTCGCCCACAGCAAGACCACCTGCTACTGTGAAACTTCCACCCGAAACAGCCACTGTGCCCGCGTCCGTGTAATTGTCCACAAACGGCTTGCTTCCCCGCCAAGTGAGAACGCTCTTACTGGAGTCAACTATATACGTGCCATCATACGAGGATGAGATCGGAACCGCGGCAACAGGGGTGGTGCTCGCCATTGGGGCCGCTTCCTTATCAACATTACGGCCAACCGTAAAGATAATAGCCAAAAGGATTATAACGATGATGATTCCGAGAATCAGCTTGCCTGCGTTGTTCATATAGAGGTTTTGGATTAAAAATAGTAAGTATGGGCGAGCTTACCACAAACGAGCTCAGATGCACAATCTGTCTTCCGTAGCCCCGGAATTGCAACAAAAGATATTGCCTATCAACGGATACTGGCGGTATCACGGCTATAAAAGAGATTGATGGTCCACTCGAAAGCGATGCGCCAGCGCTTGCGCGATGAGGCAAACTTAAATAGATAGATTGTGCGCCAAAGATACCAAGCGAAGCGGCCGGTGAAACGCACTCTCTGCAAGTCGGCCACCGCGTACCACTGGCCGATCGAGACGAGTTCACCCCGCATGCGGTAGTGAAAAGAGCGCAGTGGCCTACCGGAAATCGTGGCAATAATATTATTGGCCGCCGCGATACCCTGCGGCACCGCCACTTGGGCGAGCATCGGGTGGGAGTGTCCTTCGGCGTTTGCGAGCGCGGCCGCATCGCCAACGGCAAAGATGGTGTCGCTCCCTCTAACCCGCAAGGTACTGTCCACCAGAAGTCGGCCGTGCAGATACTCTGTCTCCGCTCCATCAATGGGCAAAGGTGACGGCACGACCCCTGTGGTCATGACAGTAAGCGATGTCGACAAATTAGCCCCCGAAGAAAGAACCACCTCACTCGGCGTCACGGAAACCACCTGCTCATTAAAAAGCGTCCGCACGCCAATCGCCCGCAGACGAGCGGCGGCGGCCCGGCGCAAGTCAGGATGATACTGTGGCAAAAGCTCTTCGCGCGACTGCACGAGCGTAATCGTCGCACACCCAGTCGGCCGGGTTGCCCCCTCTCCTGGACAGGAGAGGGTCGGGGTGAGGTGGAAACGTGACAAGCCGGAAGCAGTATGTATTGGGCAATATTTCTCCTCCAGCTCGCGTAGGAATTCGGCCAGCTCCGCCACCAGCTCCACACCGGTCGGCCCACCACCAATGACGGCAAACGAGAGCGTCCGGGCCCGCTCTTCGAGGCTACTGATGCGGGCAGCCTGCTCAAAACGCTCAATCACCGCATTCCTAATGGCAACCGCATCGCTCAAACTCTTAAGCGAAAACGTATGCGCCTCCGCTCCGGAAATTCGGACGCGATTGCTCTTTGCCCCAGTGGCGATGATGAGATAGTCGTACGGTAACCCCCTCTCCTGGACAGGAGAGGGCAGGGGTGAGGTAGATTGGTGCTTGTCGGATGGTTCCAACATCACCACTCGCCGCCCCGCATCCACCGACCGCACCCGTGCCGTGAGCACGCGCACGTTCTTCCCATTGACGGCTTCGCGTAACGGCTCGATCACGCTCGTGGGCGAGAGCGCCCCCGTGGCCACCTCATGAAGAAGAGGGGTAAAGAGGAAGTAGTTGATGTCGTTCACCACCGTGAGCTGGAGAAGCCCGCGCCGGGCCTCCCGCGCCAAACGTTTAGCGGCGTACATCCCGCCGAACCCCGCGCCCACAACAACAACATGAGGCAGGGTGTTTGGCTGTTTTTGAATACTCATTCGCATTATCTTATCGCGATATCCTACTACTGCAAAGCACGGCAAACTTCTCTTTTGCTACCCTAACTGTCACCCCGTATGGTTAACTGTACGAAACCTTGACACGCCGAGTCATCTCGCTATACTTAGAGCAGTTCACAACTTAATAAGCGTATCCAGAGAGTGAGATGCTAAGGGACTGTCCCGATGCTCACCGGCAACCTATCACTATGTGGTAAGGTGCCAATTGCAGATAGATGCGACCGACCATTAATTTGGTCAGTACAACAGTACAGGCGCATCTAAACAGATGCGCCTGTACTGTTGTGTTAAGAACCTTCACATATACGTGGTAAGTAAGTGGCAAGCGCAATGTCAAGTGCGCCCGACAAAAGGAGTGTGCCGATGATACGCTTGATGTTACCTGGTCGTGGTAAAACATGTAAAGAAGATGGTCCACATGTTAACTCTAGCGCAAGTGCGGTATGCATGAACAGCTGGCACTGGCTGCAGCCATGCTGCTGGGGAATATGGGGCATGTACGCCCCAGGCGAGGAGTACCAACTGTTAGAAGCGGATTCGAAGCGGCCGTTCGCCGTTGAAGAGGGCGAGGGGAAAGAAAGACGCAACAATCCTACTTTCAAGACACCCTCTGGTTGGAAGAAGCACTGGCGGGAAAAGATTGAAAAATGGGGTTGCGCCAGAAATCCGCACGTCGTTTTCGAAGAGAGCGACTACTACCCGGCTTGGGTGTACGACCTTAGCAGTCACGGCGAAGAACCGCGGGAGGTTGATGAGGTGTTGCGGAGGGGAATAACTGGCTGGAACTACAGCAACATCGGACAGGCGCCCGGCAGTCGGCTTACCTACGTCCGCTTGGGTGCTCGGACCCCACAATGCACAGACATTAGTGACTGGTGTGCCTGCATAAAGTTGTGGCGCTTCCTGCCATACGAAAACGGTATCGTGAAACGAAAACCAGACGATGATCGGTACTACGACAGCGACTTCGTCACCTTTGTTGCAAACAGTCGCATTGAGAAGCTGCGAGAGCGGATTGCCAAACAGGTGAGCACTCGTCGATTTCCGAGGATAACGGATGTCAATCGGTGGTCTGGCATCAGGTTGCCAATGGTTATCCTCCCCTGACTATCAACACAGCCAGGCAAGCCACCTACCCACCCGCCCCGGCGTCTCACGCGCCGGGGCCTATTTTTTGCCTAAGTATCTCAACCGCAAGCGAGACACATTCGTCTGGTCGCGCAAGGATCTCCTCCTCGTGAAAACGTAACACCCGCCAACCGAGACGGCGGAGAAAAGCATCTTTACGGCGATCGCGTGCCTGCTGAACTTTCGGAGCGTGCGCCTTGCGGTTGTCGCACTCGATGGCCATCTTGCGGTCGCCCTCGATAATCGCCAAGTCGATGCGTACCCGCCGACCTTTGTGTGTGACCGTATGCTCGGGTATTGTCTGAATACCTGCGAGCGCCAAAGCCTCTGCCAATATCTGCTCGGTGCGGGGCACGTGATAAAGCTCAAGAATGTCTCCGGCCGCCCGCAGAGTAGCAAGATCGGTAAAGCCGAAACTGACCCGCCGCGGAATGATGTTGCAAATCGGCCTTGCCAATGTTTGCACCCGGCCCACGAAGCACTTCAGGTAAATATCACCCGCTCGCTCATGTCTTGGCTCACTCGGCAAGAGCTCACGGCGTGGCGCCGTCTCAATGGCCCGTACTCGCGCGTAACGCTCAATGCGCTTGCCACGGGGCCCAAAGGCCGCCGGTTGATAAAAGGCCAGATGCGTAAAACGCCGTTTGGGCGCGTAGACGAGCGGGATGCGATACCACCCCTCCTCGAGCAAAATCTGTAAATCCCGCGGGGTCTTGAGCACCGCCACTAGTACTATCCTTCGACACGTATTCCTATGGAGTGATGCCACGACGTTTAATATAGAAACCGCTAACTCACCAAATATGTTATGTCCTCACTGATTCTAGCCCAATTTTCTCATTTTAGTTTTTTGCAAAATGTTAAAACTTCGTGAGCAAAGTCAGTGAGCTTGTGGTGAGTGGCGCGCCCGGCCCTGCGTTTGAGCAGTAGCCCGGCGATCGCCATTTTGCGAATATGGTCGGAGGCATTCATATAGCCCATGCCGAGCTCGTCTGCTATTTCCTCCACCGAAAGTTCTGACTTTCGGGCCAAGAGCTCTAGAATCTGCAATCGCCGAAAATTCGCAAATCCTTTAATGATTCGCTCGCGCCTGCGATAGGGCGTGGCCCGGCCCACACGTCTTAATTCTTCCTTTTTGTTGCGCATCATGTCCTTCGTTACCATCTTACCTTCATTTTAGTTTTTTGCAAAAAATTAAAATGAAGTTGATGGATTGGCGGGACACAGAAGCTTTGTCCAGCAAACATCATCATCAGAAGAAGGAGGGCGGCTACTGATTTTCGCTAAGCCCCTGCCGCATGGTGCGCCAGATGATGCGGAAGCTCTGGGCGAGGAGAGGTGAAGTGAGGACGGTGCCGAAGATGGGCTCTTCGAGAGTGATAAGAGCGACTTGGTCGCCCCAGATGAGAATGTCGGTCGGCTGGTCGCCGCAGGTCTTGGGGAGCAGGCCATGGTCGTAGAGGCCGCCCAGCACCAGATGCATCTCGTTCCCCTCTTCCGCGCCCGATGGGTGCGTGAGAATGTCGTGGAAAACGACGCCGTTCTTTTTGCAATCGCGCAGGAAGGCGGCCCAGAAGGCGGGGTCGAGAGCGGCGAGCGACTTGGTCGAGCCGATGCCATGCACCTCCTCGGCCCGGCTTGCTTCTTCATAAATGCGCTTCACCTCGGCAAGCCCGTCAAAAAAGCGCACCTTGGGTTTGTTTTTTTGCGTTGCGTGGAGGGCGCGCAGGTCGGGCAAAAAACGCTCGACGCGCTCGCGCTGTTCGTCGAGCAAGCGCAAAAGAGCGGCGGGGTCGGCGGCCAGATAAGTCTTGCGCTTCCCTTCTTTCCGCTCCTCGACCAGACCCTTCACCACCAGCTCGGCGAGTAGATGATAGGTGTTAGTCCGCATGATGCCTGTCCCCTTGGCCACCTGTGGCGGAGTAGAGAGGCCATGCTCGAGCAGGTAGAGGTAGACCCGCCCCTCGCTCTCGTTCAGGCCAATTTCGCTAAATTGGGCAGGAGTAATCATAATATGTACGGTTATGTCAATTTTATCTATACTAATTTTCAGCTTTATTATATTCATATTTGATACTTTGTCAATTATTCGTATTATCTAGCTTTGACATTTCTTGAACTTTGTGGCAAACTGTTCTCCGGAAAGTTCGAGGTCATTCACAACCAAGTACCCAAACCAACCCGGCCCGGAAAGCCGGAAGGGAGTTCCGATGGTTCTCAAGATTTATCTTGATGTGGAACAGCTTGCCGTACTGGCTGTCTTTCTGGCATCACAGGACAACCGTATCGATAACTGTATCAGTATTGACCACAGTCCGTGCAGCGAAGGAACGGGAGAGTTTGCTTCGTTGGTTAAGGTAAGGAGGAGTGGCGAGGTAGTACTACGTCTAGCAGAAAGTTACCGGTGGAGAGAGGCGACCGAGGAGGTAAGAAAGAGGACACATGAATACTGCGGAGAGCGAAAGGAGGAGGTTCGCCCAATACCTCCAAGCTACCTGAATGCGCTCATGAAGGCGCTCGGGATGGTCTCGGAAGTAAGGTAGGGAAGGAAGTGAAGCCCTCCGCGCGAACGCGCGGAGGGCGAGAGACAAGGAGGCAGATATGTTGTACGTGTATGTACTGTTTGAGGAAAGATGCGGAAATGAAGTCGGAGATGAGGATTTCGACCACGCCCACGAGTCGACAATCTACGCCATCTATAAGAACAAGGACGTTGGCGAGATGGAGTGTTCGAGGCTCCTAGCGGCGAGGGCTTCGTTGCCATACCGTGACGGCAACTGCAAGCCACCGTTTAGACTTCAGCCGATGGCGGTGGTCGATGGAGGTGAGGGTACGAAGTGAGTGAGGCATCGGGCGATTCCGCCCCCGCCCCGGCAGCGCACGCGCCGGGGCTTTTTGTTTTGGGTTAATTAAATGTACCAGGTACTTTTCTTTAAAGTACCTGGTACATTTAATTCTAGAGGAGGGCCTCTTTCAGGCTACACCTCCCCAACACATGGAGCTCGTTCATGGCGCGGGTAAGAGCGACGTAGAGCAGGTCGCGGTAGATGCGGGCTTTAGTGGCTTCGAAGTCGGGGCCAAGCGCGCGAGCGTAGGCAGTCGAAAAGAGGTCTGGGCGAATGCCGACAATGACCACCCTTTCAAACTCCACCCCCTGGGCCTCGGCCATGGTGGAGACGTGCACTCGCTCGGAGCGGCGAAAGGTCTCGCGAAAGGGCTCAAGATAGTCCGCATTCTTGGCAAGCACGCCGATAAGTCCCTCGCTTTTTGTCGCGAGCAGTTTCTTGATGTAGGCAATCTCTTCCGTGGGTGAACCGCACTCAACCTCACGCACCAGCTCGCCTTCGCGAAGAGAAGCGGGAATCTCGACTGCGTAACCGAGGGCGCGGATGTATTCAAGGATGCGCTTGGTGTTACGATACACCTTTTCGAGCACCACCCGCCGGTCGGTGTGAATGGTCTCTCCGAGCTCCTCCCACCCTTGCACTGTTCCGAGCCGCACCCGTTGGGCCAGGTCGCCCACGTAGAGCATGGTGCGCCGCTCCGGCTCTGCGCACCGTTGGAGAACAGCCAGACTCTCAGGCAGGTAATTTTGAAACTCGTCCACTACCACCAGGTTGTATTGAATCTCCCGCTTTTCCTTCATTTTCTTTAACTCTGCTCCATTCTTCGAGTAATAAGACTCGTACTCCATCACAAACTTTTTCTTAGTGGCGAGCAGGGAGCGCAACATGATGGTGAGATCAAAGCGGTCGAGGAGTTTGTCTGCAGTCTGCCACGCAAATAAGAGTTTATCGGCCGGATTGAAATGCTTTTCATAATGGGTCCACAGAAGTTTGTAGCCAGCCTCCGTAAACCGGGCCGGTTTCGATTGGCGCAACGCTCGCAGTTTGGCTAACTCATAACGGTCTTCATTCAACTCGCCCCCGCCGAAGCGCTCGGTGTAGGCGTAGCCGTAGTAACCGGGCAAGTCGAGCGTCTTCATGGCCCACTCGGCAAAAGTGGTGATGGCGACATTCGTGATGCCAAGCTCCGGCAAAAGGTGGGTGAAGTAATCTTTGGTGCCGTTGTCTTGGACGAAAACAACGGATTTGTGGCCGGGATAAAATTCGGCGGTGTCTGGCGCCTGCGTCAGATAGGCCACGCGGTGCAAGGCAAGCGTGGTCTTGCCGCTCCCGGCCGGGCCGGAGATGGCGAAGGGGCCGACGTGGTGGGCGCGAATGACAGCGTCCTGGGCACGCTCCATCTGGGCCACAATCTCCGGAAGCACAAACCCCTCCTTGCGCGTGAAGTGTTCCTGATGGACAAGCTCGCGCGAATGACCCAACTCCTCGCGCGCATAGAAAACAATCCTTCCGTCAACTACCATAAACTGCTCTTTCGTCCGCATGAGGGCATGGCGCCTCTCCCCTTTCGGCGTTTGATAGCTCACCTCGCCGGGCGCGTCAAAACGAATGGTGGCCACCGGGGCCACCCAGGAGTAAATTTGCTCCTCAAAAAATCCGAACCTGCCGATGTAAAGGTCGAGATGCTTACCGGAGCCGTCGGTCAATTCAAGCTCGCAGTGCACAAAGAAGGGCGACCCCCGCAGAAGCTCCAGCTCTTGGATGCGTTTCTCGCCTACACTCTGCAAAAAGAGGTAGCTCATTTTTTCCTCTGCAATCATCCGGTTTACCTCGCTTTGAGGTTTGCGGCTTTGTGATTTTTCGCGCTCGATAGCCCGCTCGATCTTTTCTCGCACCCGCGCAAGTCGTGCTTGAAGCTCGGAAAGCAGTCGTTGTTTTTCTTCTTTTGTCATATGTCTATTGATTATACCGCGGGACAACAAAAAAACCGCCCTCTAGGCGGTTCTCTCGCGACCCACTATGGCCGTAGTGATTAAAAGTTGACGCTTTCGTTTTTGTAAATGCGGAAGCATAAGAGACTATTATAGCAAATAAAGAGAGTCGTGCAAGTAAACCCAGTAGCTCACAAAGAAAATCAGTGTAGCCATCCTGTATAGCTCATAATTCCTGTTAGTGTAGTCGGCATATGACTATGCAAACAAAGAAGGAACTGTTCGGGGTTGAACTGGAGGTATATCTCA
>Ga0210057_1007707_pt1 | contig 12955 bp, 12 predicted proteins | sample CryGeyCG2114_010_2_FD_183968 | JGI IMG/M metagenome (GOLD analysis project Ga0210057, IMG submission 183968) | Groundwater microbial communities from aquifer - Crystal Geyser CG10_big_fil_rev_8/21/14_0.10 (SPAdes) (version 2) | ecosystem: Environmental > Aquatic > Deep subsurface > Groundwater ... | reverse complement strand
TTCCAAAGCAGTGGCATCGGAATAATTTCTTTCGGATGAAATTTCTTTCCCTAAAAATATAAATTCTTGAGTTTTCCCAAATGTGATTGGCCCAAATTTTTCACTCATTCCATATCGGTTCACCATTTTTCTAGCTATCTCAGAAGAAACTTGTAGATCATTTGATGCCCCAGTAGAAATATCCTGGAAAATAGTTTCTTCGGTAATATATCCTCCAAAAGCAACAGTGATGTCGGCTAGGAATTGTTTTTTGGTTTTAAGATATTTTTCTTCTAACGGAAGTTTGAGGGTATATCCTCCGGCATGTCCTCTAGCAATAATAGAAACTTTATGAACTGGATCGGCGTATTTTAAACAAGATGATATAAGAGCATGCCCAGCTTCGTGATAAGCAGTAATCTCTTTTTCTTTGTTTGATATTGAACGAGAGCGTCTTTCTGGACCGAGAAGAACTTTTTCTATTGATTCATATAAATCAGATTGAGCTATTTCTTTTTTGCTATTTCTGGCAGCGAGAATAGCGGCCTCATTCATAAGATTGGCTAATTCAGCTCCAGAAAATCCTGGAGTGCGAACGGCAATTTTTCTAAGGTCAACATCTTTATTAAAAGATTTATCTCTAGAATGAATTCTTAAAATGGCTTCTCTATCATTTATATCGGCTAATTCCAAAATAACTCTCCTATCAAATCTTCCTGGGCGAAGAAGAGCGGGATCTAAAATATCTGGTCTATTAGTAGCAGCCAAAACTATGACTTGAGTATCTTTTTCAAAACCATCCATTTCAACCAGGATCTGATTAAGGGTTTGCTCTCTTTCGTCGTGACCGCCACCAACTCCAGCTCCTCTTTCTCTTCCGATGGCATCTATTTCATCAATAAATAAAATAGCAGGTGAGGCTTTTTTGGCAACAGCGAAAGCATCTCTGGTTCTAGAGGCACCAACTCCAACAAACATTTCAACAAATTCAGAAGCACTGATATGGAAGAAAGGAACCCCAGCTTCTCCAGCAACAGCTCTAGCGAGAAGAGTTTTGCCTGTGCCGGGCAATCCCAGAAGTAAAACTCCTCGAGGAATTTTTGCTCCAAGGTCTAGATATTTTTTTGGATTTTTAAGAAAATCAACAACCTCAATTAGTTCTTGTTTGGCTTCTTTGAGTCCAGCGACATCAGCAAATGTAATTCTGTCTTTATTTGGAGAAAACATTTTTATCCCAGATTTTCCAAATGTAAAAGCTTGAGATGATCCAGATTTCATTTGACGAAAGGTTATCCAGAAGAAAGCAACGATTAAGATTATGGGTATTAATATAGGAAGGACAAGAGAAGCCCAAAATTTTATGCCAGATTGATCTTTAATTTCTACGCTAATATTTGAGAGTTTTTCTGGATTTATATTGTAATTTTTTAATGTTTCTATTATTCCAGATTCTGTCTCTTTTTTTGTAACTCCTTTGTCGCCATTTTTAAAGTCTATGTTAACGATGTCACCTTCAACGGTAATTTTAGATATTTCATCTGAATTTATCTTATTAACTAGGTCATTAAGATTGACATTTTTTATCTGTGTATTAGATGAATACATTGTTGAAAATAGTAGAGCGACTGATATAAAAATCAGAATAACAACTGAGATATTCTTCATTAGTTTTGACCAAAGATTATTGTTCTTTTTCTTTTTTGTTTGCATATTAGGTGAAGTATAAGATAAATAAACTGAAATTTCAAAGGGGATCAAATGACTCACGATTTATAATTAGTGACTGATAATAAGTATAAAAATACTCGTCGGCAAAGTGAGTATTTTTATTTGAAAGATTTGATTATTTCTTTAGTTTAAGAATTATTCTTTTTTCAGATGGTTTAAGAATGGAAATTGTAAAGTTATATTCTTTGCCTATTTCTAATTCTTGCTTCATTTTTTCTAAATTCTCAAATTCTGAAACATGAATTAATCCTTGTAAATCATAACCAAGAGAGATCAAGGCCCCAAAAGGATTAAATTTAGTAACCGTTCCTTCGATTTCTTGATCAACTTTAAAAACTGACTCAGCTTTATCCCAAGGATTTTCTTTTAATGCTTTGAAAGAAAGAGAAACTTTACCGTCTTTTATTTCAATAATTTTTGCTTTGAGAGAGTCATTAATTTTTATGATTTCTTTTGGAGAATCAATTAATTTATGATCAATTTCGCTAATGTGAACCAAGCCTTCAATGGTTGGGTCATCAATGAAACGAACAAAAACTCCAAAATCTGCAACTCCAGAGGCGATGACTTCAACTATATCTCCTTCTTTATATTTTTCTAGGCTTTTTTTGACACCTTCTCCAGTTACTTCTTTTTCAGAAAGAATAAGTTTTTCGCTTTTGGCATTAAAATCAAGGATTTTTACTTCTAGGTCTTGTCCAATAAATTTCTTTAATTCTTCTAAAATTTTATTTTTATCTCCATCTTCAACATGAGGATAGTGCTCAGCAGAAAGTTGAGATACTGGTATAAAAGCTTTAATCCCAGAAAGTTCTGTCATAAGACCTCCAGAGTTGGCGGAAGTAACTTTAATAACCATAACCTCTGTAGAATCTTTAAGTTTTTTAACATCTTGCCAGTTTTGTTGCCACATGGCTTTAACTAGTGATATTTCTGTGTAGCCGTCTTCATTTTCTGGATTGGTAATAGTGACGGTACATTTGGCCCCCTTTTCAAGGTTTTTGATAATATCTTTAGCATTAAGAAATTCTATTCCGTAGACAATTCCTGTTCCTTTGCCAGGAAGATCAAAATAAGCGATTTTGCTTTCTTTTGAAATAAGCTCTGCTTCAATAGCATCTCCACCCTTTAATGGAGTAGTTAATCCAGGGTTGGATTTAAGTATTCCGGTTAATGGATGATTTTTCTTTGAATCCTCTGAAACTCTAACTTTTGACATATTTATATTTTTAACGCATAGATATGCGCGTTAGTAAATGTACACAAAATTAAGTTGCAAATCAAGAGGAGAAGAGGTAAAATTACTTTTGAATAATAACTAACAAAAATGATTTGTTAGTTTGTTTTTCTGGATTTTTAAATAAAAACACTAAGGATTTTAATTTTATGGTTATAAACTGGTATGGAGAGGGATGTTTTAAATTTCAAAATGGTGATGTTTCTTTATTGACAGATTTGCCCGATCAGGATTCGGGTATTTCTATTCCAAGAATTGGGACAAACATAATGTTGAAAACGATCACGGCTTGGCCGATTGAATTTGGAGAAGAAACAAAAGCTGACAAGACAATATTTGGAGCAGGTGAATATGATGCTAAAGATGTTAAAATAAAAGGGTTTCAATTAAAAGAAGAATCAGCGGAAAAATATTTTAAAACTATATATGTTATTAATTGGGAAGATATAAGAATTGGTTTTCTGGGACATATTAGCGGAGATGTCCCAACGAGTGCTATGGAAGATTTTGAAGAATTAGATGTTTTGATTGGTCCGGTTGGCGGGGTACCTTTTATGGATATTGAAAAAATAAATAGATTAGTTAAAGTTTTAAATCCTAAAATATTTATTCCTTCTTTTTATAAAATCCCTGGGCTTAAAAGAAAATCTGGAGAGTTAAAAGATTTTTTAGATAAATTTGGCGGGGAGGTAGAAAAGGATTTAGATAAGTTTGTCTTTAAGAAAAAAGATGTGCAAGATTTGAAAAAAACAAAAATCGTATGTTTCAAAATATAAAAAATCAAATTAATTCAGTTAGGTATGGAGAGCTAGAAAAAAGAAGAAAATGGTTTTATATTGTAACAATTAGTTTGTGCTTGGTTTTTCTTGTAGTGGGAATTATTTTTATAGGATCACAATTAAAATCAATCGAAATTGGCAAAGAAAAAAACGAATTAGGTTCAAATAAAGGTGGGATAAGTGAGTTTCTAGATGTTTTTAAAAGTGGAATTGGAGTTATAAAAGAAAAAGTAAAAAATAGTTCAAGAGCAACAGAATTTTTGATTGATGTTAACAATGCGACGACATCAACATCCACTGAGCCAGTTCAATAATTTTTGAAAATACTGAAAGAGAAATATGAAAAAGAATAACAAAGAACAAAAAAAGATAGAATCTCAACCAGAAGAAAATAAAACATTCCAGAGTGTTGTGAATGCTGAAATAAGTCAGGAGATGCAGACTTCTTATTTGGACTATGCAATGTCGGTTATTGTTTCTAGGGCATTGCCAGATGTTAGAGATGGTCTTAAGCCAGTGCATAGAAGAATATTATGGGCGATGTGGGATACCGGTTTGACTCATGGTTCTAAATATAGAAAATCTGCCAATGTAGTTGGAGAAGTTTTGGGAAGATATCATCCGCATGGTGATTCTTCTGTTTACGACGCAATGGTGCGTATGGCACAAGATTTTTCTTTAAGATATCCGTTAATTGATGGACAAGGAAACTGGGGATCGGTGGATGGAGATAATGCGGCGGCTATGCGTTATACTGAATGTCGTTTGTCTAAAATTGCAGAAGAGATGATGGTTGATATAGAAAAAAATACAGTTGACTTTGTGCCAAACTATGACGGATCAAGAATGGAACCAACAGTTGTTCCTTCAAAAGTTCCTCAGATGCTTTTGAATGGATCGGTTGGAATTGCGGTCGGTATGGCGACAGATATTCCGCCACACAATCTAACTGAAATAGCAGAGGCAATTTTGTATATTATAAAAAATCCAAATGCGACTGTGACGGAGATAATGGAAATTGTTAAAGGGCCTGATTTTCCAACGGGTGGAATTATGTATGATAGAAAAGCTATTATTGAGGCCTACACTGTTGGGCAGGGGTCTATTACTTGTAGGGCTAAGGCAGAGATAACAGAGAGAAAAGCTGGGCAATATAATATAATGATTTCTGAAATTCCTTATAGAGTGAATAAATCTGAACTTATTAAAAGAATTGCTGAGTTTGTTTCGGATAAAAAAATAGAAGGAATAAAAGATTTAAGGGATGAAAGTGATAAAGATGGACTTTCTATTGTGGTGGAATTAAAAACAGATGCGCCGGCACAAAAAGTTTTGAATGCTTTATACAAACATACTGAATTGCAGAAAAATTTTAATATGAATATGATTGGTTTGGTAAACGGAATTCAGCCACAACTACTTTCAATAAAAGATGTTTTAGAGCAATACATTGGGCACAGGAAGATAATAATAAGAAGAAGAACAGAGTTTGATTTAAACAAAGCCAAAGAGAGAGCTCATATTTTAGAAGGTTTGGTAAAAGCTTTAGATTCTATTGATGCAGTAATTTCAACAATAAAAAAATCCAAAGACAAAGAGGAGGCACATAAAAATTTGATGACTAAGTTTAAGTTAACCGATGTTCAAGCAACGGCAATTTTGGAGATGAAATTACAAACATTGGCTTCGTTAGAGAGAAAAAGACTTGAAGATGAGTTGGATGAAAAATTAAAATTAATTAAAGAGCTAGAATTAATTTTATCTTCTGATAAAAAAATACTTTCTGTAGTAGAAAAAGATCTTGTTGATGTAAGAGATAAATATGGAGATGCCAGAAGAACTCAGCTTATTAATTCTGGGATATCTGAATTTAAAGATGAAGATTTAATCGCTTCGGAAGATGTAATTATTACGATGTCTCGAAGTGGGTATGTCAAAAGAATTGATCCAGATACTTTTAAATCTCAACACAGAGGAGGTAAGGGTCTTATTGGGGCAGAGGTGAATGAGGATGATTTTTTGACTCATTTGGTGAGCGCTAATACTCATGACAATATTTTATTTTTTACTGATAGTGGAAAAGTTTTTCAGACAAAAGTTTATGAAATTCCTCAAGGATCAAGAACTTCTAAGGGTAAAATTGTTAATAACTTTTTAGATATTCCTCCAACAGAAACTATAAGAGCTTTGGTGGCTTATAGCGATAAAGAAAAAGGGAGTGGATTTTTAGTTATGGTGACAAAAGGTGGAGTGATTAAAAAATCAGCGCTTAAAGATTTTGAACATGTTCGAAGAAGTGGAATTATAGCGATTAATTTACAGAAAGGAGATTTCCTATCGTGGGTAAAAGCATCTTCTGGTAAAGATCAGATAATTTTGGCAACTTCTGGAGGACAGGCAATCAGATTTAAAGAGAGTCAACTAAGGCCAATGGGAAGAACGGCCTCGGGAGTTAGGGGGATAAAATTAAAGAAAGATGATGTTGTGGCTGGAATGGATATAATCAGAGAAGATCAAATTAGCAATAAGAAACAAAATGTTTTGATGGTGACCGAAGGAGGATTTTCTAAGCAGACACCTTTGAAAGAATATAAAGTTCAATCTAGAGGAGGACAAGGAATAAAAACTGCTAAAATAAATCCAAAAACAGGGAAAATTAATGAGATAAAAATAATTGCCGATGAAGAAGAGATTATTGTATTGTCTGCAAAGGGGCAAGTAATTAGAACTAAATTAGCAGATGTGAGGGAGAGCTCAAGAGCAACTAGCGGAGTGAGAGTGATGAGGTTAGATGAAAATGATAAAATTGTGGCGATAACTTGCCTATAATAAGTTCAAAATTAAAAGTTTAAATTTTAAAATTATAGAGTAAAACCGTAATTGAAATTGTTTGCTTAAAATGTTTTTTTGCTTATAGTAGATGAAAACCGAGATTGAAGAAGTGAAGATTAATATTAAAAAGGACGCCTGTGGGTGTTCTTTTTTATAAAACTAAAAACTTTGTCTTTTTTAAAAGATGTTTGTATAATAGAAGTATATGAATTTTGATTTTAAAAAGATTGCTATTGCGATTTTTGTAATTGTTTTAATAGTCGTTTTGATTGTTATTTTTGGGAAAAAAAATACAGCCGTTGATCCTAATTTCCCAACTACAAATGTGACCTTAAAAGTTTGGGGATGGGGAGATGAAAATGTAGCCTTTGCTGATATATTTAAGGCATACGGGGCAACAATAAAGACGGTTAAGTTGGAATATACAAAATTTGATTCCAAAGATGTTTATGAAAAAGCATTAGTAAATGCTATGGCTTCAAATACTGGTCCAGATATTTTTATGATAGATGATTCTTGGGTTTCTAAACATTTTGATAAAATGAGGCCAGAAGCGGGAACACTTATGAATGCTGGACTTTATAAAACACTATTTCCAGAGGTTATTTCTAAAGATATGATTTTGTCTGGATATGTATATGGAGCACCGTTGTATATGGACGCTATGGCTCTTTTGTATAATAAAGATATCTTTAATGCCAAATCAATTGTTTTCCCTCCAACTAATTGGGATGAATTTATGGATGATGTAGTTAAGATAAAAGAGATGGATCAGAATAAAAAAATACAATTAGCGGCAACGGCTTTGGGAGGAGCGACTAATGTGGAAAATTTGGGAGACATTTTAAGCGTCTTAGCTATTCAATCTGGAGGAACAATTAATAGATTAAATGATAAAGGGGTTGATTTTGGAGATGCTATGGCAAAAGGACTTTCTTTTTATATGCAATTTTCGGATCCGGTGTCTTCTTATTATTCTTGGAATGAAAGCTTTGCCAAATCTAGGGAAGTGTTTGCTTCTCAGAAAGTTGGCATGATTTTTGATTATTTTAGCGCATTTGATGCGATTAAAAAACAAAATCCATTTTTGAATATTGATGTAGTGCCTTTGCCTCAATTAAAGGGCGCAACGGCTCAAAATATTTCAACGGTAGCAAAATATAAGGCATTAGCTGTTTCTAAACAATCAAAATATCCTTATGTTGCTTGGCATTTTATAAAGTTTATGACAACTCAAGAATCTACTATCTCTTTGTATTTGACAAGCACGGGAAGATTGCCAGCATTAAAAACAATGATTAGTGCGGGAATAAAAAAACAAGAAAACGATGTTTTTTTGAAATCTTTTTTACAGGCAAAAACATGGCAGAAGGCCGATTATGAAAAAATTAATCTTGTATTTAGGGGTATGGTTTTGGACATTCTGTCGGGGAGGGTGGATTTATCTAGATCGCTTAAATCAGCAGAGGAAGAGATCAATAGAATGTATTAAAAATTAACTAACAACTAACGACACACGACTGACGACGAAGAAATTCAAAATTAAAAATTCAAAGTTGAAAATTAAAAAGAAAGCAGTAAGCAAAGAAGATGTAAAAGGTATAATGTATGCTGTATGCAGTATAAAAAATAAAGCAAAAGGCAGAAAGTGGAAGAAAAAACTAACAACTAACGACACACGACTGACGACGAAGAAATTCAAAATTAAAAATTCAAAGTTGAAAATTAAAAAGAAAGTAATAAGCAAAAAGTATGAAAGAGAAAAATAAATTATAAAATATGAAGTGGAATAAAAAAATAAATGTTTTATTGATCGGAATAATATTAATGGTATTGATGGTTGGCAATGCGCAAGCACAGGGCTTGGTTCCATGTGGAGGAGATGGACAAAATCCATGTACTTTTGATGATTTAATGAATTTGATTAAAAATGTAATGAATTTTGCGATGATTAATTTAGCTGTTCCAGCGGCAGTGGGGATTACTATTTATGGAGGAGTTTTGATGGTCATTTCTGGTGGAGATGAGGTGAAATTTAAGAAAGGGAAAGAAATTATAAAAGGTGTGGCGATTTCTTTTGTAATTATGTTTAGCGCCTGGTTGATAGTGGATACAGTAATTGGGCTTTTAAAAAACTAAAATATCTAATATAATATCTTTAATATATGAAAATTAAATTTTATTCTTTATTGGCTTTTTTCTTGTCATTGCCAATGATGGCAATGGCTCAGAATGGATCGTCTAGTGAAAGTATCACATTGCCAAATCCAGCTGGGTTAAGAACTGTGGATGATTTATTAGCAAAGGTGATTAATTGGTTATATGTGATATCGGCGCCAGTTATCACAATTATTGTTATTTGGGCGGCGTTTTTAATGTTAACAGCTAATGACAACAAAAATCAGTTTGAACAAGGTAAAAAAATGATAAAGAATGCTGCGATTGGAGCGGGGGTGATTATTTGTGCAAGTGGACTTGTGTTTATAATTAGAGAGTTTTTTGGAGTAAATCCATAAATAAAAAATATGAAAAAAATAGTTACTTTAATGTTGGCGGTGATGGTATTAATTCCGACATATGCTTTGGCTCAACAAGAGTCCCCTATAAATAGTTTTGAAGATATCGTCGGACTTTTAACTAAGGCTATCCAATGGATGTATACAATTTTTTTTATTGTAGCTGTGGGTTATATATTGTTGGCGGCTTATTATTTTTTGACTTCTGGAGGAGACAAAATAAAAGTAGGGGAAGCAAAAAAGAAATTATTATATGCGGTGATAGCTATTGCAGTGGCATTGGTAGCCAGTGGAGTGTCGTCTATTGTGGCGAGTGTGCTTAGTCAGTAAATATATATATGAAAAAATTATTTCTTATTTTTATTTTATCGGTTTTGATTTTAACTCCTTTATTGGTAAGCGCTGTTGATGAAAATGTTATTAACCCATTCAAAGGAACAAGCATGGAATCGCCGATTGATAGTGCGGGACAGCTTGTTGGAAATGATAATAGTCTTTTGATAATGGCGATTAAGTGGATGTATACAATTCTTTTTATTGTAGCTGTGGGTTATATACTTTGGTCAGCGTATGATTTTGTAGTTTCTCAAGGAAATGATAAAAAAGTTGAAGATGCAAAGAATAAATTGAAGTATGCGGTTATAGCAATTGCAGTGGCATTATTAGCGACTATAGCTTCAACACTAGTAAAAAATTCTTTGGGAGGAGGGACAAGTCAAGATTCATGTGCTATTTGCGCTACCGATCCTGTAAATCCAATTTGTCAGACGGCTAGGTGTAGTGGTGATTAGATTTTTGAAAATATAAAATATGCCCAATGATACGAATTTGACTGTTGGTTTTTTGTTTTTTAATATTAATCTGCTATAATTAAAGTATAAAAGGAAAGGTCGTAAAGTTTTTATAAAATATTATGAAATTAGTTAAAAATATATTATTAGGTTTAGTGCTTGGAATTATGTCTGTTTCTTTGTTGGCTGGTCCTGCTATGGCTATTTCCGCTGGAGAGGGTCCAACAAATATTATTGGTGGTGGCCCCGTTAGCAGTCAGTTTGGTTCAATTAGTGGATGGGTTGAAATTCTTTTAACGGTGATTAGATGGTTCTACACGCTTATATTTATAATCGCAGTGGCATTTATATTATGGGCGGCGCTTGACTTTGTTACCTCAAAAGGGGATGACACGAAAGTTAAAGAAGCAAGAAAGAAGCTTATGTTTGCCGCTGTTGGTATCGCAGTAGCTTTGTTATCATATGCAATTGTCCAACTTGTGCAAAGTTCTGTTTCAAGTGGATTATCAAGTTAGTTTAAAATTTTGATATAAAAACCTCCCAGTATAGATGGGAGGTTTTTATATGTCGCAAAATATGATAGAATAATTGTGTATGTCAGAAATTCAAAAATATATAAAGGAGTATTTAGATCATTTAGAGATAGAAAAAAACCGATCCCCTAAAACCGTAGAAAATTATAGGCATTATTTGGATACTTTTGTTCAAGACCAAAAAATTAGTTTAATCAAAGAAATTGATCAAAACACAGTTAGGAATTTTCGTTTATCTTTGGCTAGAAAAGTAGTAAATACAAAAGAATATATTAAAAAAAGAACTCAGAGTTACTATGCAATCGCGATTAGGAATTTTCTAAAATATCTTGTAAAAAATGACATCCCAATTAAAATTTTGCCAGAACAGATTGAGCTTCCAAAAATACCACAAAGGCAGATTGAAATAATAGAGTATGCTGATTTGGAAAGATTTTTAAATTCTCCACAGGGAGACACATTAAAAATTTTACGAGATAGAGCGATTTTGGAAACATTGTTTTCTACTGGCTTGCGTATTTCTGAGTTGTGTTCTTTGACTAGATATGTAGATATAAAAAGAGGAGAGGTAAGCGTTAGAGGGAAGGGACAAAAATTGAGAGTGGTATTTTTTTCTGAGAGTGCTCAAAAAGCTGTTAAAGAATATTTGGATAAAAGAGGAGATGCAGAAGAGGCACTTTTTATTAGTTTGTCTAAAGCAAAAAATCCAAAGGTAATTGGGCCGATTATACCAAGAACAGTTCAAAGGTTAGTTAAATATTATGCTAAAAAATCTGGAATATTGGGCAGGGTGACTCCTCATCAACTTCGTCATCAATTTGCAACAGATCTTCTACAAAATGGAGCAGATATAAGATCTGTTCAGGCATTGCTTGGGCATGCTAATATATCTACAACCCAAATTTATACACATGTGACGAACAAAGAGTTAAAAGATATTCATAAAACATTTCATGGGAGAAGAAGATAAAAATTTGATTAAATCGTAAAAAAAAGATAAATTTATTTAGTTGATTTTTAAATAAATAATGTTTGGGCGGGTGGCGAAATTGGCAGACGCGCTGGCCTTAGGAGCCAGTGGGAATTAACCCCCGTGGAGGTTCAAGTCCTCTCCCGCCCACAAATAAAATTACCCACTTTGGGTAATTTTATTTGTGGGTTGGTTGAAGGAATTGAATAGAGGTGGGTCGGAGGACGCTTAGTCCTCCGTGTAGGAAATTATTCAAAACCGAGGGTTTTGAAGGAGAGAACAAAGTGAACGACGTGAGAGTCCTCCCGCCCACAACCCCCCCAAAGGGGTGTTTATTTTACCAAATCTGAACCTGTTTTCAAAATTTTTGAAATGAAAGGCAATGTCGGCAATGTGCACGTTCCACGCCTGCGGTGATGTGAAATGTAATCGAACGCTCCGAGAAGAATTCCGTCACGCCGTAGCGTCCACTACAGCGAACCTCGCCGAGCACCTACAGGTGCTCGTTTCGGCTCGCTTCCGTTCCCGCTCCGTCGTTCCGCCCTCGCATTTTCCCCGCATCCATGCTTTTTTGTTTGCGGCGGTTTTTGAATTTTTTTTGGAATGGCGCGGGGAAAGCACAAAATTACTACGAATATACAAACTGTTACGACTTTTGTATAATGTATGCATTAACATTTAACTAAAATATTATGGGAATGGAATCATTTAATTTTCAACAATCTTCAAATAACGAAAAAGAAAAACCGTATGGTGGACTTGAAACGGGTACTGGTAAGAAATCTGAAAATCCACGAATTTCTTTGGAATATTCCGGATTTAATAATGGCGATACGGTTACAGTTATAAGATCAGACGGGTCAGTTGAAAAAGATTGGCAATTTGCTTCTCGTAATATGGAGACAGGTGAAGTTAAAGTTCAAAAAAGAATAGACGGGAAAATACTGCAAAAAGAAATGCCAGCCGATATTTTTGAGAAAATACAGAAAGCATAATTTCAATATTGTATTAAAATTGGCTTAACCTAAAAAGGTGTCACATTACATTGATATGAAATCACCCGAATTTATCACGCACGGCACGAGTTCCGAGAAAGATGCCGAAAAAATCAAAAATGAAGGATTCGAAGCGCAGGGAGGCCGTGCGACGGTTTCGGGTGATTTAATTTATGCTTTTGAGTGGGCAACAAAACAGGAACGAAGAAAAGGAAGTAAAAGCGAAAGTGAAATTGGTGAGGATGAAAAAGGAAGAATGGTCATAATGAAAGTGCCGGAAGATAAGTCTATTGATTACGCAACACACACCGACATTGAGGTTGACGAGACTTCAAAAGAGATTACAGGATACTCTTCAAAGTATGAATCTGGTAGAAAACAGCTTGCAATTTACGATGAGGGAGATGTTGTTGAAAAAAGAGAAAAAATTGAGCAAGCCAAAAAAGAGTTAAAAGAAATTGATGCTCAATTTTCTGTTTTTTTAAAAGAAAATAATATTGACCCTGACCAAATTAAATCTAAGGAAAATTTAATTGAAGCGATAAAATCTTTTGACATTGAAAAGAAAATTGAGATTTTAAAAAAAGCCGAAGAA
>Ga0210057_1007706_pt1 | contig 12955 bp, 19 predicted proteins | sample CryGeyCG2114_010_2_FD_183968 | JGI IMG/M metagenome (GOLD analysis project Ga0210057, IMG submission 183968) | Groundwater microbial communities from aquifer - Crystal Geyser CG10_big_fil_rev_8/21/14_0.10 (SPAdes) (version 2) | ecosystem: Environmental > Aquatic > Deep subsurface > Groundwater ... | reverse complement strand
CAGACGCGCCAAAATTGTGATCATCACTATTGGGGGTTGATACATAATCTCCCGACCCATCAAACAATCCACTAGCTCCGCCAAATTTACTTTGTGCTGTATCTATCTGAGCGTTGCCATTCGCTGTAAGTGTATGAACGGAGGAGGAAGAATCAACAAACGAAGTCGAGCCGTCTTCACCGTCTGCATGTACAAGCAAATTGCCTGAATTGTTGTCTCCAGCCGAAGGCAAGAAGGCATTATGACGAAAATCCCAATATAGCGCACACTCTGCTCCCGTATCAGCAGCGTAAAATGCAAATTGTGAATCTCTTCCGAGAGATGAAAGTATAACTTCCTTTTTAATCACGTTAAAAATGGTAGCCCCTAACAACAAAAGCAATGACGAAATAAGTGTTGCCAAAAGTAACGTGAATCCTCTTTTTTTGTTTTTAAATATCATAACTAACTTCCATCAGGTACCCATCTATAAAGATTCTCAGATATTATGAACGAGCGCTCCTGGAGACCACCTGACTTCCACTTTACTTCAACTGAAACTTTTATCTCATCACCGTTTTCGTCAACTTCGTTTGCGGTAACAGTACGAGTAAAGCGAGTTACTTCCCATCCACTACCAGACTCATGTCCATAAAACTCTCCATTGTTATATAGAGGATCGCACCCTTCCAGACCACATGTCTCCATTGAATTGTTTCTTGTATCAACCGTAAACGCCACCCCTTCGGTGCTTGGAATACCTGCAAGTAAATCAACCGAGCCACCATGCACTATTTTAAGTGCATTGCCGTCTCTAACTGCACGAACAGACTCGATTGCTTCTTGAGCAAGGTGGAATGCAGTAACTTGGTCACGCGCGTAAAATGCACTGGAGAGACTTCTCACCGCCAAAGACATAGGTGCCGCAATAGATACCACCAAGAGAGAAATCGCGACAAGTGTTTCAATCAGTGTAAACCCCCGCTCCGCTTTAGCGGAGCTCACACATATTTTCCTTTCGTTAATAGGTGTGAGGGTAAATCCTCTGTGTTTTATAATATTCATATTTATATATCGAGCAGTCTTTGAGTTGCAGACGCCTGGATACTAAAAGTAGTGCGTGTTTTGGCTTTTTCCGCACCAGCAGTACCCTTCATAGTAATTACCACTTTCGGTTGATTATCATCGCCAGGATTTGTACCCGTAACATAAATATTCACATCTTCTATTTCCACCTCTGGGGTAGTGACTGCAAACCAAGTACCCCCGCCATTTACTGATTTGTAAATTCTTCCCACACCATTTGAATCAGTAGTAAAATTATATATCCACTGATCGGAAATAGTGCTTGTATCCCCCCCAAACGACTCAAATGCGAAAAATGTATTGCCATTCTGGCAATCACGAGGGTCGCTCAATGTTCCTAAGTTTCCGCAATGATACACGCTTCCCATACGTATACTCCTCACCATTCCATCCAATGCGATATTCAGATTGTTCATCACTGATTGTAGTGCCTGCGCCTTTCTTGTTGCGTCAATGAGTGAAAGAAGGGCACCTGTTGATATCACCATTACCACTGCAAACAAGGCAACTGCAACCATCATTTCTATAAGAGAAAATCCTTTTTTTCTATGTATTTTTTCGTACTTCATTGCACTGATATTTGCCCCGTAGCTTCAACAAGCACGCTTGCAATGTCCCCCCTCGGCGACCTTAAGACAACACGAGCCCTTTGATTCAATGATACCCCATCATCATAGCGTATTTGCGCGTCAGGTTCGGGCCTTTGGAAAAGAATGTCTATCTTAGAGATACCGCAAGTTTCATCCGGTTCAATTCCAATAACAACGCATAAGTCAATAATTTCAAAACCACGGCCAAGAGAGAACGACTCCACAATCTCTTCGCTGCCATCGTAAAGTCCGTTTTGTGCAACCGCGTCGGCAAACATGATATACGACGTTGGACTACTCGTCCTGAAATGCATCCCATATCCAGATGTAAAGTTCTCAGAACCAAAACGGCGTACTGATATTCCAAATATTTGTGCTTCTCTCACCGAAAGTGCAACCTCATATGCAAGATTTCTTAAAGTAATAGCGCCGCCGAAACGCAGGTTGCTTGAAAGCACCACGCCACTAATTACGACAATAATCCCAGTGACTACCAGGAGCTCAATGAGACTAAAACCACGCTGACCATATCCAGGCTTATTTGTATGCCATTTAAGTTTAAAAACCATATCATAAATGATACCCCAATTAGAAACGGCCCAAATGGAATCTCACTATTCATTCTAAACCCGTAGATAAGTTCCTGCGAAATTTTTGTGGGGGTAATTTTAGAAAGAAAGAGCCTCCAAGTCTTTGATGAAAGAAAAATTAGGAAAAGTCCTATGATAGCGCCAACCACAAAAGAAATCGTAACCGCAAAAAAACCTTGCGATGCTCCAAGTAATATTCCGATTCCAAAAATGAGCTTTGCATCGCCAAGGCCAATCCATTTTCCTTTTGAGACAACCCAGAGAAACGCGAACGGGAGCGCAAGCGCGATTCCCGCTCCTACACGTAACAGCACTTCCACCAATTCAATCTCGAACCTATGTACAGAAAGAAAAAAAAGAAATGATGAGAACGAAAGAAAATACACCCAAGCATCTGGAATAATAGTATGCTTTATGTCATATACTGCTATTGCGATAAACAAAGAAGTAATTAGAAAAAAAATGAATACGGAAGGTATTCCCATTTCAATAAAATACGCGAAAGAAAAGGAAACAGCCGTTACAAGCTCCACTAACGGATATTGAAAAGAAATATTTGAACCGCATTTAGTACACCTGCCACCTTGTAGTAACCAGGAAAATATTGGTACAAGCTCAAACCACTGTAAGGTCTTTGAGCAAGAAGGGCATTTGCTTCTGCCGGTAACATTTACACCGGTATTGTAACGTAAAACGAAAACGTTTAGAAAACTTCCAACAATTGCACCAAACACAAAATAAAACAGCATTGGAATTTGAATCATTACCAACAATAATACAACAGAACCCCCCTGAAAGGGGGGTTCTGTTGTATACCAAATAATCCTCCTTTGTGGAGAACTACGGCGCTACGCAGTACACAACCTCAGTAGCTAAGCCAGTGAGAGCGTTACAGTTTGTCGCAGAACCGTTGATTGTAATCGCCTGGTCAAGGTCATTGTCTGTGTCCAGTGAAGAGTGTCCTGCAGTTTCAAGTTCAGCACCCAAAACATATCCTGATCCACTGCCTGTTTGTACATATCCGTACGCGGCAGTTCCGCCACTTGGGTCAACTGGAACAACAGAAATGTATCCAGGAGTCACCAGAGTTGCCTCTGAAAGCGCTGCAGGATAAGTGCCGTTCGCATCGTACGAAAGCTCTAGCGCAAGTTGAAGTTGCTTGAGGTCAGCAATTCTTCGCCCGTCACGTCCTTTTTGTCGCGCGCTGTTTAGGGAAGCGAGCACAACGGATGATAGAATTCCGATGATCGCAATTACCACCAAGAGCTCAATGAGCGTAAAACCTTTATTTTTTTGTTCGAACATAATTAGTACTAATTGATAACTATCTCAAAAACGATTAAATCGTCTGAATACGACCTTTTGACAATTATACAGACTAAACGAGCCAAAAATAAAGGCTCTGTGGATAGCTCTATTTTAGAACCCGGCTGATATGTTGTATATAGGTATCAGAACTGAGGCTAAAAGAAATGCTACACCCACCGCAAGAAGCACAATCATAAATGGCTCAATAAGACTTACCAATGTATCAATAGAATTATTCACCTCTCTTCTATAAAAACGCGACATAGTTTCCAGAATCTGGCTCATATTACCCGTTTCTTCACCAATCTTCATCATAGCAACCACAATTCCGGGCATCTCAGGGTATTTCCTCAATGCTTCTGATGCCGGGTGTCCGCTTTTTATCTCTTCAACCGCCTCAAAGAGAATAGCCTCATATGTTGCGTCCCCCACCACCGTTGCAGTAATCTCAAAACCGCGAACCATTTGTATACCACTTCTTAACATTGTACTTAGGTTGTCAGCAATGCGAGACATAAACAATTTCTGATAAATACCTCCTATGTGAGGTATTTGTAATCGAACATGTGAAAAAAATATTTTTCCTTTCTGTGTTTTTCCATACCGAAACAAAAGAAAGCCTGTTACTATCAGTGCAATTATGATAAGGAAAATATAGTCTCTCATAAAATTGCTAATGAAAATTACCACCCGTGTATAGATAGGGATCTCTTGACCTACTTCAAGTAAAATTTCTGATATTCTTGGAATCACTAATGTCATCATTAGCGTCATAACAACCATAAATGTTGTGAAAACAAATGCTGGATAAATGAGTGCGTTTTTCGCTTTCTGCGTAATCTCATAGTTTCTATCTAGGTAATCCGCGAGGAATGAAAACGTTTCATCAAGCTTCCCTGATTCTTCTCCCGCTTTAACCATATTCACGTAAAATGATGAAAACACTTCAGGGTGTGCGGATAGAGCAGAAGAAATTGTACTGCCGCTTTGAATATCATTCGCTATTTGTGTAAGTTTCTCTGCAAGTTTTGGGGTACGAGCTTCAGCTGCAAGTAATCTAAAAGCGCGCATGGCAGATACTTGTGCTTCAAACAAAGTAGTAATCTGACGGGAAAGCATCACCACGTCTCTGTTTGTTACCCTCTCAAAAATATCAAGCCTCTTATTAAAAACAGACCCTTGTTTTGCAGGGCTTATTGAAGAAACAACAAGTTCTCGCCTCTGGAGTGCCGAAACGGCAACATCCATATTTACCGCGTCAATATTTCCTTGCCGCTCTCTACCCTCTCCGTCTATTGCTTTGTATTCAAATAACGCCATATAAAACACTGCCCTATAACTAACCTATAACAGTCTGTCTAAAATCTTCGGATTGAGTGAGTATGTATAGGCGCTCTCGGGAGTAATCTCCCCTCGGGCAACTAACTCCGCAAGTGACCGATTCATGTCAATCATTCCATCGGCAGAAGAAGTTTCAATAACAGTGTTCAACTCGTGCGTCCTTTTTTCGCGAATAAGATTTGATACAGCTTTGTTGTTTACCAAAAGTTCATACGCTGGGATCAAGCCGCCCGATATTCGCGGAACAAGCCTTTGAGAAAAGATCCCTGCCAGAGATGCTGCGAGCTGAATGCGGATTTGATCTTGTTGTTCGGCAGGAAATGTATCAATGATCCTATCGATGGTTTGGGAAGCATTGTTTGTGTGGAGTGTAGAGAAAACAAGATGACCAGTTTCTGCAGCAGTCACTGCGGCAGACATAGTCTCAGCGCCTCTCATTTCACCCACAAGCAAAACGTCGATGTCCTGACGAAACGCACTGGTAAGCGCAGTAGCGAAATCTTTTGTATCAATTTTCACCTCACGCTGGTCAATTAATGATTGCTTTGGCTCATATATATACTCAATTGGATCTTCAATCGTTACAATATGCTCCATTCTCTCTGTATTAATCATTTCAATAAGTGAAGCAAGAGTTGTTGTCTTTCCTTGCCCAACCGGCCCTACAACCAAGAAAAATCCTTGTGATTTTCTGGCAAAGGAGCCAACGACTTCTGGAAGATTTAATTCGTCAATCGTTCTAATCGTTTTTGGAATTAATCTAAGCGCAATCCCAACTGAACCTCTTCCAAAAAAAGCATTTGCCCGAAATCTGTATCCGTCGTCTGTCTGGTGCGCAAAATCAATTTCTTGTTTCGCAAAAAACGACTCCTTCTGCTCAGAATTAAGGAGGGTTTCAAGAAATCCAAGCGTATCCTTTGGCTCAAGTACTGGCTCTTTTAGAAGGTGATTTAAAGAACCTGCTACACGTATTGCAGGATGCGCTCCTGTGGATAGGTGCAAATCTGAACCTCCTTCATGCACAAGCACGTTTACGTATTTTTTAAATTGCGCAGCGTAGTCCATGTTAGAAATCGTTAGCGAGTGCAAGCGGGACGAGCATGAGTTCACGAGTTCTTACACCCCCCACATGGCTCACTAGCTTAACTATATTATAACGTATATTTATCAACTCTATATAACGTTCCATGTGTGGGATTAAGAATGTGTATTTCATTTCGCTCATAACACATTCTAAATTATGCACCAACTTTAGCGTGAATCATATTCGTAATTGTGTTTACTACTTCAGAGGGCACCGTACTTGCCTTCACAATGTATGCATCTGCTCCAAGCTCTTCTGTTTTTTTACGCTCTTCGTCCTCTCCTTGATTAGTTAATGCCACCAAAACAGCCCCATCGGCTAAATGTTCTTCCTTTATTGATTTCAGTAAATCAAACCCATTTAAATCAGGCATGACTAGATCAAAAACAACCGCATGTGCTCTAAAGCCACTTCTTAGTGCATCCAATGCATCCTTTACAGAAAGAGACGCCTGTATATTCGCACCTTCTTGTGTGAATTTCATACTGTACATATCAAGCAAAAATTTATCATCATCCACAAGCAATATATTGAATATACTCTTCGTGCTCGTGCTCTTATCTTTAGTGTTTTCTTCGTGATCCATAATGTTATTTTTGTTTTCTATCCCTTTCGTCTTCTTTCTTTATCCCCTCATCACTATCGAGAAACAATCCGCTCAGAAGATTTACTTCAGAGAACGGGATTTTCTTGTCAAACGCTTTAAGCATAGCATCCTCTTTCATGGTAAGCATTCCTTGCCTGCGTGCAACTGCCCATATACTTGATTCAACCGATGACTTAAGAACGGTCTGTTCAATTTCAGGGCTCATCTCCAGTACCTCAAACACAGCAAGTCGTCCGCGTGTTCCGTTCGGGCATGACGGGGTGCTTTCGGCTTCGTACACTACGTCGGGGATTTTCGGTCTATATTTTTCGGGTAGCGTACCAAACTGCACTCCCATCATATCCCGCATACTTTCGGTGACTTTTGTTTCCTTGCCACTGTCGGGACAAAGCTTCTTTACCAAACGTTGCGCAATGGAAACAATTAAGGTAGGTGGTAGAAGATACGGCTCAACACCCATATCAATTAAACGAGGTATGGTACCCACGGCGCTGTTTGTGTGAATGGTAGAGAGCACGAGATGACCAGTTAACGCTGCCTGAACGGCAAGCTTGGCGGTTTCACCATCTCTAATCTCACCCACCATAATAATATCCGGATCTTGTCTAAGTGTTGTTCTAAGTCCTGTTGCAAACGTGTAGCCAATCTCGGGAAATACCTGTGATTGATTCACTCCATCGACATAATATTCAACAGGATCTTCAAGAGAGAGTACGTTCTTCCCTTCTCTATCGAGTTCCGAGAGCATTGAATAAAGAGTCGTCGATTTACCAGAGCCGGTAGGACCCGAAATAAGAATGAGCCCGTATGGTTTTCGTATTGCATCCCGTAAAAGCCCAATGTCTCTTTCTGTCAGTCCCAATTGGTCGAGCGGGATAAACCCAAAATCTCTATCCAAAATTCTAATCACCACTTTTTCTCCGTTATATGCCGGAAATGTCGAGACACGGAAGTCTATTTTTCTTCCCTCAATTGTCGCAGAAAAACGTCCGTCTTGCGGTTTGCGCTTTTCGTCAAGGCGAATAGAAGAAAGCACTTTTATTCTCGCGACAATCGCCCGATGTGTTTCTTTCGGAAGGATCACGCTCGTATGCAAAGTGCCATCCACGCGATACCGAACACGAACTCCATTTTCTGTAGGTTCAATGTGTACATCAGAAGCACTTCCGTCTATCGCATAACGCAATATTGTGGAAACTAATTTTATAGCTGGCGCATCTTCTTGAATCGCCACATCTTTTCCATCGGAAACAATTTCTGGATCATCCAAATCCAATGCTTCCTCTTCTGTAGATCGATTATTTTCTTTTTTTACAGTCGATCCTTCCGTTTTTAAATCAGTAAGTGCCTGATCAACCTTCCCCCCAAGTCCACGATACATTTTTAAAACGTTCAGAAAATCTTCCTCTGAAATACGAAACACTTTAAATGGCATTCCAGTTTTTCTCGTTATAAAATTAAGAGCATCAATGGCCGATAGGTTATCAGGATCAACCATGCCAATCTCCAAAACGTCGTCAACAATTCCAAGGGGCGCAATTTGATAATGCTCAGCAGATTCCTCTGGAATATACTTTAAAACATCATAAGCGACTTTTTCGTTGCCTATGGAGCGAGTCTGCACATCGCCTATACTTGTTGTATCTGTAGTGCCCGCTTTAAAGTCTTTTTCCGCGTTTGTATTTAGACTTGAAACCTGCGATCCCGAGACCTGTGTATTGTCTTCACTCGGTGGCATATCTTACTATTGCCCACCAGTATTTCCGGCATCCTCCCCTGATTCAATTAACACACCGGTTTCACCTAGCGGTGCAAATGGATTCCTTCTCCCGATTGGTTCTGAAACAATATCTGTAGAAAAATCTCTGAGCGCGTTGAATGACGGATCCGAAAAGATCTCTCCATCTAGCCGAATTGCCCGTAACTCCAGCAATGTATTTAATAACTCTCTCTCCGCTGCGTTCTGTGCAGTTGCGCCACTGCTTAGTGAAGAATCAGAGGTAAGTAATCCTTCACTCTGTCGCTCAGACATTCCGTACCATATAAAACCTGCAACTAATACTGCCACTCCTATAAACAAATATTTATTTTTCTTTATAAAATCAAGCATATCAATCATTTAAGCCAGTAGGTACGAATCGCAACGTTGTATTCATAAAGTGGCTCTGCAAGCCCACCTTCTCTTTGTCCGATACTTGTCGGCTCTATTGTAAGCCCCACTAAGTCAACAATTCTTAAACTTGATTCCAAGTCGGTAAGAAACCGAACGAAATTTGAGTACGTACCAACGGTTGCAAATTGCATCGTCAAACTATCATAACTATCTACCTGCGCGCCCAACGCGCCAAGCACAGTCGCTGTTTGGTCTTCTCCTCCCCCGCGACTAATAAGAACATTCTGCACCGCCATACCATAGCGACTCGCGAGATTATCCAAATCAAGTACCAAGCGAACGTTATCAACATGGTCAGGAAGTAATCTATTCAATCGTGACAAATTATTTTCTGTAAATGTATTATAGCGCGCCAGAAGACCTCGCTTTAACTCTTGCAATTCACGTGCCTTTTCAAGCGCCTCGTCAAACTTTGTAATGTCCTGTTGTATGGTTTTTACTTTTTCGTACGTCGGCTTCGTATACCCAACGAAGAGCGCAGCGGCGACAACAAGCGCAAGTATGGAAATGATTATTTTCGTCATGGCTCAAAAAATGGAATATTAGTTTCTCCTTGTGGGAGTTGGTTTTGTGGAAGTTGTTGCGGCGCTGAGCGCGCGCTAAGTATATTGTGATACCTAAGTGAATTCGGGTTAAGTGTTGCAGATACATCAAAGAAGACTCCACTTTCGTCCCTGTTTATATTTGAAAAAATAGGACTCGTAATAGCCACGTGCTTTCCATAAAGATCTGCCTGAAGTGCAATTGAGTTTACACTGCGAGCAACCCCTACAAGTGTCATCTCCATGCTGCTCCCTGAATTTGCTTGAAAGTTTAGTGATGAAAGTGAGATTGTCTCCAATGTTAAATCCTCTAGAATACGAAACAGTTCCGAAGGCGCGATGTGTTGTTGTAGTATCGTCTCGGCCGCAATCATTCTGTCGTCTAATCTGGTGAGCTCCGCAATAAGTGCCGGCTCAAACGCCTCTTGTGCCCTTTGTAGCTGCTCGGATTTACTTCCAAGAGAAGCCTGCACAAACTGCAAATACAAAAAGACTCCTATCGCAAGCGCTACAGACGCAATAAACAAAATAATCCCCCCAAGCAATAATAAATCAAAGCCGGCACTTCTATTGTAAGAAGGTCCGGAAGGAGAATTTCGTACAGTATCTGTTGGGATAAACGATGACGTAATTTTTGATTCCATATAGATTATTTGCGCACTATCTTTTCTGTTGTAGCTTTCTTAGTGCAACACCAACCGCAACAGAAAATCCTGGTCCAATTTCACGCAGTACGTCGTCTAGGAAAGCAGGCGTCTCAACTTTTGAGAACGGGTCTGCCATCTGCACTTCGGCATTTAATGATTCGCTGGCTTTCCTCGCGAGACCAGGAAGAGACGCCCCGCCCCCAGTCATCACGACGTGCGATACATTTTTATTGTATCGCTTCCCGTAGCTTAATAGTACCCGATTCGTTTCACTAAACACTCGAGTGAGTGTTGATAACAGTGCTTTTTGTATGCGCTCATTTTCTTCTTTCGTGTATGTTGGAGATTCATTTAATCCCCATTCCCTTTTTATTCTCTCTGCCTTTTCAAAACTCCAATTTAATGAACGAGCCAGTGTCTCGGTCATTTGCTGTCCGCCCGTATTTATTAAATGCGACAGGCGCACCACTCCACGCTCTACCACATACACTTTTGTTGTTGAAGCTCCCAAATCCACCACTACAACTGGCACAACTCCATGCCCTAATGACGAGCGAATGGAGCTGAAAATTTCTATTTCGTAAAAACTCACCGTAATTGATGCCGATTGTGTTATTGATTGATAGTTGCGCAAGGTTTCATTATGTATCGCGACCAATAACACTTCCTGCCCGCGTTTTTGCATCATTGTCTTTTCTTCAACTCTATCAAATGCATCCTCCTGTATATCTTGCGGTATAACAAACCAATCAAGCACAACTTCTGAAACCGGCACTGGAATATACTTGCGCGCCTCAATAGGCATCATCGTCTTTAATTGATCCTCATCAACATTCGGCATATCAATCACCGACATCAAACTTGAAGAAAAAGGTATGGAAATGCCGCCACTTCGCGCTGTAACATTTGCTTCTTTCATTAAGTCCAAAATAGCATCAGAAATTTTCTCTATAGTAAGTTTTGACGTTTTACCAACCGCAAGCCCCCCGTAAGGTCCGAGCGCAATTTCTCCGTATGTTTCAAGTATGGCACTTCCTCTTGTAGTTTTTAATTGCACAATTTTTACAGATGAAGAACCGATATCAATACCAAGAACACTTGCAGATCCGCTACCCATACCTAATGCAGAGCGAAACACACCTGCAATTTTTGCAAACGGTGATGCCATATATACATGATTATAGCAGAGCGTTCACTAATTAATACAGGAAAACAGCTTAACAACCGCGCGCACGGTACAATCGTTATATATGCGACTTTTTGATTTAATTCTTGATGTTATTTTCCCTCCTTCGCGACGTGAAAAAGCAGTACAGGAACTCACGGTAGAGGATTTTTTCGTGCATCCACACACATTTGCACTAAACGACACGAATATCACCTCACTACTATCGTATAAAGACAAAAACGTACAGAATTTAATACGGACATTGAAATACAGCGGCTCCTTCACTGCCGCCTCACTATGCGCGAAAATTCTTGAGGATTTTCTTACAGAAGAAATTGCAGAGTTAGAAACACTTTCAGATAAAAGTGTAATTATTACCTCTGTGCCGCTTGGTAAAAAGCGAAAGCAAGAACGCGGGTTTAATCAAACTGCATTAATTTTGAAAGAGTTGCATAAAATGCTTCCGCATATAGAAATTTCTGACGAGATATTGATTCGTACAAAAGAAACAAAGCCACAGACAACACTTTCGCGCAAAGAACGCCTGGAAAATGTTGCAAATGCATTCGAGCTCACCAAGCGCGGGAAAGCACTCCCGAAAAATACATTCGTCATTCTCATTGACGACGTTACCACTGTGGGCGCGACGCTCTACTTCGCGTCGCGCCCACTCACAGAAAACGGAATTCAGGTTCTTCCACTTGCAATCGCACACGGATAATTTCACTTTTGACGTCGCTTAATCTGAGGTGTAGGTTTGCCATATATTCCTATATGACAGCGCGTGCTTCAGCTATGATTGTACTTCTGCTCTTTCTTATATGGAGCTTGATTAGCTGGTACTGGTATGTATGTGGCGTGCGTGGGTTTTGCTTTGAGTTTAATAATCCAAGCGTGATGCTCGTTGCAGTCTCCCACACTGGACGCCCATTTATTGAAACAAACTACATAGATACCGAGAAAGTCTGCGCGCACAAATATATGACCGAGCTTATTGGCGTGCGCTATCGCAATTCATTTTCTGAAGTTAAAAAACTCGAACATTTCCTTAATGTCACCCAAGGAGAAGACCTAGCCGAAGATGGCTTGTTTGGTTTAAGTGACACGCGCGCACTTCAGCGCTTCCAGTGGAAGTATCGCGAGCTCATTCTATTTCCTAATAACCTCATTTACCCAAGCGGGCATATGGACAAGGAGACACTCGCTCACATTAACGCTACCGCTTGCAATGCGGGATTAGTAGATTAGATTAATTGTATGAACGAAACAATACCGGTAACCGCATATGATATGGCAGATGCAAGCGGTGAAATACTGATAATGCTTCTTGTCTCATTTGTGCTTGGCGTTATGTTTGGCCACCTTATTCACCGCGCGAAGCGCCAGAGAACAGTATTTACAAAAACAGAAACAATCATCCACCTACCCGAATACGCAAGTCCCAAACAAACAAATGACATCGCCGAGCGTGTTGATGACCTGCAGATTATTGAGGGTATAGGTCCGAAAATTGAACAACAACTAAACAAGCACGGAATAACATCTTGGTACGCACTCGCCGAAACACCAATATCGCGATTAGGGGAAATACTCACAAGCAATGGCGAAAAATTCCGAGCTCACAAACCAAACACATGGCCCCAGCAAGCACGCCTAGCACACGAAGGACGATTTGAGGAACTGAAGGCATTGCAGGACGTGCTTACGGGCGGGCGTCCTTAATAAAAGAAGGCTCTAATGAGCCTTCTTATTTTTCACAAGTGTTGACATGCCACTTTGTATTGACTCAACAATCCAAGAATCCATAAACTCCTTTTTGTCTCGTACTATACAAATTGGT
>Ga0210057_1007704_pt1 | contig 12958 bp, 12 predicted proteins | sample CryGeyCG2114_010_2_FD_183968 | JGI IMG/M metagenome (GOLD analysis project Ga0210057, IMG submission 183968) | Groundwater microbial communities from aquifer - Crystal Geyser CG10_big_fil_rev_8/21/14_0.10 (SPAdes) (version 2) | ecosystem: Environmental > Aquatic > Deep subsurface > Groundwater ... | reverse complement strand
CTATCTGAATCACAGGAACGAATGGTTCTTGCAGTTCCTCCGGAAAAAATGGAAGAATTTCAGAAGATATGTGATAAATACAATGTCGAAGCGTCAGTGCTTGGTGATTTTGACGGAAGCAATAGATTGCAGATAACACTCGGCGAACAGGTAGTGGCAGATCTCGACTATGCATTTCTGAAAGATGGGTTGCCGCAGCGGGTTATGAAAGCTCATTGGGAAAAACCTGAACGAGACGAAGTAGTACCTGAAATGCCAACTGACTGGAAAGCCACGCTTACTCGAGTGCTTTCTCATGGAAATGTCTGTTCAAAAGAGCCGATTGTCCGCCAGTATGATCATGGAGTACAGGGAACAAATGCTCTCTCGCCATTTACAGGTGTTCATCAGGACGGTCCTAATGATGCTGTCGTCATCACCCCGATTCTTGGCGAAAAATACGGAATGGTAAAGGCACACGGTTTAAATCCCATTTTAAATAGAATTGATCCTTATTGGGGAAGCGTCTGGGCAACGGCGGAAGCAATGTCAAACTATGTGGCAGTGGGTGGAAATCCGGATGAAGCAGCACTTGTCAACAATTATATCTGGCCGTTCCCTGACGAAGAAGCAATGGGATCACTTGACATGTCAGTAGATGCCGTTTGTGATAGTATGGATGCTTTACAGCGTCCGGTAATCTCCGGTAAAGACAGTCTTTCCTCAACATATAGAGGGAAAGACGGACAAGTAATCAAAATACCGCCTGTTTTATGTATGTCAGTATTCGGTCGCATTCCGGATGTCGAACAAACCGTGAGTTCTGATATCAAAAAAGAAGGTTCTCATCTTTATCTAGTGGGTGCACTCGATGTAAATATGGGCGGATCAACATATTATGATGTCAACGGTATTGTCGGAAACGACGTCCCCAAAGTAGATTTGCAGATATTACCACATGTTCTCCGTGGTGTGCATAACGCCATAAAAAGTGGTGACGTTGACGCGTGTCATGATGTCAGTGAAGGCGGTATCATCGGAGCTGTTTCAGAAATGGCTTTCGGTGGTGATTGCGGCGTAGAGTTGACGCTGGATGATCAAGTGAAGCGACCGGATATGATGTTGTTCAACGAAACAGCCGGTACGTTTATTGTGGAAGTCCGTGACGAAGAAACCGCAGAAAAAATGTTTGGTCATCTTCCTCATATTCCACTCGGAAGGACAACAAAAGATAAAACAATTCGTGTTAAAGTGGGAGAAAATAATTTATTTAATATCCCGACAGATGAATTGAAACAAGCATGGCAGGAGCCGATGAAACAAATATTTCATTAATTAAATTTTACTATATGCCAAAAGAAGGACCACCGGTTTGTATTTTAAAAACAGACGGAATTAATTGTGACGAAGAAACTGCTCACGCATTTAATATCGCCGGAGGAAGATCCCGTACTGTTCATGTAAATGAACTTCGCGAAGGAGAAGACAATCTAAACAAATATCAGATACTCGCAATTCCCGGAGGATTCTCCTATGGGGATGACATTGCTTCAGGAAAAGTATTATCTGTCGAACTCAACACCTATTTAGGTGATCAGCTCGATGATTTTATTCACCGAAACCACGGGTTAGTACTAGGCATTTGTAACGGATTTCAGGTTTTAGTTCGAACAGGTTTGCTGCCATTCGGAACTATGGGTGAGATGGACGCAACCCTCACTCATAATGAATCCGGTCATTTTGAGTCACGTTGGATCAATCTTGTGATTGAGGACGACAATGCGTGTGTATTTATGGAAGGCATGAACGGGACTGTAAATTATCAGGTTGCCCATGGAGAAGGAAGATTTTATGCCCCTGAGTCGGAGCTTGAGCGTATTGAGAATGAAAAGTTGGTAGTTATGCGTTATTGCACTCCCACAGGTGAACCTACACAGGACTACCCTCTCAATCCAAACGGGTCTTTACATGCAATTGCCGGAATTACTGATCCGTCCGGACGGATATTGGGTCTGATGCCCCATCCGGAACGCTTTGTACAAAAAACACACCATCCAAACTGGAGAAGAAACCCGGATATACAGCCACAAGGTCTTCCTTTATTTGAACAAATGGTTCAGTATGCAGAGCAAATGTAATGCAGCTATGCAGAACCTGCTGTAAGAAAGTAAAAATCACGAGGCTTCAGTGCTCAATAATTTCTCCCGCTGAGTAGAACAATATCATCTCGACGTTCTTTGACCACCAGCCTTTTATCGGTCATTTTCACATATCTTCATAAAATCTTCATCTTCTGTTTAGTACTATTGCCGTAGATATAAATTTATTTGAATCTATGAATAAAAAAATAATGATTGTCGGAGTAATAATCTCTGTACTATTTATCGCGGGATCATATATTGCAGTTTCTAAAACAGCAAAGCAAAATGTTGAAGCTAGGACCTTCACGAAAGACGATCCCACGAGGCCGCATGCAGATGTCAGCAGCACATTAGTGGACATGGGTTCAATAAAAGTGAATGATACATCGTTTGCAAAATTCACTGTCAAAAATACAGGAAAAGAAGCATTACAACTCACGGATATATCTTCAAGTTGCGGTTGCACAGTCGGCAAAATCATCTATAAAGGGCAGGAAAGTGAAGAATTCGGTATGCATTCTGCAGGTGATTATCAGACACCGATTGAACCGGGGACAGAAGCTGTTGTTGAAGTCATCTACAGACCGTTTGTCATGCCTGTCTACGGTGATGTAGGCCGTGAAGTTTATGTATCCACTAATGATCCTGAGAATCCAAAACTTGTATTTCAAATTAAAGCAAATGTGAAATAATGGATACAAATTTTTTATTCGGGATTTCATTAACCGCATCTTTCCTGGCCGGGGTACTTGCTCTTTTTGCTCCCTGTTGCATTACTTTCCTTTTTCCGACATACCTCGGGACCATCTTCAAGGAAAGTAAAAAAGTGATGTATTACACACTGATATTTGCACTGGGGCTTGCCTTTATACTGGTGCCGGTAGCACTGGGCTTTCGGTTTTTCATATTCTTTCTCGATTTATTTCATGCTGAGGTGTACTATTTCGGAGCGGCAATCCTGATCTTTATGGGGATTATGACGATAAAACCTTTTTTTCATATTCCGCAATTTTTCCATCATGAGCCGAAACTTGACAAAAATGTGAATACGGCATCAGTTTTCGGACTGGGAATTATGTCAGGATTGACCTCATCCTGTTGTGCACCCGTTCTTTTTGCAGCAGTAACATTGACGTCACTCTCACCATCTATTCTTCAGGCTTTGCTTGTCGCTTTTGCCTATGTGCTAGGGATTGTATTTCCGTTATTTATCCTTGCTCTGGGATACAAAAAAACAACTCAAAAGCTTTCAGCTACAACACGTATAAAAATATATAAAATATTTCAGTATCTTGGTGCTGTAGTCTTTATTTTGACAGGGATTATGATCGCGATTTTCAATTATCTTGGAAAAATCAACATGAGTGACATGAGCGGATATAGTACTGATTTACGTTTACTGATTTTTGAAATAGCCAAGAATTTTCAGAATCCCATTTTAGATATTTTGGTGTTTCTTGTTATTGTCTTTATTTTTTATAAGTTACTTAAAAAAAGCATATGAAAAAAACGTTTTTTGTTTTGACATTTTTGTTTCTCTTGTTGCTTATTCCCCGGAAAAGTCATGCACAAATGATGAGGTGGGGAAATGATTCGGTGAATGATACTGAATGTACTCAGTCAGATGAATATTATGAAGAAAAAGGAGATGAAGCTATGAAACAAATGATGGGTGAGGAACAGGATGAGGCAATGGAAGAACGGATGGGACCGGAACTTTCAAAAGAGATGCATATCCGAATGGGGAAAGCCCAGGGCGGTTGTCTCACTGGCAATGCAATCTATGGCAGAAATGGTTACATAATGCCTATGATGGGGTGGAATATGATGAATGGATATAGTTATCCGGGTTTTTTTGGCGGAGTTTTTGCATTGTATCACATTGTCTTTTCGATACTGATTCTTGTTATCCTCCTTTTGGTAATTGCATATCTTTGGAAAGTCATTAACCAACACAATAAGAAATAATTATTAATTTACTTTTTATGAATGAAAGAAATCAGAAAAACACTTGATAAGGTATATAAACAGCCAAGTTATATCGCTTTGTCAGGATTTATATTTACCACTTTTGTGCTCTTGGATTATTTCCTCCTGACTCGTACGACATCATGGCAACAGTTTATTCAGGAGAATAATCCGACGTTCACCGTTCTTACGATTGTCCTGAGTATGTTGAATAATATCTTTATTGCGTTAGTTATGACAGCACTCGTGTTTGTTTTTGAGAAAGTAAAACAGAAATCGCATATCGAAATGGCAAATTCTAGCATGGGTGTGTTTTTAAGTTTAGTGTCGGTAGGGTGTGCTGTGTGCGGAGGATTTCTTTTGCCTGTTCTTGGGATCGCCGCTTCACTTACTGCTTTTCCTTTTCAGGGTCTTGAGATAAAACTTTTATCCATAATTCTCTTATATTATTCATTTACCATTTTGACAGCTAGAATTAATGGACATTTTAAAAACCAGTCCTTTAAGAGATCGTTTCTCATCGGACTTGCTCTCGTACTTGTTGTCTATGCCATACCGCGTATGAAGATTGAGTACAAAGCATTCGGGAGTCTCGCTGCAAAACCGGTAAATACCGAAGAGGGTGCGTCGGGTGAAATATTTGAACAAATAAATCCTTCCGAGGGGTATGAACTCAAAGCAACATTCGGAGATCTTGGCCCCCGTATGCTCTCAATGGGAGTTGTCGATAAAGATAAATTTATCCAAGTTTATGAGCAGAACGAGCAGCCATTGTCCGAACAACAACTTAAAATACTGACTCAAGGTTCAAATGAAAGAGTCAAAATCACACGTGAAAACTCATATTTTCTTCTAAACTTTTTCTGGGCAGCCGGTCTCGGAAATAAGTCAAGAGTATTGACCGAAGGAGATATAATGAAATATGGAAACGGACAAGCAGGAGGTTTTGCATCAACGGGCGGTTGGAGTCTCGCAAAAAGCGATCCTATGGATTATTATGCAAAAGAGGCACTTATCCCGATGACCGCTGATCAGGAGGCACTGGTTGAAAGTGTAGCTTCAAATATTTACAGACCATGTTGTGGTAACTCTACGGCGTTTCCTGATTGTAATCACGGAATGGCATTGCTCTCCGTACTTCAACTCTTGGCAAGCCAGGGAGCTACTGAAGACGAAATGTACCAAGCAGGGAAATACTTTAGTGCATTTTGGTTCCCGAGCAATTACTATGATCTGGCAATTTACTTTCAGAGTAAAGAACAAACTGAATTTAAAGATCTTGATCCACGAAAACTATTGAGCGCTGAGTATTCATCATCACAAGGATGGGGTCGTGCGAAGCAATGGCTCCAGGATCAGGGTATCGTAGAGCAGCCACCACGAGGAGGGGGCGGATGCGGCGTCTGATATCATATACCTATGCGAATACTTATTGTCGAAGATGAACAGAATCTTTCGGAAAATATCAGGAAAGGTCTGGTGGAAACAGGTTTTGCTGTTGATCAGGCTTTTGACGGAGACGAAGGATTATATCTTGCCGGTTCTGAGAGTTATGATGTAATAATCCTTGATCTTATGATCCCTAAAATGGATGGTATTGCAGTGTGTCAAGAGCTTCGCAGAAAAGGCATTATCACTCCGATTTTGATGCTCACCGCAAAGACACGTCTTGAAGATAAAGTTAATGGACTTGAATCAGGGGCCGATGATTACCTTGCAAAACCGTTTGAGTTTGCAGAACTCAAAGCAAGAATTCAGGCACTGATAAGAAGAATGGTACAGCAACCCACATCGATAATTGTGATCGGAAATATCGAAGTAGATACAGTCCAGCATAAAGTAAAAAAAAACAGGAAAGAAATCAATCTTACACCAAAAGAATTTGCAATTCTTGAATTTTTAGCTCGTCATAAAGATGAAGTAGTTACGCGAACGCAAATTACTGAACATGTTTGGGACTATAATTTCGATAGTTTATCCAATGTTGTAGACGTATTTATGGCTTCTCTACGAAAAAAACTAAACGGAGGAAAAGAAAAAAAACTTATCCAGACAGTGCACGGCATAGGATACAAGTTAAGTGACAGGAGTATATGAAGATACGTTTTTTTAAAAGTCTTCGGAATAAGCTATTTGGATGGTATATCGGTAGTCTCATCGTCTTATCAATTTTTTTCTATGCCGTAGTCCACATTTTACGGTATCAGTACGGAACGGAAATATTCTTCTTGTTGTTTTTTTTACTTGGTGTTATCGGATTCGTGATCATTTATCGCATCACAAATGATTTAACATATCTCACCGGCAAGATAAAGAAAATATCTCTAGAAACACTCGATGAACGTATTGAGGGGATTCAACGGGAGGATGAGATTGGAGATTTAGCTACAGCATTTAATAATCTTTTGAACAGATTGGATGAGGCATTCAAACGAGAACAACAATTTATTGCGGATGTAGCACACGAAATGAAAACGCCGATTGCAACAATGCGAAGTGCACTTGAGGTATCAATTTCCAAAGAACGTTCTAAGGAAGAATATCGACAAGTTATTAATGCCTCAATCACTGAAACACACGCGCTATCTTCAACTTTAAATGATATTCTTGACTTAGCGTGGTCCCAAACTCCAAATGAACAGAAGAATGCTGCCAACATCAACTTGAGCGAACTGCTGGAGGAGTTATCTGATATAGCGTCCAAGCTCGCGAAGCCGAAAAATCAAATAATTGACATTCATATCGGTCAAAATCTAATCATCGAAGGATACAAGGACAAGCTTGCAAAAGCTGTTATCAATATACTTGAAAATGCAATAAAATATACACCTTGCCAAGGTAAGATCAAAATAAGTACTACCAAGAAAATGGATAAAGTTTCAATTAAGATTTCTGATACGGGACAAGGCATTCTGCCACAGGATATACCGCATATATTTGACAGATTTTACCGAGGTTCCCAAACCGATAAAGTATTCGGGTCCGGTATTGGTCTTTCAATTGCCTATTCAGTCATCAAGCTGCATCATGGCGAGTTGTATGTTAAAAGTAAGCCGGGCCAATGGACGACATTTACTATTGTCCTACCCATCCTTAGGGCAGTCCATACAGAAAAAAAATCAATGTAATTACTCTTCTTTCATTAATAGTGATTTATAGACTTTTGTCTTGATTTTAAGCCCATAATATTATATAATCAAAATATACATATTGAATATGTATAATACAATTCTCTATTCATATGCAAAAGGAAATTTCATTTGCAGATGTCGCACGAGCAAGTACACAAACACTCGTCGATTACACAAGGCAAACGTTTATAAATGCAGCGGAAGTCCCTCAGCCTCGTTCTGTTATGGCCGTAAACGTAGCTACCCGTCTTATGTTTGACGATTATTCTTCGATGGAACAACCTTTTCAAAAAATATCTTCAGCTATCCAGATCATGCTTGCATGTAATGATTACTGTGACCTTGGAGTTGCAGCGGAACGCAGACGAAAAAATGGGAAATTAACTCAGGAACAATTTATCGGTCTGGTATCTTTACAAAGTGCATTAAGACAAAAACTTGATAATGCTATCGAAACATATGGCGGTACTATCGATAGATTACTTATTGAAGAATATATTCAAGATAGTGTTGCTTTAGCAAAATGTCATGATCTAGTCCTACCTGAAGATATTCCCCTTCTGCTGGAATTAGACAGTGCCATCTTTGAGTTCTTCTCACTTGCAGCTGTCAATGAACCGCGTATAAGACAATATATGCAGTATGCAGATGGTGATAACCCTCTCGAAAAACTGACAAATAAATATTGTAAATTTCTTGAGGTCGCACCAAATCCTGACCCGGATTTATTCCTTCTTCGTGCACTGCACATCGGAGAAATGCTTCTCAAATTACAAGATGATAAGCTCGGATCAAAAGAAGATGCTTTACTAAATTTGAAGTCATTCGACGAATATGTAGGAGAATTTTCTCCAGAGCAGCGTGAAAAACTCTTCGCAGAGCTTCGATCAAAATATCTGAAAGAGCTGAAGCAGCTCGGATTCTCTGAGTTAAGTGCTATCACGGCAGAAACACTGTTTACGGTTGTTCAAAAAATGAAATTTCAGTTTATGACAGCTAATGAAACAGTGGATGATTCTATTGATCGTGTTGTTATGCCGCAGATGCCACCTCGTGATCATTTGCGTGAGAGTCTGTATGCATCGGGACATTTGCATGATCTTTTTAAGACACCGCAGTTGATACAAGACAGGTAACAGGTAGTTTGAAACATATCGGCATTATCCTCAGTCCTTATAAGGAGAAATAAGTGATTTATAAAAAGCACCTGTCTCCGATATCCTGCCCTTCTTCATATGCTCGACTGCAACCTCATTTGTTTCTGACACTAACCTGAGATTGGAGTATTGTCGTGCCTCGGCATAATCAAGATAGCCGAAATAATACTTGGACCAGAAGGGAGCAATGTAGTCAACCTCGTATGCTTCTGCGACTTTGGCAACCGTTTCAAGCAATTTCTGATCAAGAGGAGCCCAGAAACTGAAAGCATCTCGTGCAAAAACATCCGGGTGATCCATCCGTTCCGAGACTTCTGAGGAACTAGCTTTGTACAGCCATACTTCTCCTAGTACTACTTTTTTATCATTCTTCTTCGCAGTTTCAATCATTGAGATAAGCACTTGCAAATAATTGGTTGTACCGTTTGATAACGGATACATATGCAGGTCAATAAAATCAAGCGAACTAGTTTGAGAAAACGATTCAACATAATCCTGAGAACTCCACGTACCTGTCCCCGCACCCAGCTTTACCGATTCATCGGTGATTTCTGCGTGAACGTCGTTTATAAAATCAACATACTCCGGAATAGTTATTGTGTGACCGATACTTGCTGTTTCTGTGTCAGGTTCATTGACGACAGTGAGGTAATCAGGCTGCAGCTCATTTGTAATCCGGACTGCTATTTCCTTCTTTCCCAGAAGATACTCTTCCTTTGATAAATTGTCATAACTTACATTCAGCTCGGAATACTCTTTTTGGGGAAGTATCGGGCCTATGTCTATATGGATCGTGAGTCCCCTCTTTCTGATTTCCTGAACGAGATCTTTGTAGAATTGCCAGTATTTATCACTTTGAGGATAGTCATTCAATAGAAGAGGATACTGCATAGAAATACTCACCCCTCTGACGCCCAGTTTTTGTAAATTATCAAGATACAGGATATTCCCGGCCATGGCATTTCGTGCAAGAAGGTCTGTCCCTCTATGTGTGTTTGCCGTCAGGAGATCTGCTCCGTAAATTACTTCATGGTTGCCTTCAGGTGAATACGTAACTTCAAATTCATTCAGGGCAGTTTCGAGCTCTGAGTACAGTTCTGAATATTCCTGCGGAACTGAAGTGTCAGCCGTGACGACAGTCTGCTGTAAATTTTCGACATTGTTTCTTGATTGTTTGAGAGCTTGCAGAAAGACAATTAGGAAAATAATAGCAGCTGAGATGAGGAGTAGTTTCTTTTTTTTCTGCATATCTGAATTATACTCTGAAGACGGGATATTCAACCTGTATTGTTATACCAAAATAGCTTCATCAGATCAATTATAATGCTGATATGCATAAGCGCATTCACGTTTTACTTACACCGGGAATTGACGGGGATTGCACCTATTTGGAAACGAACACTTCTTGTTGGTCCGACAAGTATGGCATAGTCCCCCACTATTACACAATCAATTTCAGAAGAGGTACGAATGCTGAAGAACAAAGAAATCTGTACCTCAAAAAAGTACAGGATACAAAGGCACGATTCCTCATCGCAGTGAGCGGATCAGGGCTTCTGGCGCTTGATGCTTTGAAAAGATTTCCCGTTCAAATACAAGGTGTTATTCTCATCAGTGCCCGACTACGACCGGGATATTTTCCGGTTATCCCATATGTCTATACTCTTTTGCGTTATCCCATTTTCTTTTCGTATCTCCGATCACATAAAAAGACGCTACGTGATGTGGATACAAGTCGTGTGATGACGATGTCGTCTCGCTGGGACGAAGTGGTCCCACCTTCAACAGTAAAGCTACGAGGAGCTCATAACTTCCGGATCACGATGAGACCGAAACAATGGCCTTTTCACAGATATTTTTCAAGGTATGTCGTAACGGATTATGAAAAAGAGATCACTGAATTCATTCAGAACACTGCACAATAATTTAGTAACTTATGGTTTTGATATAATAGGGTATGTCAGAAATACTTCGTGCCGTGGAAACGTATCGTCCGCAAATTAAGCTCGTGTATTTTGACCTGGGCGGCGTGGTCTTCAATTTTTCCGGTGGGTTGCCAGCGATGGCCAAGGAAATGAAGGTTCCTGAAGGAGATTTTGTATCGGTCTGGAGATCATATGATGATGCGATTTGTAAAGGTGAATTGACTCCTCAGGAGTTTTGGAGATTAGCAAACAGTCATTTTAATACACACGTTGAGCTGGATTTTTTATCATTCTGGATGGATCATTTTGTCCCGATAGGCAACACTCATGAATCTATGCGAGAGATTCATGCATCAGGTGTGGAGCTTGGAATATTGACGAATATTTATCCGGGTGTTTATGAGCATGCAGTTCAACGCGGGATAATCCCTGACTTGCCGTATCATGCGATAGTCCGATCTTGTGATATTGGTCTCGTAAAACCAGATCCCCAGATTTTTCGCTATGCAGCAGAAAAAAGTGGTTTTGATCCTCGGGAAGTATTGCTTATTGATGATCGCAGTGAGAATACAGAAGCGGCAAATGCGGCAGGCTGGAGTTCATTCCAATTCTCACCGTAGCTGATGAGACCTCCTGACTCATCTGTCTAATTCCTCAAGTATTTTCGCAATCTCCTTTTGTGTCAAAGCAATCCACGGGGAACTATCAGCGTTCGATGCTGCTGCAGCGGGGCTATCGCCTTGCGTCCACCACTTTGCCTGATACGGTATCCCGTCAAAAAGGATGCGCGCGCCGGCATCGTATGCATCGTGGCCTGACCACTGAGGATATGTCCCCGGAGGAAGGGTTGATTGTGGAATCGGTTTTTCACCTGGCAGTACAGGTCCAATCAGTTGCCACGGAGTCTGCCACGACTGAAGAACCGGGTTATCAGGCTGTTCTCCTTTGGTCCACCATTTTGCTTCATATACATTCCGTTTCCATACGACTTTTGTACCAGCAAGATATGCTCCGTCTTCGTTCCATATTTGATAGGGGCTTTTTTCCGGATCATCAGGTTGTTCCTCTGACGATGCCGGATCTTCTATGGTTATAATCTGAGCGTTCTGAGACAAATTGCCTGTGAATTGATCACTCAAAACGATAGCAAAACTGAGACGTTCAGTGGTGACACCACTGCAGGAATCAGAAACAACAGTTACATCCACATAATTTTCACCGCAAGGTGTATCTCGATTTGCTGACCACATTGACATTCGTCCGATTCCTTTCTCACGTGCAAAAAGATTTAAGCCCTTTGCGTCATCAATGGTAAAAACTTCATCGAGAACATCGTTTTGCCCGATCATTGGAGTTGCACCGATTTTTGTCCAAAGTGTCTTCGGAAGCAAATGGATACCCGCTTGCGAATATAAAATCCCCAGTTGACGATGAGTTTCGGTGAGCGCTTTTTGAGATGCTTCAAGCATTGTCTCGTCGTGTTCTTTGCTTCCGCCGTAATCCATGGTCATCACATTGACACCGGCAAGATCTACCCCGTTGGTCAGAAATGCAGTTACAGCATTTGTACCGTCCTCTGTCAGACCCTGTGGGGCCACAGGAAGAGTAAGCCAGATAGCAAGACTTTTGCCCTCATTTCTTCTTTGTTTTTGAACTTTGGCGAGCGCCTGAGCTCTTCTTTTTGATGAGTCAGCATCTTTAAGCTCTTCGCCTTCAAGATCAAGATCAATCGTGTCTAGATTATATCGTGAAATCACCGCTTGATATGCCTGTGCAAGTTTATCCAAATCGGTGCATTTCAAGGCAAGCTCATCGTTCAAGAGCCCTCCGAAAGAGACGGCGACACTTCCGTCCTGCTGCTGTAAACGTGCAATTCTTCGATCAAGATCCAAGACTTCACCGGCTTCTTTCAAGGTAAAGTAATTTCCCCATGTAGGTGTGCAAGGTTCTTCTGAAGAAGAGACGATAAAAGACAATACAACATGTGGTGTGTGCGTTGTCCCTACCTGCTCAAAAGGGTAGGTTGGTTTGGCGGTGACATCAACATAAGATGCAAACCAAGGCCTGAAAAGCGCAACGGATCGTGTATCCTGTATCCAGTTCCACCCGTATCCTGAGCCGTACCCTATGCCGATAAGTAGTAAAGCCGCAATGATGACACGGATAGGAGACAGTTTCCTTCGGGTTTCAGGTAATTGTTCAATAAGTTCCGGTTTGGGGTTTTTTTCTGTTTTAGTCATTTCGTGTATCTATGATAAGATTACTAATTGAGTTATGTGGAAGAACTCCGTTTTCTTCTCCGTGATACAACACCGATTTCCAGTTGATCTTACGTTCGTGTGATTCAATTTTTTCAGATTTTTGCACGGGCAAGTCAACATACAAATATCTTACCAGTCCGAGCCAGATATCAATAATCAAATCTGCGATTCCGATATAGGCAACAGTAGCCCACACAGCCGCTATTGCATTGAACGCAGCAAATGCAGCATTTCCCCAGTTCCCCGCTTGATAATCACGCCAGAGAGTGAAAAGTGAGAATGAAATAATGAGAAGCGGAAAAACAACAAAAGGTAAACCGGCTGATGTCCGATTCTTTACCTTTGGAGTACGGGCAAAGGCTGTCTTAGTCGTCGTCAGTGCTTGTTGGATTGACT
>Ga0210057_1007702_pt1 | contig 12959 bp, 18 predicted proteins | sample CryGeyCG2114_010_2_FD_183968 | JGI IMG/M metagenome (GOLD analysis project Ga0210057, IMG submission 183968) | Groundwater microbial communities from aquifer - Crystal Geyser CG10_big_fil_rev_8/21/14_0.10 (SPAdes) (version 2) | ecosystem: Environmental > Aquatic > Deep subsurface > Groundwater ... | reverse complement strand
AAGAAACAAAAAAATAAAGGGCAAAATTTATTATTACATTGTCGAAGGAAAATTGGATAAAAATGGCAAGGTAAAGCAAAAAGTTCTGCTTTACTTAGGGAACATAGATAAAATTATTCAGATATACAAAAGCCATAAATCAAATTAGTATTGGCTAATCCTGTCCCAATCCCCCAGACTAAGGTATTGGGACAGGATAAGATTATTTTTTATTAAATTTCAAAATCTTCTCCAACAAGTTTACTTTCTTCCTTAAATGAGTCTCTACACATATATTTTAGCTCTGACTGGACTTTAAATGATTTATTGTATTAAGAATTCCTATCTACTTAGTCTCATCTTCTATATCCTTTAATGTCGAAATCTCACTAACTGGCTTATCAGGTCTATATGCGCTAATTCTAGGAAACCTCAATGCAAGCCCTGAGCTATAGCTAGGACTTTTTTGCACATTTTGATAAGTAACTGCTACGACTACCTTGGGCTTCAAAGAAACATAATTTCCTTCTGAAGAAATAATTAAAGGATTCAGCAATTCAGTCATTTTATCATAAGTCATTCCTTCTTCTTCTTTTTCCTTTAAACCTGAAGAAACCTTTCCAATTTCCAAATAATCATTTTCATCTTTACACGCAACAATATAACTTGTTAACCATCCCCCTCTTTTCCCAGTTCCATATTCAGCACCAACTATAACCAAATCTAAATCTGCCATTACAGGTTTTAATTTAGCCATATATCCTACTCTTCTCCCTTGTTTATAGGGTGCCTCTAAATTTTTAATCATTATTCCTTCCTCTCCATTTTTCAAAGCATCTTCATAAAATTTCTCAACTTTTTTCAAATCATTACTAACAAATAAAAATGAAGTTCTAATCACTCTCTTTTTAACATTGACAATTTTTTCGAGTATTTTTCGTCTTTCCTTAAAACTTAATTCAATAACACTCTCACCATTATAATACAAAATATCAAATGCATTAATCTCAACAGGAAGTTTTTTAATTATCTCTTCAATATCGTACTTTCTTCTAATTCTTTGACTTATAGCTTCAAAGGGCATATAATTTCCAGTTTTGGAGTCATATCCTACAACTTCCGAATCTAAAATAAATGAATCTCCATCTATTTGTTCCAAAACCGCTTTAACCACATCAGGAAATTGATTAGTAACATTTTCTAATTTCCGAGTAAATAAAGTTACATTATTTTTATTTTTATTTATTAAAACTCTAAAACCATCATATTTATGCTCAAAAGCAGCAGGTTTACCACACACTTTAAAACCTTCTTCGACAGAAGCCACTTTAACAGGTAACATAACTTTTGTAGGCTTACCTGGAATAAGTTTCAACTTTTCCAAGGCTTTTTTCCCTTTAGATGCTGCTTCAAAAACAACTGCTGAATCATTAACCAAATCAAAAGACTCTTCTAATTTATCAGCAACTTCTTGTTCAGAATCAGAAAGAAAAGCTTTAATCAAAGAATCTCTTAATAATGCATCAGCAACTCCAATTCTTAAATCTCCTAATAATGTCCTCATAATATATTTTGCTTCTGAAGGTGTGGCATTTAACAACAATTCAGAAATATAACTTAGCTTAATATCTACAGAACCCTTTCCTTCAATATCTAAAAGCTTTTGCAATATATTAAAAACATGTTCTACACTCAATTTTTTAGAAAACAATGAACTTTGTTTTCCAGATCTAGCCAGCTTCTCAGTCAACTCGCCCAAATCTCCTGATTGATTTAATTTTTTAACAATTTCAGAATCAGAAAGACCATAAGTTTTATGCATTGCCTTAATTACCAACTGCCTTGAAATTCCAAACTCTCTAGAATCATAATCTGGAACTACTTTGCCTCTAAGTAAATATATCCATTCAGATCTACCTTCTTCCCTTAATTTTACCAAAAATTCTGCAAGTAATTCTACCTTCTCCAACTTTTTAGTAGTTCCATAAAGTTTCTCGTAAAGCTCAACCAACTCTTTATATTGCATATTTAAAAAAACAAAAATTAGTATTTATAACTATCCAAAAATTTAAATGCCTTTTGATTAAGTCTAAAATATGAATCCCTTTTATTGTTCATAATACCACATGGTCTTGCCATGGGGATAAAGCGTTAAGTAAGAATATAAAGTAAAAATTAGTAGTTGAAGCATGGATAATGATCTATGCAAATCTTCCCATAGAGTTTTTAAGATAAAATACCATTTTGTTTTTTGTATAAAATATAGAAAAGATTTGTTTCTTGAAAATAAATATGTAGAAACTTTTAAAAGAATTTGTAAAGGATTAGAAGAAAGATATTCTATGAAATTTGAAACTATTGGTTTTGATGAAGATCACGTTCATTTCATGCTTCAATCAGTTATGAAATATTCCTCATTACAACTTTTTAGAGTTGTGAAAAGTATCACATCAATAAAACTCTTTGAAGAACCTCTAGATTTGAAAAAAGAATTGTGGGGAGGAGAGTTCTGGAGTGATGGAGGATACGTGGGTACCGTTGGAGAAGGGGTCAATGCAGATGTAATCAGAAAATATATACAGAGTCAAGGAAGAAAGGGGGAACAGTTGAAACTCATTAATTTTTAGATGCCCCACTCCGCCGAGGCGGATTTGCCCGCAGGCAAACCCTTGGGGTGGGGAGGTTCACTTTCTGGATGGAACTTTTTATCCTTGACTCCAGAGTATAACGGAAAAAGTTTTAGTGAGATTAAGGGAACTTGTCAAATCGAAAGTATTTATTGTCATGATACTCACGAATTAAGTGGCGGAGCCAGTTGGGATTTAATTGCACAAGATGAAACATTAAGTAGTGCAGTTGCAGGAAAAGGTATAATTATAAAAGTAGCAAATAATTGCAAATTAGGTTCAGGAAGTACTGGCGTTGGAGAAATTCCACAACTTCCAAATTAATGATAAAATGATAAAATCAAAAAGAGGAATGAGCATAGGGATTTGGATTTTAATAATCTTAATTATCATAGCTGTCGGAATTGGTGCTTATTTTCTTCTAACAAGTGGAAATGGAAGCTCAATAATTCCTGGCGGAAACTCAATACCTCAACCACCCGCACTTCCTTCTGGATAAACAGCTCACCAAAATCTTTTTAAACAAAATATTTAAATAGTACAATAAATGTACAATATTGTACTTAAAATGAACAATACCTTATTTGGAAAAGGAAAAGAGAAAATTCTTGAATGTTTTTATAGAAACAGAAATAAAGAAATTTATTTTAGTGAAATACTCCGAGAAACAAAACTCACTCAAAATACAACATTAAAACATCTTGCCAATCTGCAGAAATTAGGGCTCATTATATCCATCAAAAAGATAGGCAACACTTTTTATAGAATAAATCCTAAAAATCAGTTAATTTTTTCTATCTTTTCTTATTTTGACTATAAAAAACTTAACGAACTTCCTTTTGAAAGAAGAAAATCAATAAGCGATTTTTTAAATAAGATTCAGGTTAATCCTTTAATTGCAATCATATTCGGCTCAACAGCAAAAGGTACTTTCGGAAAAGAAAGCGATATAGACATACTTTTGGTTTATAATAAGAAAGAATTAGAAGAGTCTAAATTAAAGAAAGATATTGAAGCAATCACAGGAATTAAATTACAAACATTTATAATTGATTTTGAATATTTTAAAGAACAGCTAATAAAAGAGGAAGATGAGGTTATAACTCATGCAATTAAAACAGGCTTTCCGATTACAGGAACTGATAAGTTTTATCAGGAAGTATTAAATGGTTAAAGAAATTTGGGAAATCTGGATTGAAGATGAAGAAAGGAGACAAAAAGATTTTGAGAAATATCTAAACTCCAAGAAAATCAAGCCAGAAACAGAATTAAAAGAGTTAATTGAAGGGCATATAAACAAAGCAGATCATAACTTAAAATTTGTTAAGAAAACTTTAGAACTAAAGGAGTTTAATGATTGGGCAATTGTAAGCACCTATTATTCTATCTATCATGCATCTCTTGCCTTATGTGCCATGAAAGGTTACTCAACAAAAGACCATTTAGCAACATTGCTTATCCTGATTAAAGAATTTTATCAAAAGCAACTCGATAAAGAAGAAATTGAAATGGTTAGTAAAACCACAATAGAAAAAGAAGAAGTTCTTTATTATATAGAGGTAAAATCAAAAAGAACAAAAGCAAGTTATTCCACAAATATTTTATTTGATGAAAAAGAAGCAGAAATTTTGCAAAAGAAAGCAATAAGTTTTGTGAATAAAGTTAAAGAAATCATTGAATCCAATTTTTAATTGAGAAGAAATCCCCACAGCTCTGCTGTGGCTGGGTAAAAACTATATAGTTATTATCTATCTAAATTTATGTACGAATTACATCATGTTTGTCATAAAGTATATTCGATAAAATATCATTTTATGTTTTGCGTGAAATATAGGGAGAATCTATTTCATGAAAATAAAATTATGGATTACTTTAAAGAAACTCTAAAAAAGATAGGTGAAAGATATTATTTTACTTTTGAGACTATTGGAATTGATGAGAATCACGTGCATTTGTTGGTGCAATCAGCATCAAAGTACTCTCCTTCTCATGTTGTTCAGATAATTAAGAGTATTACAGCTAAGGAATTATTTAAACAATTTCCTGAGCTTGAAAAAGATTTATGGGGCGGAGAGTTTTGGAATGATGGAGGTTATATTGGAACAGTTGGAGAAGGTGTGAACGCGGAGATAATCAGAAAATATATCCAGAATCAAGGTAGAAAGAGCGAGCAATTAAGGTTAGATAATTTTTAGATGCCCTATGGTCTTGCCATAGGTTATTCATTTTTTGATGGTCTCGGTTGTGGGTTGCCTAAATCTCACTCATCTCTGAAAAATAAAATTCGTTAAATTTCAATGTTAGGTCTAATTACCCTTCACTCTCTCATCTAATAGTGGTGTGCAATGAAAACATGGAAACTATAATCCGAAAGGATTATATCCGTTTTGTTTAAGAAATTCCAAATATACTCTTCCATATGTGCTTGAGGTATTTATGTCTGCTTTTCCATTTTCAATTCTCGATAGAGTTCCAGGATTAACTCCAATTTGTTTTGCTAAATTTCTCAATTTTAATCCTGCTTCTTGTCTTGTTTCTCTTGCAGTCTTATAATCAAATAAATTCTCTTCTTTTAGAGGCAAAGTAATCATTCCTTTAGCAATAGTCTCTAATCTAGTTAATACTCCTCTTCTTTGTATAGGGTTTAATTGGATGTATTTTTGTTCTATGTCTGTAAAGTAAGCACGAACTAAACGTATTTCTGCTTCATTTAAATTTGCTTCTGCTAATTTAATTTCGTTTTCATCTACCATATAAGACTTTTGAAATATGTTTATTTAAACTTTTCTACTTGTTACCACTATATAGAAATATAGAATATATCAAAAAACTTAAATAGTATTAAATAACCTTATTTAATATGGTATTGAAAACATTTAACGTTGAAGAAAATACTTATGAAAAATATGCTCAGTTTTGCAAGGAAAATGGAATTAGTATGAGCAATCAAATTAATACTTTTATTAAGGCACAGATTGAAACTGAGCCTAAAGTTAGAGAAGAATATCTGAAAAAACTCGATGCGATTAGAAAAGGTAAATTTATTAATATTGGCACTTATGAGGAGTTCGAGAAGAGGTATAAATAAAATTGATTTATAAACTTGAGATTTCTGAACAATTAGATAGAGTACTCACTAAACTTTTAAAGAAAGATAAATTGCAGTTTGATATATTGAGCAGAAAAATAAAAGGGATTCTTGAAAACCCTCAAGTTGGCAAACCTCTTACAGCAAATATGGTTGGGCAAAGAAGAGTACATATTCGCAATTTTGTTTTGACTTATGAGATTTTGGAAAATGAAAAGATAGTTCGCCTTTTGGATTATGATCATCATGATAAAGTCTATTGAAAATCAGTCAGCCACTTAAAAAATAAAAAACCACGCGCTAAGTAAATGTTTTCCATCCATAAAGAGTGAATGGTAACTCAAAATGATAATGCATTTTGCCATGTTACACTCTCGCAAGCTCGGAAGACATAACCTTAGGATTATGAGAAGTTCGGTTTTGAGGCAACCCTCAAAACCGAATTTGGGTGGAGAAACCTGCAAGATTTCGGAACTCTTTAATCGCTGTTCAACTCTCCCGAATACTTACAGGGATTGATTTTTAGTGCAACGATGCTCGAAGAGCAAAACCCTAAAAAATCGTAGATTTTTGGGGCACCAAAAACTGAAAGTTTTTTAGTGAATCAAAGTCGTGAGCCATATTAATTTTAAAGAGGACACTTTAAAACCCCCTACAACTTACCCCTAAATTGTAGAAATTTTTGTAAATAAAAAGTGAGTCGCCTTGGTGCTTCGCACATTTTGTCTTTTTCTACGAAAAAGAATTTTATAGGTAATATTTTCTCCACCCCGAAAATCTTGCAAAGCTTTTTAAATAAGTTCTTATTTAATTATGTAACATGAACAAATTACATCCAGGTGCAAAATGGCAATTTCGTATAGGAGGATATTTTCTGTTCGGATTTTTAGGAATATTTTTTAACATATGGATTATCGCACCTCTTGCAGGTTTGTTTTTAGGTTTAGCAGGTTCTAGTTCAATCTTACCTATTGTCTTATTTTCTATTTTTGGTTATTTTCTTTTTGTTATAATTGTCAGCGAGATATATGCCCAGATGTCTTATAATCGTTGGTTTTATGAATTTACCGATGAGGGTTTGAGATTAGAAAGAGGCATAATTTGGAAAAGATACAGCAATGTTCCTTATGAAAGAATACAAAATGTAGATGTGCACAGGGGAATAATCGCAAGAATGTTAGGATTTTCAAGTGTAATGATTCAAACTGCTGGATTCTCTGGACCAGCAGGAGCAGAGGGAAATATTCCTGCTGTTGAAATGAAACACGCAGAAGAAATTAGAAATTTTGTAATGAAGAAAATTACAAGCAGGAGAAAATAAAAAATGGATAAGTTGCATCCTGGGGCAAGATGGCTTTTCAGACTTAGGGCGTATTATCCTTTAATAATTCTTGGAATTTTTGTTACAATGTGGAGTTTTCAATTATCGAAAATAATTGCTGCAGGTTCAAAAGGAGTTGAGTTTGTTCTCGACATTATTTTTTATATTTTCTTCGCAATTATTGTAGCCGAGATTTATGCTCGTATGTCTTATAATCGATATCTTTACGAAATAACTCACGATGCAGTTAAAGTAGAGAAGGGTATAATTTGGAAAAAATATACTTCTATTCCATATGAACGAGTTCAAAATGTAGATATTAGAAGAGGAATAATCGCGAGAATGTTTGGATTTTCTACTGTTGAAATTGAAACTGCTGGACAATCAGGATATGGTGGAAGCCATTATGGTTTTAGGTTTGGAAGAGGAGGCAATAGGCAATATCAAAGTGAAGGGCATCTACCTGCAATAGACATTAATGGTGCTGAAAAAATTAGAGAATTCGTTATGAAAAGGGTTAAACAAACTCATGGTTCTGACTTATAATTCTCTCCGAAAAGATTATCTTCTTTTTTTCTAAAAAAGAAGCGAAAAAGCCCCTGCCTGTCCGTTCGGACATTTTGTCTGCTTCGCAGTAATATTATTCGCGACAATCTGAGATTATTTTAATTTCAATTTCCAAATAGAAAAAAGGGGAACTTTACTGTAAAATTCATATTCCTTAGGAAATAACTTTTTTGAGCTAGGCAATGGTTTTGTATCTTCATAATCAATTATTTCAAATCCATGTTTCTGCGAAAGAAGAACAACCTCTTTTGTTTTTATTATATAATTGAAAACTTTTGTTTTCTTTCCATTTTCTGATTCATGGATTGTTTCTGTTTTATCTAAGGTAAAATAATTTTTTATTCCCAAAACCTTATACTTCTTTCCATCAATTTCTTTCGTCTCTCCCAATTTAGTAATTGGATTTCCAGTTGAAAAAATAAAAATCCCTCCTTTTTTCAAAACTCTTTTAATCTCTTTCAAAACGGGATTCAAATCCTTAAGATAATGTATGGATAAAGAAGCAAAAACAATATCAAACTTTTCTTTGAATGGAATTTTAATTCCCGAACCAATTTTCATTTCTATTTCGGGATTTAATTTTTTAGCAATACGCACCATTTCAGGACTAATGTCAAATCCTTTGATTTCCTTACATTTCTTTTTTAGTTTTTTTATATAGATTCCAGAACCACATCCCCAGTCCAAAATTTTTTTATTTTTAATATCGCCTAGCATCTTTACCATATTATGCATTTCCACGAATTCGTTGTAGAATGATTTTTTTGTTCTTAATAAGAAAGCTCATATGGTCTTGCTCAAAAATATTAAACCAGAGAATTTAATTTTGTATCTAAAGAAGAGAGGGCATCATCTAGCTGAGGATAAATAAAATCTGCAATTATTAATTAATTTATCACAATAAAGTGCCTCTTTTTGGACACCAAATTATAAAGATACGACATAAACTATAATCTTACAATAGATAATGCAACAAATTGAAAACTTCTTTTCTAAAAAAAGAAACAAAAAATCTGGACTCTTCCTAGCCCTTTGGACATATTCACTCCACACGGTTGATATTTATTTAATGAAACTTGGAAAACAATATATCTAGGAGAATCTGTTCTTAAATTTTATAGAATTATTATAGAATTAATCTAGTAAGTACATGGGAAGAACTTATAAGAGAAAAAAGAAAGGCCTCTAATAATAGATATGTATTAAAAGCGTTTACCGAATTCTTAACGCTCGTTGAAATCCGTGAAATTTATTTCATGGTTTTGTCAGCACTGATTTCCCAGGCAGTCTTAAAACCACGACAAGCCTCGGCTCATCAAGAATCTGCCGATTCTTGACTGCCATCAAAGATTAGCAAATCTTTGAGGTTTAATCCGAGGTTAAAAACCCGAAGGGTTTTGTGATCTAATAGGTTATATCATAGTAAATGATAATAAATGAGAATAGTTTAAGTGATTAAATCTCGATTATCTTGCCTTCTTTACCTACATTGATTACTCTTGTTTTTTGTATTTTTTGTTCTATACCTGCTGCTTCATGAATATGACCATGAATAAGAATTTCGGGTTTGAATTCTTTTAAGGCTTTTTTTATTGCTAAACTTCCTTCTACACCTGAAAATTCTGAAACGCTGTCTGCTGGATGCATGTGTGTGACCATTACTTTCCTTTCAATGTTCTTTAGATGAGCATGGGCCTTTTTCAATGTTGCAAATAAGTCTTTTTCGGATATGTCTCCCGGGAAGAAAGGTAAGTTACAAGCGCCTCCTGCTCCGAAGAAGCCTATTCCTTCATAAGTTGTCGAATAGCCATGTATATTTCTTATTTGATATTGCTCTGCTAAGGCATCTACAGAGGCAAATGAGTCGTGGTTGCCTGGAATGATTAAGACATTTTTATTTTTGTCTTTAAAGGGCTTTATTAGGTCTTTAGTTTCATAATTGCTAGTTATATCTCCACAGAGTATGACTAAATCTACTTTTTCTTTTTCAGCAGTGTTTGCTAATCTTTTGATTGCTTTTGAATCCCCTTCAATATCGGAGGCGGCTAAGATTTTGAGTTTTTTCATCATACCACTTTATAGTTATCTAGATTATAAGGTTTTTGGAGGGTTTTAAAAAGAATTTTTTCATTATAGACGATAATATTTTTTAGAGGTGTAAATTTGAATTGATTTTGTTACTTTCTAAGATAACAAACTTAGGGAAAGCTTTAAAAGCAATATACAGGTTTTGATATATAGGTTAGAGAACATATATTATGATAGAACCAGATACAAAAGATACGTTTGATATTTTCTTTAGAAGAAAGCCTGCTTTGATGTTAGTAGCTCTTAAGAAGATAAGTAGAGCTAGATATGGTAGCTTGTTGGCTAAAGAAGTAGACTGCACTTATAGTCATGCAGTTAAGATTTTACAATGTTTAGAAAAGTTAGGATTGGTTGTTTTTGATAAGAAAGGCAGAACAAAATTGATTAAGTTAACTAAAAAAGGGATAGAAATTGCTGAAAATATAGAGAATATAAAAAGAGTATTAGGTTAAACTAAATTTTAGTATTGATTGTTTAAATGGCCCTGAGGGGATTTGAACCCCCGACACCTGGATCACTCCTACAGCATTCTTTCGCTGGTATTGTAATTTTCTATCTGCATGGAGTTTCTTTTTCTAAGAGAAACTGTAGTAAGAGTCCAGTGCTCTAACCGGGCTGAGCTACAGGGCCATGATTATTGTATGAGAATGTGTTTTAAAAAGATTTAGATTTTAAAATAATTTATTTTTATGAGTATTCTCTATGTAAATCTTCCATTACAGATGCGAATGTAATATTTGGAGATGGGCTGAATTTTATAATTTCATTATTTTGTGTAAGTTTTGAAGTTATTTGTGCTTGATATTTTTTATCTAATTCGGGGCGATCAAACTTAAGAAATCCTTCATTACTAGTACTTCCTATGATTAGATGGTATATTAGATATTTTTCTGAATTGTCTAATCTATTAGAATCCATTGCCCTTAATAGCCTTATTTTTTTATCGTGGGCATCCATATATTTTTTTGGATTATTTCTCAAATAGTTTGATAATTCTAATTCGCGAGTTCTTCCCACGATTGCTTTTTCTTTAGGAGTAAGTTCTCTATCTTTTAAGATAAATGAATTTGTCATCTTTTTGTGTAATGTAAAGGGTTTTTAAACTTACGCTTAAGGATGAGAAAGAATTTGAGTATCTTGAGGGATTAGTAATCTGTTTATTGTTTCTTTAAATGGTTCTAATTCGTAAGGTTTTTGTAATAATTCATAATTAACATTCCCATGATTTGATTTTAGTATTTTTTCTATTGAAGGGAGGTATTCTCCAGTTAGAATCAGTGCTGGTGTAAGGAATCTTTCTGTTCTTAATTGAGTTAATATTTCTGTGCCTAATATATCCGGCAATCTTTGATCCATAATCCATAATTCATAATTACCCTTCTTTGCTTCTTTAATGAATTCTTTGCCTAGAGTAGTTTGAGTAAGAGGATTATTAGGGAATAATCTATCTAATGTTCTTTTAAGGACTTTATTCGATACTTCATTATCATCTACTGCAAGTATTCTTGAATACATGTGATTTTTGAGAATTGAGGGTTTTTAAGGCTATCTATATTTTCTCCAAGTGTGTTCACACTTAGTACATTTGTAAAATTTGGTTTCGGATTCATCTGAAGAGCGAGTTTGAACTGTCCAGAAATATGCTTTTTTATTAGGACATTTTATACATTGTATTTCTACTATAGGGTAAGTGTTATTTTCCTTTTCATTTATAACTGCGACGGATTCATGATTCTGTATCTTTTCAGCAGATTCAATTTTAGGTTTTTTAGAAGATTTAGCTCCGCATGCTGCACAAACTGCTTTGCCCTCTTTAATCATTATTATGCTTTTACATTTAGTACAAAATTCCATTGGTTTTTAGAGTTATTTAAGTATTTTAATATTTCGGTTTTAGGTTTTTAGCAAAAACCTCTTTTTTCTGGAGATTTTAAGGGTTCAAAAAAGATTAGCTTTGTCCATCCTAAATAAGGCATTTTTAGTACTGCCTTGCCTAAAATATCTTTTTGAGAGATTTCTTTTTCAAAAGGTAATTGATTTGCGTTATTATCTCCCTTTGTTGAAATTGGATTTGAATTTATTATTCTGTGAATTATAGGGTATTGAGTTTTTGCGTTAAAGATGATTATATCTCCTCTTTTGTATTCTTTACTTGCAACTACAAAAATTATATCTCCTTTATTTAATCCTCTTTTTAGAGGGAATGAATTAAATTCTTCTAGAGAAATATTTTTAGTTTTGTATAATAATGAGTTTTGTTCCCACCATGAATTGAAATTTGTATTATGGTACATTGAGCAAGATTCTACAACGACTAAAGGTAATGGAGTTCCAGTAAGATATGCTAATGTTGGAAATAAAATAAATTTTATCAAGATTATTATTAATATTAACGAGACTAACCATGAATCCCAAGTGTCTTTTTGGAGATATTTCCAAGTCTTTTTTAAAATATTCTTTTGCATGAATAATTTTAGTTGTAGAAGTTTTTAAATGATATGAATTTAGAATATTTTCTAGTGGCTCAGTTTATAATTCTCATCTTGAACTGAGATTCATGTTAAAAACTATACCTGTAGATTATTTTCCTGTTTATGGGAGATCAATAGATGATTTTTTAGAAGTTATATTTAATCAATTAGATGTAGATTATTCTTTTTTTCTTTGAGCGATTATAATAAGATAGATGAGTTAGAGAGTTTATTGCCAGAAAAAGAGTGATTATTTATTTATCCATGAGTTAAAGGACAAAAAAGAGTTTTTGGTTATCCGGAAAAATTTCCAAATTTAAGATTTGCTTTTTTGATTCAATGGGATGATAGGGCACATGATTCGAATGAAAGAATTCCTTTATTCTGTTATGGGGATAGAGAAACTATTGTTCAATTTGCTTTGAATAATTCTATATAATTTTCACCTTGTTCAAATTATATGCACCGTGCGGTGCTCGTAGAGCTTTGCTCTACGGCAACTTCATTTCTTACGAAAGTGAATTGAATTCTTCCCGCACAAAGTATGCGCCGTGCGGTGCTCGTAGAGCTTTGCTCTACGGCAACTTCATTTCTTACGAAAGTGAAGTGAATTCTTCCCGCACAAAGTATGCGCCGTGCGGTGCTCGTAGAGCTTTGCTCTACGGCAACTTCATTTCTTACGAAAGTGAATTGAATTCTTCCCGCACAAAGTATGCGCCGTGCGGTGCTCGTAGAGCTTTGCTCTACGGCAACTTCATTTCTTACGAAAGTGAAGTGAATTCTTCCCGCACAAAGTATGCGCCGTGCGGTGCTCGTAG
>Ga0210057_1007700_pt1 | contig 12966 bp, 13 predicted proteins | sample CryGeyCG2114_010_2_FD_183968 | JGI IMG/M metagenome (GOLD analysis project Ga0210057, IMG submission 183968) | Groundwater microbial communities from aquifer - Crystal Geyser CG10_big_fil_rev_8/21/14_0.10 (SPAdes) (version 2) | ecosystem: Environmental > Aquatic > Deep subsurface > Groundwater ... | reverse complement strand
TCATATTTTAAAAACAATCTTAATATTCACAGAGGATTAAGTAAAAAGAACAGACAAAGTTTTATTTTTTGGTATAATTATTTCAAATATAATGATTAGATTACCAACCATTTTTGACCATTAAACCAATATTATATAATTTCCCTAATTAAGTCAAATAAAAAACCAGCTCGCATTTTTTATTTTTAAATGGGCTGGTTCGGGTTATTGATATTTTATAAACGGCTTTTCCGGCTTCTTTCTGGCAAAAGCAAGCAGGAAAATAAAAAAAGACAGAAGAAATAAAATCCATTTCCAAAATTTTAAAGAAACCGTAAAGGCCGCTGCCAATAAATACAAGGAGGTAAAAAATCCCGCTATTTTCCAAATTTTATCCTTGTTGTTTTTCACGCTCGCCTCCTCTCATCCGGATAAATTACCCTAATCTGCGGCCGGAATTTCTTTTCCAATTCGGGAAAGTTGTCCAGAAACCAAAAAAATAAAATTACAAACCACAACATGAATGACGCGCCTATCCTTTTGGATCGGTTTCTAGGAATATCTTTTAGATAATTAACTCCGGCCTGACAGAAAAACCAAAAATCAAAAATAACCCCGATTATAATCCTAACAACAAACCAAATAAATTTCTTTAACTCTCCCATCTCCCGCCTGCTTCTTTTTTTCATCTCCGCGCCCCTTTCCTAAATTTTCATAAAGGACCATCTCTGTTAATAATTAATGGTTAATGGTTAATGTTAATTATTGTTATCTCACCGGCTCCGGCTCCATTTTAGCGCTATCATCCCTGGCCTTTCTTTGCAGGCACTGGTAGCCGGAATCATGGCGGTTGCTCTCCCCGCCCCAGTAATCTATTTTATAATCGTCATCCTGGTTGGAAGTCCGGAAATTGGCGCAGAGCTCGTATTTGTTGTTGTCCAAAGTTTTATAATCAAAGCGTCCTTTTATCTGCGGGTCTTGCAGGTCTTTTTCACCTAAGAATTCCGACTCTTTCTGCAGGATATCCAAATCAGCCGGCAACTGGCCGAAGTCGTGGAAATACAGGCTGACGGCATTATCAATCATAGAAAAGTTATTTAAAATCATGTCGTCAATTTTCCTGTTTCTGGTCTGGCTTGGAGATTCAACAAAAAACAAACTGGCCGTAAAAGCGGCTATGACTACAACCAAAGAAGCGTAAAAATAAATTTGGATTACTTTGTTTTTTTTGCCCTCAATTTCTTCCCGCTTGATATCATAAAAATAAAACCCAAAAACCGCCCCGCTGATACCAATAGCGGTCAAGGCCTTTAAGATAAATTTTACCGTCAAATCACCGTCCAAAAAAGTATTTATCAGGCCAATCAGCCAGCCAATCATCACTACTGAAGCGACAAACAAGATAAAATAAGTCAGCCATTTGCGGATGCCGGAGTCTTTGCCTAGGGCTCCAATAAATAAATTTTTGTGGATTTGGGCACTGGTAAAATAATAAATCGGGGTAGAAATTATCAAAGCCGAGATAGCGAATTTCAGCTGATCAGGCGAAAAACTGCCCTGGTATTGATTGATAATGTCAACAATACTTTTGTTGATAATCTGAAAAATGATCATGCCGACAGACAGAGCCATAAAAATCAGCGCCACCAAAGACAACATGTAAAAAAAAGCGAACTTAGCCGCATTGTTTTTTTGATTTTCCATAAATTTTTGTAATGCTCCCACAAATCAACAAATCAATTCACAAATCTACGAATTCTAAGCCAAGGACAGTAATTGGTATTTATAAATTCGTGAAAGGATTCGTTGATTTGTAGGAATTATTTTATTATCGGAAAGCTTAAAGTCACTTGCGTGCCCACGTCCTTGATGGAATCCACCGTGATTTTTCCTTCCATCATTTCTAAAATCTGCTTGGTTATCCAGAGCCCCAGGCCGGTGCCGATGATTTTCCTGGTTTTTTCGTTCTGAACGCGATAAAATTTTTCAAATAATCTTCCTCTTTCTTCGGCGGTCATGCCGATGCCGGTGTCTTTTATTCTTATTTCCAAAATCTTTCCGGTTTCTGCCAGCTGGGTTATTATTTCCACCTGGCCCTTCTCAGTATACTTAATGGCATTGCCGATTAAATTAATCAAAACCTGTTTGAAGCGTTCGGAGTCCAGGTTAACTAAAGGTAATTTTTCGGCATGCGGGTGGAATAAAAGTTTTAATTTTTTTTCGTCGGCCTGCACCCTTAATTCCTCTTCAATCTCCCTGATAACCGCTCCGACCTCAACCGGCTTTAAATCAACCTGTAGTCGTCCCTGTTCGATCCGGCTGACATTCAGTAAGTCCTCTACCAGGCCGGCCAACCGATCAGCCGATTTTTGCACCATCTCCAGGCTCTCTTTGGCTTTTTTGCTAATCGGCCCCAAAGAGCCGTCTATAGCCATGGACACATAACCGCGGATGGAAGTAACCGGAGTTCGCAGTTCATGCGAAGCAATGGAAATAAATTCATCTTTCATCTGGTCCACTTCTTTGATTTTCCTGTATAAAAGAACGTAATCCCATAATCGAACCGAGGCGGCCAGGAATAAAATTACGATTAAAACTGTCACCATCAACAAATAAATAGAAGCGTTACGGTTATATTTAGTTAAATCATTTACTACCTGGGCGGACAACCTAGTAGCTAAAAGCGCCTGCTTATTTCCGCTCAAATCGCTCATCGGCATGGCCACCAGCCAAAATCTATCATTGGGATTATAATTTGCCAGCAGATCATTGCCCTCCTTGTCCCGAGACAAAAGCAAAGAATCCGTAGCTAGGCCGTCTCCCCTAGCTTGAGACCAAGCTAATTTATAAAAATAAAAGTCAAAAGCTTTACCGATATCTTCCTCCTCGGTTGAAGCCGTCACCCGAAAATTTTCACCCTCCGGCGCTAAAACCGATAAATCCATGATGTCCGGGCTGCTTTTTTGCAATTCAATTACCTGGCTTTGAAGCTCCTCCGGCTTGTCTAAATCATCGCTGATTAGGGCGCTTACCGCCCGGCCGAACCCAAGAGCCTGCCTTTGCAGAGCCACGTCAATACTGCTATTATACTTGTTTATAATAAAAATTGTATTAAAAACAATCAGCGCCGGAATGACAATAATCAAAACTAGGCCATAAGCCAGCTGGGCCGCCTCTCTATTTTTTGTAAAAAATTCCTTAATAGACATACACTAATCTCTTAAACATTTCCCAAATTGCCGTTGGCTTAAGCGCCGGCCTCTTATCCCCTAAACCCCCGCTTGCTTTCATAAATGAATAAATAATAAATTGTAATACCAATAAAGACCACAAAGCCGGCCATTATATAATACAAGGCAAAATCTTTTTTCTGCTGTTCTCGAGGCAGACCGGAAACTTCAGAGGAAATATAATCGGTTATTGACACAGCCTGGGCTTCTTTGACAAAAAAGTTCAAGGGACTGCTTTTTTTGACCACTTTGCCGGTGCTATCATTAACAACCGCATAAATTTCATGCTCTTCTTCTGTTAAAGATTCCTTGAAGTTATACTGCCAGTTGCCATATTCGTCGGTGCTGACCGTCACTACCATCGGCAAATCGGAATAAATATATAGGGTAATCACGCTGTTGGGTTCGGCTTCTCCGGAAATACTATATCCCTCAACCGCTTCTCCGGCTTCATTGATTAAATTTATTACATTATTAACCGTCAAGTCTTTTGATTCTTCGCCTTCTGTTTTTGGCTGGCCCAGGGTTTTATTCTCCATTATTGCTTTCTCAATCGGAGCCAGGGGTTTTACCAACTGGCCCTCACCCGAAGGATTATAATTATTTTTAAATTCATCGCCATCTAAATATCCGTCCCCGTCGCTGTCAGGGTTCTTTGGATCGCTTCCTAGCCGCTCTTCCATATCATCCGGCAAGCCGTCTTGGTCGCTATCTATCATCAGGGCTACTGATGCGGTCTGAATTAAGTTTTCAGCTTCATCTAAGGCCAAAGATTCTTTAGCTGCCAATATTTTTAATCCGGCTTCTTTTCTTTTTAACGGCATTATATTTTTTGCTAAATCCAATTTTTCTTCCAATTGTCCCAAGCCGATTGATTCTCCCGCCAGTCCCAACATCCTGTCTTTTACCTCCTTGAATTCTAACTGCTTGGCAACGATGTTTCCCAAATGCCTTTCTTTTAAAGCGTTTTGGCACTGAAATTCTTCCAGTCCCCGACATTCTAATTTGGCAGAATACTTGTTAAACATATAATTTTCGCACTCCTCCTCTATTTCTATGCCCGCCTCCAGACATTCGGATGGGCCGTATTTCTTAAACATTACCTGGTCGCACTCACCCCTGGTTTTAGCCCCGGCCTCCTGGCATTCGACGCTCATATATTTTTTTTGCATATATCTCTCGCAGGCCGTTTCTGTCTCCAGTCCGCGCTCCAGGCATTCTTGGGGCATATAGGCTTTCATCATAACCTGGTCGCATTTATCAAAGTCGGTAACACCGGCTTTTTGGCATTCAATGGGTAATTCTTCGTCCGGAATTTCTTCTCTAGACCCGTATTTTTCAAACATAAATTTTTTACAAGCCTCTTCTGTGGTTATGCCCGCCTGCTTACAGATAGGCGGACCATATAGCTTAAACGTATATTTGGCGCAATCTTGCGAATTATAAATTCCGGCCTGCAAGCATTCTTTAGGAGCGTTTTTTTTGAATAATATTTTTTCGCATTCTTTCTCGTCAGCCACATTCGCTGCCCGGCAATCCTCGGGCATACGCATTAATCTTAGATACTTGTCGCATTCTTCCATGCTGGAAATATTCGCCTCCTGGCATTCTTGAGGCATTCTTTTTATATACATAACCTTGTCGCAAGCTTCTTTGCTGGCTACTCCGGCCTCCTGGCATTCTTTGGGCAAACTCATATTAAATACAATTTTCTCGCATTCTTTTTGGTTAATAACACCCTTATTTTGACACTCTTGCGGTAATCCTTTAGCGGCTTCGTAATAATAATCATTTTTAATCTCTTTGTTGACATCTTCTTTATTGACCATAAAATCCTTGACTTTATTCCTTAAAAAATAGTCGCATTCTTCCTTGGATTTTATATTTTTTTCTTGGCATTCGGCTGGCAGAGTTTTTTCTTTCATAAATTTTTCGCAATCCTCTACTTTGGTAATTCCTTTGTTTTTACATTCCGGGGTCAACTTGGCCTGCTCTCCCATAAATCTATAGCAGTCTGCTTCTGTTTTCAGGCCGGCGCGCTGGCATTCTGTCGGCATTACATACCGATTGAGATATTTCCGGCATTCTTCCTTGTCGCTTATGGCTTTGTCGCGGCACTCCTTGGGGACAGCCAAATATTCCTGGCATTTGGCTATATCCAAAATGCCCCTATCCCGGCATTCGGGCGACAAAAGCAGGTATTTTTCGCATTCTTCCTTATTGGTAATCCTCTTGTTGCGGCAGACAGGCGAAACTTGCATAAATTCCTGGCACTTGGCCTTATCATAAATATTGAAAGCCTTACATTCAGATAAAATTTGCTCAACCAGCTTAACCGTGGCTGTAGGCGCCGGCTCATATTTATTTATTGTCGGAGCAGTATTGTTTATTTGAACTCCCTGATTTATCATTAGCTCTGTTCCTGAATAAATTTCCTTTTCCGGATAAACATTAACGGTCTTGTCAGCGGTCTCAACGCTGTTATAAACTCTAACTTCTGCCGGGACGCTCCCGTCAACGTTTGTGCTGTCATAAATAACGTTTTCTTTCAAAAGACTGTCGCTATCCAACAGATTGTCTGTTTTTACTTCTACGGTTTTAATATCATTATAAATATAAACATCATCTTTTATAATATTATCTTCATTAATAAAAACGTCATCTCTTATAATATTGTCTTCGTTGACATAAACGTCATCTCTTATAATACTATCCGTTTTATCTGTGTCTGTTGTGAAAAGAGAACTATCTTGGGCAAACAAAAAAATAGCGCTCGGCGCTATTAAAAATAAGCTAAAAATTACCAAAACAGCCAAAAAAAGACCAAAATTTTTTATTGCTTTAAATTTTTTCATAAATTTGCTTTTACTAAATTTAATAATATTCTAATCTAATTATAGCAAATTTTTACCAGAACACCAGTCCTTTTATTTAATCTTTCTTTACTACCAGCCCCAGCTCTTTTAATTGTTTCTCGTCCACCTCGCTGGGCGCTTCCATCATCAAATCCCGGCCATCGCCGGTCTTGGGAAAAGCCATTACCTCCCGAATACTGGCTTTATTCATTAAAACCATTAAAATCCGATCTAGCCCGGGAGCAATGCCGCCGTGGGGCGGAACGCCATATTCAAAAGCCCGCAAAAAATGGGCAAATTCTTTTTTCTTTTTTTCATCAAAGCCGATTAAATCAAAAATCTTTTCCTGCAGTTGGCCGTCATGAATTCTGACGCTGCCGCCGCCAAGCTCATAGCCGTTTGCCACCATATCATGTTGATAAGACCTGGCTTTACCCGGATCTTTATCTAATAATTTAAGATCTTCTTTTCTCGGAGCAGTAAACATGTGGTGCGACGGCGCAAAATGGCCGCCCTCTGCTTCTTCTTCAAACAAAGGAAAATTAAGAATAAAAGCCAGAGCAATGATTTTATCATCAATCAACTTAAGCATTTTACCCAACTCCAAACGAACATGAGCCAGGGCTTCACAAACAACTGCCTTTTCGTCGGCTCCAAAAAAGATAATGTCGCCCGGGCCGGCCTCCATGGTTTTAATTATTTCCTTGGATAATTTCTCGCCCAAAAATTTAACAATCGGAGACTGCAATTCGCCTTTTTCTTTTATGACTATATAAGCCAAACCCTTAGCTCCGTGGCTTTGGGCCAATTCTGTTAAATTATCAATTTCCTTGCGGGTAAACTTGGCCGCCCCTTTGGCGCATATCGCCCTAACTACTCCTTGTTTTTCGGCTGCATCAGCAAATACTTTAAAGCCACAACCTTTAACCAGGTTGGTTAAATCTATTATCTCCAGGCCAAAGCGCAAGTCCGGCTTGTCAGAACCGTATTTTTCCATAACATCGCTATACTCCAGGCGGGGCCAAGGTTTTTTCATAATTTTCTTATCCGGAAAAATTTTTTCAATCGCTTTAGTAAACAAATCCTCGGTTAAATCTAAAATATCTTTCTGTTCTACAAAACTCATTTCCAGATCCAATTGAGTAAATTCGGCCTGCCGGTCTCCTCTGGTATCTTCATCTCGGAAACATTTGGCAATTTGAAAATATTTATCCATCCCTCCCAGCATTAACAACTGCTTATATTGTTGAGGCGACTGGGGCAAAGCGTAAAATTCTCCTTTTTGCAGGCGCGAAGGCACCAAAAAATCGCGCGCCCCCTCGGGCGTGCTTTTGGAAAGCATCGGCGTCTCCACTTCTATAAAATCCAGTTTAGCTAAATAATCCCTAATAAATTTTATGAGCTCATGTCGCTTAACCATAATATCAAAAATTTCTGACCGCCTTAAATCAATATAGCGGTACTTCATCCGCAACTCCTCTTTAACCTCAATATTTTTCTCTTCATCCAATTCAAACGGCGGCGTCTTGGACTGGGAGAGAATTTCCAGTTCACCGGCCTCCACTTCAACCTCGCCGGTCTTTAGTTTTTTGTTCACCATGTCTTTGGGCCGGAGAGCCACTTTTCCTTTAACCCGCATAACCCACTCGGAGCGCAATTTTTCCGCTTCTTTGTGGGCTTTTTTATTAATATCCGGGTCAAATTTAACTTGAGTTAATCCATATCGATCGCGCAAATCAATAAAAATAAGCCCGCCATGGTCCCGCCGGCGATGCACCCAGCCGGCCAATTCAACGGTTTTATTGACCTCCTTTTTGATTAATTGTCCGCAAGTATGTGTTCTAAGCATAAATTAGTTTAAAGTCTATAAAGTATAAAGTTATAACTACTATAAAACATTTTCCCAATTTTAGCAAGAAAAAAGAGGCTGGCAGAATAAATTGCTTTACCTCTTAATTCAAGAAAGTGATTCCTTTCATTTTTTTCTTGCTGACCACAAATCTTTCGCCTGAGTTAATAAAAATCAATATTATTTTCCCTTTACCGCCCTCCTCAACCTGTACTTCTCCTTTTCTTATCATTTTTTTAATTGCCTTTTTGCGTACCGGCTTTAATGTCCCATTTCTCCCTATACATTGATCTACAAAATGAGAAGACATAGGACTGGCCGATAAAGCGGGGATGCTACCTACGCAATTTTTGCGATCTCTTTTTTTGGCGTTTCTTATTGACAACCATATCACCTCCTTTTTTTCTAAAGAAGAATTTTAATTTTTATTTGCTTTTAATTATTTTATCATTTATCCCTAATTTTGGCAAGAAAAAAGGCGGTTCGCTTAGCAAGCAGCCTTTTTTAGAAAAACCTTGATATTTTTTTCATCCTGTTGCCACTAACCTTAAATCCGGCCTGGGATGATGATGCCCTATTAAATTAAAAACTCTAACCCCTGGACAATAAAATATATATTTATGATTTTCTTTTCCGCTTATTCCGGCAAGTATTTGGTTAATAATTAACCAGTCCTCGGTAAGCTCTTCCGGAGACCGCTCGTCTGAAAAACCGGTGCAATCATGAATACAGCCGAAACTCTCCCATCCTGCCAGATTAGCTGTTTCTTTACAAAATCGAAAAAACATACAATCAGAAGCTCTTTTATTTAACTGCGCACCATCAACCGGCCAACCAAACACCAGTTGCCGCCTCTTGAGCAAATCTATTGTGATCACAGCCTTGAATTTTAAAAGTTCTGCCATGCTGTCGCCTCCTTTGTAAAAGGTCTTTTTTTTATTTTTAAAAAATCCTCTCCTTGCTTTTTTTATATTTTATCACTTTTTCATTTTTAAAACAAGGAAACCATATTCATAAATATAATAAAAAAATACCGTCCCAAATTTCTTTAGGACGGCTTAAAAAATAAACACACTAACGCGGGTTAACCCTTCAAAAAATCCATAGTATCTTCCATGCTTTCCAAAACTTGCTTTAATACGGTTAAAATATCAGAAGATGAAGGTTTTCTTAATTGAGCAAGTTCCGTTCTAGAAAGTTTTAAAAAATCTCCTAAATCAACCTCCAATTTCTTTAGACCGCGGAAAACAGGAGCTGCTTTTAACCAGGCAGCGCTTTTTTGTTTTCTGCCTTTTTTTGTCCTCCTGAGCTCAAAGCCCTCTTCTTCGCCCATTTCTCTTATTTTAGCGACTAATTTATACGCCGGCACTTTTGTTTCCGATTCTTTTATAAACTTTTCTATGCGCCCCAAAAGAAATAACTGATTTGTCTTTTTTTTGTAACTTGCCAGATATAAGGCCACCAGCGGATCAACTTTTCTATAGAGCAATTTTGTCTGTATCTCCTCATGTAAGTGAAAAACTTTTAAGGCATTTGAAATTGTAAACTGACTTACGCCGGTTTCTTTAGCAGTTCGAGCTTGGCTCCAGCCGTTTTTTTCCATTAGATTACGGAAAGAAAAAGCCTGCTCTATTAACGACATAGGCTCTCGACAAAAATTGGAAATAATACTCTTTTGAAGAACTTCTTCGTCAGTAAGGTCAAAATAAATCTTACAGGCTATTCTTTCTATGCCCGCTTTTCTTGCGGCTCGCAATCGTCTTTCGCCATCAATTAATAAAAAACGTCTTCCTCTTGAAGTAACTTTTATCGGTTCTTCAACATCGCCCGCCGATTCAATTGTGTCGGCCGTTGAATTAATCGTTTCTTCATCAAAAAACTTTCTGGGCTGATTAGGATTTGTATCAATTAAATTTACGCTTATTTGGACAACTGGTAAAAATTTTTCTTTTTCTCCTATATCGGCTAATAATTTTTTAAGACGATGCATTGTTAAATCTCTAACATTGTTCTCACTAAAAGAATCCTGCTTTTTTGCCGTTTCCATATTCTCACCTCCTATTATAGAATCAAATAATGTTTACATTAAATTTTAAAAAGAGTTTTGTGTTTTTTGTTTGTCTTTAAAAATACTAGGCTCCCCAATATTTTGAAAATTTTATTTTTCCGGCGGGGGGACAGTAGTTGTTCTCCACTTGCCGCCAACCTCTTTTGCTGTCCCGCCCGTCTTCTTTAGAGATTCTTCGGCTTTTTCTCTGTTCTCCAGCCCAACTTTAGTTGAGCCGTCAGGAAAATGAGCCGTCCATTTTTCTTCTGCCATAATTACCTCCTTATCCTTTTTAAAAGGTTATAAAAAAATAATAAATTTCCTTTTTATCCTACACTAAAACTGACAAAATAGTCAACAACCCGAATATTAAAACAAACCAGCCGAAATTTATTTTTTTGGCTAATTTTAGAAGAAAACCAATAGTTAAATACCCAAAAACAAACGAAGCTAAAATGCTAATTAAACTCTCTGGGCCTAAGTTAAACTTGTCTAAATTTAAAATTATATTTCCGGCCAGAACAATCGGCAGGCTCATTAAAAAGCTTAACTTAAGGGCTGTATCTTCTTTAAATTTCCTTAAAAGAAGCATAGAGACAGTCAAACCGGAGCGGGACAGGCCGGGCAGAGCCGCCAAGCCTTGAGCCAGGCCGAGAATAATCCCGTCTTTCTTCTCCAGGCCGTCTGCGCTTTTTAATCCCCCGCCTTGGGCTTTAAACTGCAGATAAGCGGTTAGCAAAAGAAGCAAGCCGACAGCCAGGGTTGTGGTTTTAGCCGTATAGTTTAAATATTTTTCTAGATAAGCCAGAGACGAGATCAAGCCCAGTCCCAAAAAACCGCTTATTAAAGTAGAAACAATAAGAAAAAATAAAATTTTTCGGTTATTTTCCGGAGCTGACCGGAACTTAACCAAAGTCTTTAAAAGCATCCAAACCTCTCTGCGAAAATATGCCAAGGCCGCCAAAAACGTACCCAGATGAAGCCACAAAGCCAGCTCGGCAATCTCCATAAAGCTACCGCCTGAATTAAAAAAATTGGATTTAACTAAAAAAATCAAACCCTCGGAGCTAACCGGCAGCCATTCGGCTATACCTTGAATTGTACCCAGGATAAAAGATTCTATCATTCTTCACATAACATGAAACACATAGCACATAACAACTACTTGATATGAGAAATTGTGCTCCATAGCATTTTACCTATTTCGTCATTCATTATTAATAATTTTTGATAATCTTCTTTGTTTATATATCCTTCTGTATATGAAAAATAAATCAAGTATTTAGTTTCTTTAAGCGAGCCATAGGATATTTCTAAAAAATTTTTATAAACTTTGCAATTATTACTTTTCCTTCTGGCATAACCCTCTATATAGTTTAAAATTATAGACAAAGCCGCCCTTCTAAGTTGCGAAGTTACTCCATATAATTCATCTTTAGGAAAATTTCTGGTAATCCTGTAAATATATTTAACACATAAATGCATCTTAATCTTTAGTTTGTCGTGAAATTCCATGTTTGTTACGTGTTCCATGCTATGTGTTATGTGGTATTATTTCATTTCCCCCAGCTTCACCTTTACCTCTTTTTCTTCCCCTTTATGAAGAATTTTCAAGTCCACCTCATCGCCGGGCCTGAATTTGGCGATCGCCTTAACCAGAGGATTGGCTTCATCAATCTTCTTGCCATCCATTTCCAAAATTATGTCATTTTCAACCAATCCGGCTTTATCAGCCGGCGAGCCGGGAACAATCGCCAAATCAGTCATTTCTTCTCCGCGGACTATCAGGGCTCCATAATCAACACTTAATTTATTATCCTCGGCGATTAGCTCATTGATCATCACGTAGCGCACGCCCAGCCAAGGCCGAATTATTCTTCCTTGAGTTTTCACGTCTTCATAAACGCTCTTCAACTCGTTTACGGGAATGGCAAAGCCGATATTTTCAGCCCCCTGGGCCATGGCCGTATTAATGCCAATAACCTGGCCAGCAATATTAAGAAGCGGACCGCCGGAATTGCCCGGATTTATAGAGGCATCTGTTTGAATCACCCCCAGGAGTTCTTCTGAGCCAAAGCCGGCTCCTCCGGCTATAACCGAACGGGCCAGGCCGGAAATCACTCCGGTAGAAACCGTATTTCTAAATTCGCCCAAAGCGTTGCCGATGGCAATCACGGTTTGCCCGACCTTAAGATCTGAACTGTCGCCCAACTCAACTACCGGCAAATCTTGGCCTTCAATTTTTAAAACCGCCAAATCAGTCACCGTGTCCCGGGCTAAAACTCGGGCTTCGTGCTTGGAGCCGTCATTCATTAGGACCGTATATTCAGCCTCCTCGTCGTAAACCACATGCCGGTTGGTCAGAATATAGCCGTCAGACGAAACTATAAAGCCGGTACCGCCCCCAACTTCTTTTTTTTCTGTGCCTTTTTGCCGATATTGGGGAACCTGGGGGCTAAAAAAATCATCGCCAAAAAACTGGCTAAAAAAATCATCTTCCGGAGTCGGGCTGGAATAATAGCGCTCAATCACTGGCAAATCTTTAGTAACAATCACGCTCACTACCGCCGGCGACACCTTTTCCGCAGCCGTTATTATATCGGACTCCTCATCTACCCTCCTAACCACTTCTCTATTTCCAACCCTCGCGCCCTGACCTGATATTTCGCTTCTAATTAAGTCCACCAGATTAAATCCTCCTGAAGAAAAAGACCCGGCCCAAAAACCGGCTGCGCCACCGACCGCGGCGCTCGTGACAATTGACACGATTAAAATCGTGATAAATGTTTTTTTAAAATTTGTGTCCATACGGTTTTTACTGTAATTGGTAATTGAAAATTAGTAATTTGGGAAATACAAATTTCCATTCAAATAGTTTCAAATGGCTTTGTTGCATAGATAACAACAAAACAATTATTTAATGATATAATATTAGAAGAAAAACAAAATTAATTCTAATATTATGCCAAAAAACAAAAATAAACAAACAAAACAAGTTAATAAAAA
>Ga0210057_1007698_pt1 | contig 12970 bp, 11 predicted proteins | sample CryGeyCG2114_010_2_FD_183968 | JGI IMG/M metagenome (GOLD analysis project Ga0210057, IMG submission 183968) | Groundwater microbial communities from aquifer - Crystal Geyser CG10_big_fil_rev_8/21/14_0.10 (SPAdes) (version 2) | ecosystem: Environmental > Aquatic > Deep subsurface > Groundwater ... | reverse complement strand
CCAAAATTCTTGCAGCCCTATCTTTGGTCCTACGATCTTTCCCAAATGGACACCAAGGAAGACAAAATCACCATTATCACCCCAATTCTCAATTTCGGCGATAAAAAAGCCATCAAATGGCTATTTGAAACCTATAAGATGCCAGAGATAAAAAGTGTCTTAAAAAACCCCAACGCGGCCTTTGGTTAGAAAAATCCATTAATTACTGGACTAAAATTTTAAATGTTACCCCCGATCCCTGGTTTTACAAATTTTGTCTTTTAAATATCAACCCCAAACCCAAATTAGCCGAAGAATTTTTTAAGGACAAAACAAACCCGCTTTAACAGGAAAAAATGAAATTTTACCCTTCCATTCTTAATCAAGAAGAGCTTTTTTTATTAAAAAACTTAAGTTCTTTAAAAGAAGTGGAATTTTATCTCGCCGGTGGGACGGCCCTGGCCCTTCAACTTGGCCATCGAACCTCAATTGACCTTGATTTTTACCGCTCTAAAAAATTCCAGGCAGGAGAGATTACCCGCGCCCTTATAACCAGTCTTCCGAAAATTAAAATCATCGGTATTGCCGAAGGGACTATTTTTGGGAAATTAGCCTCAATTGAAGATATCGCGGCCATGAAAGTTGCCGCCGTTATCCAACGAGGAACCCAAAGAGACTTTATTGACATATATTATCTACTAAAAAAATATTCACTTAAAAAAATAATTAGCCTTACACTCAAAAAATATCCCGGCTACCAAGAACAGCTCATCCTTCAGGCGCTTATTTATTTTAAAGATACCGAGAGAAAAAGTAAAAAACGGCCCATCAAAATCTCTGATAAAAAATTTTCTTGGGGAAAAGCAAAAAAAGAAATTTTTGAAAAAGTAAGAGAATATCAACTGGAAATGATTAAGAAAACCTAAAAAAATCAACCTCATTGGAAACCAATCCTACCTTCCCAAAAACTCCCCCTTCTCTTTTACTTTATCAAAAAAATATTATCAACCCACTACGATACTACATAGTATCGTAGTAAGCTTGCGGAGTTACTCAATTTATTGTAAGCTAAAAGAAAGATAATTATTGCTAAATTGTTATATTGTTGTATTGTTATTATGAAAAAATACTTGCAATTAAATAATATTGGCGCCTATCAAATTGCTTTTCGTTTATCAAATTACATTTGGAATATGATTATAAAGTGGAATTATTTTAAAAAAAATACCATTGGGATTCAATTTGTAAGGGCGGTCGATTCTGTCTCTGCTAATATTGCCGAAGGATTCGGTAGATACACTAAAAAAGACAAAGTAAAATTCTATCGTTATAGCCACGGTTCAGTAAAAGAATCCTTAGACTGGAACGAGAAAGCCAAAACAAGAAAGCTTTTTAATGAAAAAGAGTATGAATATGTTTTACAAGAATTAAGTAGACTCCCCAAAGAATTAAATTATTTAATAAAGTTTACTAACGACAACTTAACAATGTAGCAATATAACAATCTAACAATGTAATTTTATGGATCAACACCCTGTCCCCCAAAATATCACCTCTTATCAATTCCGCCTTATCGGCGAAATGACCTTAGGCCAATTTGGCCGCTTAGCCATTGGCTGTCTAATCGCTCTCCTTTTTTACGCCCTCCCCTTACCCGGCTTTATCAAATGGTTTCTTGTTTTCTTTTTTGCCGGCGGCGGCGCTCTTTTAGCCTTTGCTCCCATTGAAGGTCGGCCCTTAGAAACCTGGATTATCTCTTTCTTAAAATCTATTTATTCGCCCAGCCAATATCTCTGGCAAAAAACAGCCGTTTCTTTTCCTTTTTGGGCAGAAACCAGCCAAAAAACTCCCGATCAAGAGCCAACAAAAATCTCTTCCAAAACCCTATCTCCGAAAGAAATTGCCTTACTGCAAATGCTTTCATCTAAAACCAGTTTTTACAGCGAAGAGGAAATTAAACAGGCGCAGAAATTTCTGGCTCTTTTTGGTCAAATTAATGCCACCCCTGAAACTCCAGAAATAAAACCATTAGCCAAAAAAAAGGCAGAGAAAGAAGTAAAGTTTAAGCCCGAACTTCCCATTCCCGCTCCACCCGACCAACCCAACGTCTTGGTGGGAATGGTTGTCAACCAGCAAGAAAAAATTGTTGAGGGGGCTATTGTCGAAATTCAAAGTCAAGAAGGCGATACTGTCCGAGCAATGAGAACCAATAAACTGGGCCAATTTCGCACCATCTCTCCTTTAGAAAACGGCGAATACCAAATAATCGTTGAAAAAGAAGGGTGTAGTTTTGATATAATGAAAATTAAACTTAACGGCGAAATTATTCCGCCCATTGAAATAAGGGAAAAGGAAGTAAATTAAATGGTTAAATTGCTACATTGCTATATTACGATAGAAGCTCAAATCCGCCAGCCCTGCACCATAACGGTACAGGGCCAGCTGGCGGACAAAGTTAAAAGTTAAAAAATAAGAATATATTTATTATTATATTGTTATATTGCTAAAGTCGTCATTCTGGTAATCCGCCGGCTGGCGGAGCATCCAGAATCGTCTATGGATGGATTCTGGACCCTGTACCATTCGATACAGGGCTAGAGCAAGCCAGAATGACCAGAGAAATACTTTTAATTTTTAATTTTACTATCTATGCCCTATCCCAAATCTCCATCTATCCGCGCCTCAACCCAAGAAGCATTGCCTATTGAGGAAATCCGCGATGACATCGTTGTCCTTAAAGATGGCTCGGCGGCGCTAATTCTTCAGGTAGGCGCTATTAACTTTGACCTTTTATCGGAAAAAGAGCAAAGCGCTATTATTTTTGCTTATGGCAGTCTTTTAAACTCCTTAAATTTTCCGGTCCAAATTTTTATCCGTTCTCAAAAAAAAGATATCACTGCTTACATTAAGCTCTTAGAAAATACCAAAGTAGGCCAAAAAAATTCTCTTTTAAAAAAAATGATTACCGACTACCAAAAATTTATTAAAGAAACAGTCACGCGAACGGAAATCTTGGACAAAAAATTTTACTTAGTCATCCCTTTTTCGTTTTTAGAATTAGGTATTGGCCAGACAATAGGCACTATTTTGCCCAAAAAACAAAAAAATCTTCTTCCTGCCGAAATAGAAACCATTATCCAAAAAGCCAAAACCAGCCTAATTCCCAAAAAAGATCATTTAATTCGTATTTTTTCTCGGGTTGGCCTTAAGGCCTATCAATTGACTACCGACGAACTTGTTCGCTTATTTTTCAGAATTTATAATCCCGGCGCCAAAGGGGCAGAAACTGCTTTAAGTAAGGATTACACGGTATCAATAGTAGAAACAACAATAAAACAGGAAACCCCTGAACATAAAATCATAAATTCGAAATCCGAAGTTCCAAATAAATTAGAAGCACAAAATTCGAAATAAAGAGTTTAGTATTTAGAAATTAGTATTTATTTGGAGCTTAGATATTAGTATTTAGAATTTAAGAATTAATATGGTGGATTTATCAAATTTATTGACCAAAATAAAACCAGCGGCCAAAAGCGCCCCCGTTGACCCGGAAGCAAAAACAACCAGTAGGTCTTTAGACCAGGGCATCCCCTCTATTAAAGATATTATTGCTCCGGCGGCAATTGAGGTTGATTTTGATCACTTACGTGTTGATAATAAATTTTTCCGGACTCTTTTTGTAGCCGGCTATCCCCGGTTTGTTTCCGCCAACTGGTTAGCGCCATTAATTAATTTTGACCATACCTTAGATGTTTCTATGTTTATCTATCCCGTTGAAGCTAAGGGAACGTTAGATGATTTACGACGCAAGATTGCCGAAATGGAAGCGGAACTCTCCACCGACATCCAACGCGGTCGCGTTGTTGACCCTGCCACTCAAGCAAAATTAGAAGATGCCCTATCTCTCCAAGAACAATTAGTAAAAGGAGCCGAACATTTCTTCCAATTTGGTTTATATATCACCATCCCGGCCGATTCCTTAAAAGAATTAAACGAAACCACCAATGAAGTTGAATCCACATTGGGGTCACTGTTGATTATTGCTAAACACGCCACCCTCCAGATGGAAGAGGGGTTAAAAACCACCCTTCCTGTTGGGACAGACTATCTTAGAGTTGCCCGCAATATGGATACCACTTCCTTGGCAACAACCTTTCCTTTTACCTCATCGGAGCTAACCGCTAATGAGGGAATTTTGTATGGCATTAATGAGCACAATGGTTCATTGGTTATCTTTGACCGCTTTAATTTGGAAAACGCTAACTCGGTAATCTTTGGTAAATCGGGAAGTGGTAAAAGTTACTTAGTTAAATTAGAGGCACTGCGTTCACTAATGTTTGGCACCGAGGTTATTATTATTGACCCCGAAGAAGAATATCGCCGTCTTTGCCAAGCTGTTGATGGTGAATATATTAACTTTGGCTTTGGTTCGGCGGCAAAAATCAATCCCTTTGACCTTCCCAGCCAACAATTAGGCCTTTCTTCTTCACCACAAGAAAACGAATTAGGATTCAAGCTTCTTTCTCTTCATTCCCTCTTCAAAATTATGATGGGTGAGCTTAGCTCTGATGAAGAAGCAATTTTAGACCGCGCCCTAGTCGCTGCCTATAAAGCCAAAGGGATCACCCCTGATCCTCAAACCCAAAACAAAGAACCGCCTCTTTTAGAAGATCTTTATAAAACTCTATTGGGAATGGAAACCGAAGGAGCACGCACCTTATCAAACCGTTTAGAAAAATTTGTTAAAGGGTCATTGGTGGGTATCTTCGATCAACGCTCTAATGTCAATCTTAAAAACCCTTTTACTGTTTTCTCTTTAAAAAATGTCGAAGGAACACTAAGACCAATAGTAATGTTTATTGTTTTAGACTATATTTGGACTAAGGTTCGTGCTGATCTTAAAAAGCGGCTAATTATTGTTGATGAGGCTTGGTATCTAATGCGTTATCCCGACTCGGCCCAGTTCCTGGAATCTATTGCCAAACGAGCCCGCAAATATTATTTAGGGCTTTCCACCATTACCCAAGACGTACCCGACTTTCTTTCTTCCCCTTATGGGGAATCAATTATCACCAACTCTTCTATCCAAATTTTAATGAAACAACACTCGGCCGCCATTGACCGGGTAGGTGAGGTTTTTTATTTATCAGAGGGTGAAAAAAACCTTCTTTTATCGGCTGATATCGGTGAAGGCTTATTTTTTGCCGGTGAAAACCATGTGGCTATCAAGGTAGTCGCTTCTCCTGAAGAACATAAATTAGTTATCTCCAGCCCCAAAGAAAAGATAGAAGAAAAAGAGAAAGAAAATAAGTAAATGACCAATGAAGAAAAAATAATTCTATCTCCTCAATCGGCCCAATTCTTATTGGGAGGGGTAAATTTCTTCCGTCAAAATCCCCAGGCTCCAGATTGGAACAATCTTAAAAAAGAAACTTTTTTGGTCTTAGTCCAGCACCTTAGTCAACTAACACCAGAAGAAAAAGAAAGTTTAACCGACTATTTAGGGCGTTTAGAACAATATTTAAACCAAATAGTCAACCAAGAATTAATCGCCCCCTCCCTGCCGCCAAACCTAAAAGAATTGGTAACCGCCCTTGAGGAATTCCAAAAACAACAAGACGCCGACGTCAAACCACCACCGGAAATTAAAGCACCCACAATAGAAGAATGGATTGAAAATCTCCAGCGAACAATCGCTCCTGAAAAGACTAAGAATCTCCAAGAGAAAACCCAAAGTGTCTTAGAACAAATTGTCGCCGCTCCCAAAGAAACCTTAGAACAAATCATCCCCCCCATTACTAAAGCAGTCGCCATTAATACCCCCTCATTAACCAATAAAGAAATTAACCAGCTTTCCTCTTTAGAAAAAAACGAAATTATTAAAAATATTTATAATGCCGCTTTACCGGAAATTGCCACCGCCCTGGTAAAAAACAATATCAGTCTCTCCGGCGAACAAACTACCAAATTGATTGACCAACTTACCCTACAAACTAAAGAACCTATTTTGGCACTAAGCGCTGTTCCTCCTGAAAATCGCTTCCCCTCGCCGATTGAGCCCCATAAAACAGAGGGGACAGCTACCCCAATCTTGGTTAAAATTCTTCACCCCCAACAAACAATCGCCACTATTTTTAATCGTCAGGAGCGCCAAATTAGCCAAGCTCTTAAAAAAGATCCCACCCTTCCTTATACAATTGCCCCCCAAGACGAAGCGCCATTGGGAGAGCAAATAAGAAGCATTCTCATTGTCAAGGGCATTAACAATCAAACCGCTCCTTTAACTCAATCTTTAAAACAAGAGGTTCAAGGATTAGTCTTTGCCGTCAGGGGCATTTCCTCTGATGTTCTATCTCAAGCCTTAGAGCAAGGGAAAATATGTAATCGCCCCGGCGAGGAGATTAATCAAATTGCCTTTTTATTAAATTACCAAAAGGACTTTGAAGAAAAACATCCCCGCTTAGCCCAAATATTTAAAAGGTTTCATTATCATCAAGAAATTTTAACCGGTGTTAAAAACGACCAAGTCTTACCAGCTTCTCCTTATTGGTTGGTTAAAAGCGCCAACCAACAATTGGATCAATCACGGCGCTGGCAGTTTTTACACCAAATAAACACTGTTTTTGAAAAAACCGGTTTAGTCATTCGTAAGGAAGTTTCTCCATATAAAGAGATTATTTACAACCGTTTTTCTTTTTATATTAATTACGGTTGGCAAAAAGTCGCCGATTGGTGGCAAAAAACAGGTATTGGTAAAAAAATCGCCTCCCGTGCCCAAATCGGCGTCAAAAAGTTTTTTGAAAACACCTTAGGCCAATTCAAACTTTTGGGAAAAGCGGGAGTTAAAAAAGCAACCAAAGAAGGAGTGAAAAGGGGAGTTTCCAAAGCAATCACCTGGATTGCCACCAAATTCGCCGCTACTAAATTAGGAACAACCTTAGGTTCAATTGCTCCAGGGATAGGAAACGCCATTGGCGCTGTTGTGGGCTTTGTCATTGATTTGGGAATATCTCTTTTTAAAAAGGGCGGAGAATTTTTAAGCAAGCTTACCGGCGGCCAAACCGAAGCCGAGCAAAAAATTAAAATTGCCCTTGGCCCATTTTCTTTTTTAGTCTCTCCTTTGGTTCTAATTTTCATCATTGCCTTAGGAGCACCTATAATCTTAATCTTATTAACTATTACCAGTGAGGGTAGCGCTTTCTTAAATCCTGAAGTTGGCGGAGAACCAATTCCTTCTCTTCCTTCCGTTACTCCCCAACCTGAAAATCATTTAGCAGAGCAAATTATTAAAATTCTTTACGATTGTGGTTATGACAGCTATATTAACAAAACTAATCAAAATGGTGTTATTAAGTGTATTAATGATTCATCCCTAACTGATTCCCAAAAGGAGAAGATTATTAACAATTTTAAAGGCTCAATTAGTCAATTCTCCTCCCTTCAATGTGTCGCCTTTGCCCGAGCTATTGCCGAAGCCAAAGGAGTATTACTACCTCCTTGTGGTGATGCTAAAGACTTTCTTAATTGCTCCGACATCCCTTCTGAAAGATACACTAATGAACCTAAGGACGCTTTTTTTGGTGTTTTTGGAGGAAATTTTGGACATATCGGCATTATCACCGCTGTTACCACCAACGAAGCCGGAAACAAAATTTGTCGCTTTGCCTCAGCCTGGGGAAAACCAGATAACCAAAACGGTGGTAAAATTAATATTATCGAATACTACTGTGACCAATTTGACGCCCTCATTAAACCTTAGACGACTAATAATAAAATTAATTTAGAAAAATGAAAATAAGTCGCAATTTAATTATTTTAATTATTTTTTTAGCATTCCTTGCAGCTTTATTTTTAGGCCGGCAAATATTCTTCCCCCCCCAAGAAAAACTTCAAGTGCTTAACACCACCCCCTCTTTTGGGCAAACCAATGTTCCCTTAAATCAGGAAATTGTTTTAGAATTTAATCAGGTGGTCAATCCTCAAGATTTTACTTTTTCCCCTTTCCCTAAATTTTCTTTAAAAACTAAAGGTGAAAATAAAAAAATTATCATTACCCCCACTGAAAGCCTTTTTCCTAACACTCAATACCAATTGGAAGTTAAAAACAAAACCGGCAACTCTTTTTTCTCTCTTGTTTTCCAAACCACCAAAGAAGAAGTTACCCCAACTCCTTCACCTGATCTCTTGCCTTCTTTAGAAGCGACTGCTGGCGGCAAAGGCGACCCTAACGCCCTTGAAGAAATGACTAAAAAGCTTTATCAAAACTATCCTCTTTATGATCTTACCCCTCACCGCACCCCTATTTGGGTTGCTGATTACGCCGCTCCTAAAAAATTAACGGTATTTTATAAAACAGGAAAAAATTTACCTTTAATTCAAGAAGAGGTTTTTAATTGGATCCGAGAAAATAAAATAGACCCCAAAACCCATCTTTATATTTGGGAAGAAAGAGAAATTCTCCCTTAAAAAAATTTTACTCTTCTTCCTGAAGTCTTACCGGCATAATAATATGAAGAAAAGATTTATCGCCGGGGATTTTAAATACAACCGGATTAAGAGAACCATTTAATTCCATTAAAACTTGTTTTTCATTTATTACCTGAAGAAAATCTAATAAAAAGCGAAAATTAAAAGCAATTTTTTGCGGTTTCCCTTTAATATCAGCCTCCACTATACCCTGGTTTTCTCCCACCTGAGGAGAATTGGCAGAAACTTTAATTATCCCCTCGGCAACTTCCATTTTAATAATATTAGCTGATTCATGAGCAAAAATAGAAGCTAAACGAACCGCGTTTTGAAATTCTTCCCGATCAAATAAAATAGTCGTCTCTTTACTTTGAGGAATTACCTGTTCAATGTCGGGAAATTCTCCTTCTAAAAGACGGGAGGTAATCTCAATATCAGGAAAAAAGAAAACAGCTTGTTTTTCTTTATTTGATAAACCAATTTCTAATAATTCTCCTTTTGATTTAAGTTTAATAATTTCACTTAAAACTGAAGCCGGTAAAATAAATTTCATCTGTTTTTGTTCTTTTTTAAGGACTAATTTTTTTTGGGAAAGACGATAACCATCAGTAGCTTCTAACCGACACTCTTTCCCGGTAAACTGAAAACAAACTCCTTCTAAAATTGGCCGGCTTTCATCAATAGAGGCAGCAAAGATAACCTCTGTAATTGCTTGTGAAAACAAAGAAAGCGGTAGAGTTAGTTTCTCTGATGAGTTAATAGGAATACGAGGAAAATCAGTAGGAAGAGTGGTGGGAAATGTAGCTTTAAAACGATCACATAAAACCTCAAGACCTCTTTTTTTTAATTCTAAATTAGTTTTACCTGCCGGGAGAGAGGAAATGAATTCTAAAAAAGGCCGAGCTAAAACTGTTGTTTCTCCTTCTTTTTCTATTTTAGCTCCACTATAACAGTTAATACCCATTTCTAAATTAGTAGCCGATATTTTAAAACGGTTTTTTTTGGCGGTGAGGAGAAAATTGCTTAAAATAGGCAATTGAGGGTGAGAGGAAACAAAACGAGAGGTAATTGATAAACAATTAGATAAATTTTCTTGGAAAATAGTTAATTTCATAAATATTATACTAGATATTGTTAATATAGTAGTAGTCTTAGTAGAAGATGTCAATAAGTGAATTGTATTTTAATTTAACCTAACCCTTTTGTTAGTTTTTATTTTTTTAAGGAAAGATGGGGATTTTTATTTTTTGAATCTTATAATTTGTCTTAATTTTTGGTTTTTCTTTGTCGGGAAAACAAAAGTAAACTGACAACTTTTGTTAATAAATCTTAAATTGTTGTGGAAAACTAAAATTTATTTTTTCCACAAAGCGAATAAGAAAATAATTACCGCAAACTTTTTCTAATAATAGTTATTTGGTGGCGGAGGTTTTGGTTAACCGAGAATTGTTGTTCGATTTTTCCAATAGCGTAAATAACGGTGGTATGGTCTTTTCCTCCTAAAACCTCACCAATTTTTATTAATGGTAAGTTTAAATCTTTTCGTAAAAGATACATAGCAATATGGCGGGCGGATACCAATTCGGCGCGACGGCTTTTTCCACAAAGATCTTTAGTTTTAAAAGAAAAATAATGGGCGGTTTTGGCTAAAACACTGCGCGGGGAAACTTGGTGGGTTTGTTTTTTTTTAAAACCAAAAAGAGTGCGGGCATAGTCAATGGTTATTTCTTGGTTATTGCTTTGTGTTTTAGTTATTAATTGGAACAAAGCGCCTTCTATTTCTCGAGCATTAGATTCAATTGTTTCCGCTAAAAAAGAAAGAACCTCTTCGGGGATAGAAATGTTTTTTTCTTTTGCTTTTTGTTTTAAGATTGCCAAGCGCATTTCAAAATCGGGCGGTTGGATGTCAACTGTTAATCCGCCCATAAAACGAGAAATAAGGCGGTCTTCTAAGGGTTGAATTTCTTCTGGTTTTCGATCAGACGTCAAGACAATTTGGCGGCCGGAAAGATAGAGACTATTGAAAGTGTGAAAGAATTCTTCTTGTGAATATTCTTTACCGGCAATGAATTGAATGTCATCTACCAATAAAACATCGCTAGTTCGATATTTTTCTTTAAATTTGGCAATAGATTTATTTTGGAGAGCGTTAACCAATTCGTTAGTGAAGGTTTCGGCGGCGACATATAAAACTGATAGCTCGGGATGTTGTTCGGTAATGGCATTACCAATAGCTTGGATAAGGTGGGTTTTTCCCATTCCCACTCCCCCCCAGATAAAGAAGGGGTTATAGGCATTGCCCGGATTTTTAACGATTCCCAAGGCGGCGGCATGGGCAAAATTATTAGCAGAACCGACAACAAAAGTATCAAAACTATAATAAGGAAGAAGGCCGGTTTTTGAATTAAAACCGTTATCTTTTTTATCGAAACTAAAATTTTTTTTAACCTTAAAAAGGGGGCCTAATTTTTCTTTTTTTTCTTTTTTAATCCGGAAGTCAACCGTAAAAACCAAACTATTGTTTTTTTTAGTTTGCCGATCAACAACATCTTTGACTAAAGAATAATATCGATTCTCAATTAACTCGCAAAGATAGGTGTTGGGACAAACAATGGTCGCAATATTATTTTTTAAAGAGACTAACCTTGCTTGGGCTAATATTCCCTGATAAGTGGTTTTAGAAACAGCAATTTTAAGTTCTTCTTGGATGTTTTGCCAAAGACGATTAGTATTCATGGTTTTAATTGGAGGCAAGGAGGGCAGAAGAACAATCTAATAATACAAAAGTTTTCCACAATTTGTCAAGAGGAAGAAACACTATAGTAAATGTACTTCCAAGATTATTTCCAATATTTGGACGATCCAATAGGCGGCAAAAATAATCAAGAAGCCGATAATGGCGTTGGTGATTTTTCCCTTTGCTTCTTTAATGCCTTCTTCATTCCCCTGGGCAAGAATTAAATGAAAGCCGCCATAAAGAAGATAGACAAAGGTCAAAATTCCCGCAATGGGGAAGATATAGATTAAAAGGCGGGAGACAATTTGGTTAATATTGGCCCATCCACTAATAGGAGCATAGGGGGGAATACCGGTGATTTTTGAATATTCGGGAATGGTAACACTGTCAGTTAAAAAAGACGACATATAAATGACAAATAAATATAGAAATTAATAAATCGAAATTAAAAGAGAAATTATTCGCCTTCGGCTCACTGAAATTTCATCCCGCCAATGGCGGGATAATTTCTCTTATCCAATATCCAATATCCAGTATCTCTTATCTTTCTTATCTATATTTCTTTTATTATTGTAATCCCGGTATATGTAAAATATCAACCCCGATGACGCGCAGTAAAAATAAAGATAGTATTATAAATATTAGTCCCGTAACAGCCGAGGTAATTAATTCTTTGCCGGCCTTAAGTTTCTCTGGATTACCCGATGAAGTCATTATTTGAATGCCGGCGAAAACGATTAAAAGAAAAGCCGCCAGTCCCCCAAAACCCAAAAGATACGGGAAGGCCCATTTAATTAATTCTGTTGAGTCGGTGGGGATACAGCCAAGGGCAGTCCAGGCCTTTCCCTTATCAAAGCATTCCTTACAATCTTTGTTGCCTTGGCAGACATTGTATTGGCCTAAATCGGGAGAGGGTGGTTCTATCCCTTCGCCGGGAGTTTCGGCATCCCCAACACTAACAGAGGTTGTACAAATAAGATCATCTTTAAGAAAAGAGAAATTTGTTTTATAGAGATAGAAGTTATAATTAATTGCTGCTGTTGACGTGAATTTCCCACTTTTTTGATTTTTTATGAATTTATGGAAAGCGCCAGTTTCATCGGTCCATTTTATATAAAAATGTTTAAACCCATCTGGCCACAAAGGAGAAAAAACAGTAATAGTAACCGGCTCGTCTATGATAGGTTTTGAAGGGCTGCTTGACCATTGGCATCCTCCTGGTGCAATGTTAATAGTTCTTTCACAAACAATGCCTCCGTTTTGGAGAAATAATTGAAAGCCCACTTCTGTTTTTCCAAAAAGACTGAGGTTCCAAAGCTCATCTGGAGAGATAGTGATAGTTACTCTTCCATCTTCGGCCGTGATATTTTCTTCCACTAATTGTGTATGTAGCCCGCTTGGGGTTATTATTTTATATATATGCCCGTCTTGAATAGAGGTATGAGAAAGAGAGAGAGTATTTTCGCTCATAAAAAGACCAGGCGAGAAAAAAGCTCCACAATTATCGACGCCGAAAACAGCTTTAGGCGAAAAGAGAGGCAAAAGAAAAACAAAAAAAGAAATAGGCCAAAAGAACACGGGAATCTTTTTTCTTGGGAAAATATTCATTTTTTAAAGAGTCTTAATATTAACCTTCATCATAGCAAAAAGCAAAGAGATTTGGTAGGATTAAATATAGTTAAAAGTCCACCCATGAACCAGAACAAAGTTCGGTTCAGGGTGCCCCGTACCGAGCTTCGCTCTGGTACTGGGGCAAAGTTATCCGCCTAAAGTCCCGCCATCGGCGGG
>Ga0210057_1007696_pt1 | contig 12971 bp, 15 predicted proteins | sample CryGeyCG2114_010_2_FD_183968 | JGI IMG/M metagenome (GOLD analysis project Ga0210057, IMG submission 183968) | Groundwater microbial communities from aquifer - Crystal Geyser CG10_big_fil_rev_8/21/14_0.10 (SPAdes) (version 2) | ecosystem: Environmental > Aquatic > Deep subsurface > Groundwater ... | reverse complement strand
AACATTGCCCTCCTTGGTTACTTTCTCAACATCATAGCCTGCCAACAAATGGAAGTTAACTTTATTTGAGAATCTGAAAGAAAGTTTATCTTCGGGGGAGAGTGCCAGGTCATTCCCAAACAATGTTAAAGTCACCACCCCCGATGTGGGTTTCTATTTGCGCATCAGGAAAAAGAACCCAAATCCCTCCCGTCTTGACCCCCACCACGCCCAGGCAATACTCGAATAAAGGAGTGGCTAAAAAACTGCTTACTTAAACAAAGCGCAATATATTGAAGTTTTTCGTTCATTCTGTTAAAAGTTAGTCGTTTTTGCCCCTTCCGAATGTCTTCCATTTAGCCAAAAAATAATTCAACACATTTTCTTTCACCAATACCATCAAAAGACTTCCAATGTCTTTAGCTCAAAAACCCTCACGGAATATTTAATTGAAAAGGCCTACTATTAAAAAATACCGAATTACTCGCTCTAACTTGAAAAAATTAAAAAATTCACATAAAATGTCTCTTGATGAAGGAAAGAATAAACAAACCCCCAAACACGGGTGAAATATCTCCATTTGCAGACTACGAACCTATAATTGTGCATTCTCGGACAACAAACCTAGAAAGCCTTGAGCTTGGCATTCGCAATAGGCTTTTAAATATAGAAGATTCAATCACTGTAAAGGGTGGTTTCGCAAGGGAATTATTCAGATTTAATTTAGGCCTTACCCCACAATATAATTACACTAAATTAGAAGACCTTGATATCGTGGTTTTTGAAAAACCTTCAACAGACAGGGAAGAAAGAATTGCCAGAAGAAATCAAATTTCTTCTCTTTCAGAATATTTTGAACCTAAAGATATAGAAATTTGCAACTCAATACCAGAAGGTCTTATTCGTTTCTTCAGAACTAGAGATGTAACGATGAATGAATTAGTGATGTTTAAAGACAAAAATAATATACGATTCCTTTTTTCAGAAGAATGTCTTGAAGATTTAACAAATAGGGTCATTCGCCCTTCTGTTCACTGTGCTCATACTGGACTTGGACTAGTGTGGTTCCAGCAGGGAGATAAAAGATTATTGTCAGCCGCAATAGTCGGCAGGTGTATTTACAGGAAAGTGAAAGGAGATGGCGACATTTTTATATCAGACAGGATAGGTTTCCTCGACAGTGCGAAAACATTAAACACCGATGAACTGTTCAAAATAATAAAAAGGTTTTCAGAAACCCCACAACTGCTTGAAGCCTGTATGCAGGTTTATCGAGAGCTAGGAATAAATGACGAAGTATTGGCTGAGGTTCGCAAAAGAATCGAAGACTCTAGGATAAAAAAATCTAGGGGAACGATTACCTCAGAAATAGTGGAGGGCATGCTAGATGAGAGGACAAGAGAATATGAAGAGTGGTTGCAGGGAGCGGGCAATAGCCAAAGAGCTGTCGCAGAAGTGAGATTTATTTAGAAAAAAATTCTAAAATCTCTTCTAACATAGACTCTGTAATCTTGCTCAGAGTTATGTGGTCAAAATCATAAATACTAATTCTAATTTTGTTCTTCTTCCCAAATTCAAAAACGTCAGCCTTTTTAATTTCGTTATCATTATTTCCGGCTATGATTAGCGTATCAGAAGGGTTTTCTATTTTATTATTATCTAAATTCCACACGTCTTCTTCTAGAAGCTTATACCAATTTTTTGAATTGAAGCGATAATCCCCAGCGTACTCGGCTCTTAGATGGTTTTCAAGAGTATCTATTTCCGCAATCCTTCTAAAGCTTATTGCAGGCGAGATGGCACAAGTCTTATCGGCAACATTTTTACTAGCAATATCTAAAGCAATTCTACCGCCAAAACTTGCTCCTAAAACAAATATCTTCCTAGCAATATATTTTTTACCTCTTAAAAAGACACCGTGCTGCAATGTCTTTATAAATTCAATAATAGCCTTGCTAGGGTTTCTTTTTAAAAATTCTCCCTTTGATTTCCAGGTTCCTTCATATCTTGGGAAAAATACATCAAAATCATGCCGAGCTAGTTTTTGTATTAGTTGGTCTTTACTAGATGGGTTACTTGGCAAACCATCTAGTATTATTGCCGCTCCGTAAGGAGGGTTCGATTCTGACAATGCATAGGTAAAATACAAATTTTTATATTGAGATGATTTTATCATTGTTATAATCGAGCATTCTGTCTTATCTCTAAATACTGTTTATATAATACCCCAACAAGCCTACTCAAAAGACTAATATCAATACCCGGTTTAGACTGAAATTTAGCTAACAGTTTCTTTGTATCAGCGTTTAAAACATCGACCCGCCCCAGTATGTCAGATATCACACTAGTATAGTGGTGCTTATGCATGTCTGGGAATTGAATGTCACCAGTCACTAAAAGCAAATCGGTTATAATTCTACCCAAATACTTTTTTATATCCTTTTTACTGGGACTTTCTTTATTAATTATGGATTTTTGTATTCTATAAAAATATTCTTCAATTCTATATAGCAAATCTGAGTTGATTTTGCGTTTATCCAACTCTCTTTCATTTTCTTTATAAAAATTCCTGCCTAGCAAGGTATCTGCCGAAGCGAGAATTTTAAAAAAGTATGACCCATGTCGACCTCTTTGGTAATTTTTAATTCCCTTCAAAATAATTTGATCCCTATAGTCGATAAAGATTTCTACCGGAGAATTCAGCTTTTTAAAAGATGATAACAACAAGTAGTCTTTATTTTGGTATTTATCAAGCAACAATAAAAAGTCAAAGTCCGCAGGAGGTGTGCCATCAAATTTGGTTTTTGGACCATAACGCAACAAGCAAATAATTCTGTCTCTGTCAAAAAGAGATATAGCTTTCTCGGTGACAATTTTATCTATATCGTCACAATTAACAGTGATTAACCCTAAGCTTTTCCCTTCAACCACTAACCAATTGCCTAAATTATCAAATATTTTTTCTATTACTTTGGTGTTATCTGTTGGTTCTAAAGCTAAAACCAATGCTTTGCGCATATCGTTTTTTTTGTCTGGATAATATTTTGAAAATTTATCAAAACACAGACCCAAGTCCCTGGTAAAACACCCTTCTCGTTCAGATACAAGTTCCAATCCAGATCTAACAATGCGCTTCATTATCCATACACACATAGCTCTCGTGTTAGTTTTATCGTATATTCCAGCCCTAATTTCATTTTTAGTTTTTAGCATCTCTTCTTCCAAATGTGATAAGGAAATAGCCACATCTCTACCGGGTTTGGGATTCTTAATTTTTTCTTTAATATCCTTGCCATATAGGCATAGCGAAGATAGTTTGATCAAAACATTTTCTTTCATTGACAATATTTGGTCTAGCGTAAAATATCCGATATCAAATTTAGTTATAAAAGGATATTTTTTGTTTAATTTATCCATGTGTTTTTTAATCATTAGCCTGTCAAAATCAGTTAAGGGTCTTAGGGTTACTATAAAGAAATCTATATCAGAAATATTTTTTATTCCCAATCCAAAAACAATAGAACTCCTTATATAAATACTATATATATTTTTATTGTTTAATTTTTTAAAAAAGCTTAAGACGTCATCAATTGGGACTTGGTATCTTTTCTGGATATTAACCTTAAAATCGGGCATATAAAGTTTGCCGTCTTCATTCTGATATACACAAATTTTTTCTTCTTTCTTCATAATAGCTCGTTAATTAATATTGAGCTGAATATCAAATTGTGTTGTATTATATATGAAAAATTTTTTATAACAAACATAAATTTAAAAAATTATAGGATTTTTATGCTATACTTTTATGCTTAATAACATGATAGAATTTGAACGAAAAATTATTACTGCGTCAGCGGCCGAGAACCTTGATACTAGAAACGAAAGAGTTGTTCATCGTTTCATCCCCATGCTCGCGGCCGAAAATATGATTAGAGTAATTGAATACGAATCTGGAAGAGCAATACCTAGAGTAGACTTATGGAATTGTGTAGGTATGAGAATGGATAGGGCCTTTACGGCTCAGCAAGATCAACATAAATCTAGGAAAGATTTTTCTACTTCACTTCTGATTGACAAATATACAATTTTAGAAAAATTAGGAATCTCGAGCAAGGGGAGAGACATAATCAGAGACGATGATGACGCTACAAAAACTTGGCTTGAGAAAAAAATAGAACAACTTTTTTCTTCTGGCGCTATCTATGTGGATTCTGTGAGAGTAAACATTTGTGATGTCTGTGACTATATGCAGTCAGCTGACGTCGTTAGTTTAAATTCTTGTACTGTATGCGGAAATAGTCATTTTCATTCAGAAAAAAGAAATGTATTAATGGTAGATCTCCCAAAAGACAGAGAATCTTTAATAAAAGACAAAATTATTTACCCCAAAAATACTAAACACGTTCGTAGTTTTTTTTATCAATTGCCACCAAGAATGATGATTTCAAAAGCAAGGGAATATGGGTTACCCCTAGATTTAATTGGTCTGGAAGGATATGTTCTAGACCCAAAAATAGGCGTTGCACTTATGCCCGAATTGGTTGCAGAAAAGTATGAACTATCTGAATTGACGTTAACTCAAGGTGCCGTAGTGGCAACACATAACATTCCTTATACGTCTGTATTAACCAGTGGTTTCCGCCACAATTATTTATTGCTCCCTAAGATACCTATTACTTCTCTTGAAGAAGCTAAAAATATTGGCCTAAGCTTTATAGCCAGATATTTGCCGTTTATTGTGATGACTCACAATAATGACATTATGCCGGATCAGCTTGAAACGGCTCGAAAAGAATACGCTCGTATTACTTGGAAAATTGATACTATAATTTCCTCACTTCAATCAGAAAAAGAACAATCTGTAAGATTAACCCCAGAAGATCACCAGATGCTTGCAGAAATTACCAGAGATTTTATTGAGTATAGGATACGAACCGGCCAAGAAAAACTAGGAAGGTTTTTCAAGGCCCAGGGCAGAAGATACGCTGAGGAAATGAGGCATAAAGGTTATTATTTAAGCCCGACAGATATCTCTACCCTTGAAGACATAATAAAACTATTTTATGAGTAAGGCTTATCAATTTGTTTGAATAGTAAACGGGGAGCGTGTTAAGGCCACCACGCCCGATGTGGGTTTCTATTTGCGCATCAGGAAAAAACTCTAAAGATATCCCATCTGGCTCCCATCACCTGAAATCCTACAAGTGTCCATTCGGGCGATAATTCAGGCTTTCGAGAATATTGGTGAAATGGAGGTGTTAAAGATTAGGTGGGAGGAGATTAAGAAGTTGCAACCTGCTACTGCTATTTCTTAGCAATCAAACTGATTTCTAAGCTTGCACCTAAGGGCAATTCTTTAATATACGCTACTTCCCTTGCTGAAAACGGCTCATTAAAGAACGAATTACTTTTAGCCCTGTGATTAATTAATTGTTAAGGGATTCAATCCTTCTTGATAGCCAGGGTTTCTGTCTAGTTGTGCTAGAATTTTAGGTATGAAACTAAGTAACGATAGTTACATCATTACCATAGGTACCAAGAATTTTACTGAAAAGTACTTCAAAGATGAAAAGGGCTGAGTAAAAATTTCAGCAAAAGGCAATAAGTTTAGAATGACGGCAGAACAAGTTCTCAACCACCTACTCCCAGCTATGTCCGGTATAAAACTAGGACTTACTTGGAAAGTAAAATACAAACCAACCACCAATCCCACCCAACAAACATCTAAACAACACCGAGAGAAAGTAAGGTTAAAGCCACAACGGTAAAAACAGCAAAAATACCAACGGTTTTAACAAATAAATCTACTGCTTCTTTTGTATAGACCTTCCCACTTCGTCCCAAATATTCGGGACTTCGAAGAACAAGTCGGAGTGGCAGGCGAACAAGGATTTAGATAAAAAATTGGGTGTCTAGTAGAGGAATAGATAAAACCCCAACTTGTTATATAATTTATATTATAATAAGCATATGAATGTTGATCACGGTAGCGAGTGGAGTCGCCAATTACTTGAAGCTGATTATTTATACAAAGACGGAAGGGTTCGCCGTTCAGCTATTAAATGGTTTCTAAGAGAATTGGTATATCCCCTAGACATTGAAAAGGGATGGGTAAAAGGTGATTTGTTGATAATTGGCCCTGGACCTATTGTTCCTGAGGCTGCAATCTTTTGTAGTCCAGAAAGCGATTTTCATGATCTATATGAACAGATCTCTTCAGTAGTTTTATGTGAGGGGGAACATTTTCCTATCAACGCATCAGAGTTAGAAATGACCAATTTTAATGACCACCAAAAGGGTAAAAATGGGGGTATATTTCTTTTTGCAGGATGGGCAGATGAAATACTAATAGGGGAAAGTCAGTTTGATCTGATTTCCTTTTTTAGAATACCCGATATGGAGGGGATGGTTGATTCAAATTTATTTCAGCGAACAGTAAATGCGCTCAAGCCGGGCGGTGTGTTTATGGGATCAGGATCATTTTCGAAAGCAACAGAACCACCACACAGGCTTGCTGATGACAAAAGGATAAAACTAATACGCTGGCAGGGGCTGAGTAATCCCAGTACTATGAACGACTCATTTGGAGAATACCCATTCTCTCATCATCACATCGGGTTTGTAGTCAAAAAAAATCCTTAATAAATTAACTGGGATAACTTTTATTACTATTTTATTGATATATTTGATTTGGCTCGCTCAGTGGTCTCTTTCGTTAAAACTACGGCGGACTAAAAGAACAATTTCCAAACCTCTTGCGTTGTTTAGCGCTCCCCGGGTTGTCGCTTACTCGAACTAGAAAATGGATTCAAAATTGGATATATCAACCCCATAGAGATGATGGGAAATATGATTTTGCTGACTATCTCCAACCGGCGACGGTAGATGAAATCAAATCCTATGCCAGAGATGTTCCTAACTATAATCCACAAGACTGTTTTCACAAAACGAGCGATTGTTTGGATTGCGATTATGACACCAGTTGTTTAGCTTCCTCTAACTTTAGAGGAAATAGGAGTATTTAAAATATAACTGCTGTCTAGGTATAAATATTATTGACTCCCCGCCCTGGATTCAATCAGGGCTTCTATGTGTGGAAATTAAGCCTATTCGGACTTAATTGCTTTTGTGGCAAGGTCAATTAAAAATAGCTGATTTTTGCGAAGAAGAGGAAGATTGTCTAAGCTAAAAAAACCAAATTCCGATACTTCATGGGAGGGAATGAAGTCACCACCAATTAAGATACCGGTGTAACACAAATCTAAACGGGCAGAGTCCCGGTCTACACGGGTTTTTAGAGAGTCGTCAATGCTAACGACAAAATTTGACTCTTCCTTTATTTCCCTCTCTAGGGATTCCCGGGGATGTTCACCGGATTCTAAATATCCACCAGGTAAACTCCAAGCATGAGAACGATAAGTATGTTTAAAGAGAAGAATCTCTTGCCGCTCGTTGAAAATAATGCCGGTAACGCCAACAAGAAATTTGGTCTGAAAAAGACGCATAAAAAACAATTGCCAATTTTTGGATAAATTTAGTGACTTATAGATCTTGGCCAAGAGCAATTTCATAAAGCATTTTGGTCAGTTGGGGCGATATTTGAATCGGGATTTTTTTGTTTTTCGATTTCAAGCTCAAGTTGATGAATGCGTTTGGTCAGTTCTAAAACTTCTTCTTTTTCTTTTTTAATTTCCTTATTTTTGCCACGGAGTGTAAAAGAGGTAGAAACGGCACCAATAAGGTGAATCAGGTATGACAAGACTAAACCGATTAGCAAAGAGCCGATTATTATGTAAAACAATGGAATGTTTGAAAAGACATACATACCTAAGTTCAAGCTAACCGGAGTAAAATTAAATTTGGAAATATAAACAAGCGCTGAACCAACTATTAGAAGCAGGATTAGGGACAACATAGTTTATCCAAGTATGCCAAGCCCAATAAGTCCCGTAATAATTAGATAGGCAGCGATAAGATAATTGATTATTTTAGGAAACACTAAAATTAGGATTCCAAAAACCAGAGCTGATAAAGGGCTTAAAGATGCTAAGGAAATATTCATAGATTATTTATAAACCTAATAAGCGGACAAGAAATATAATGACAGCAATAACTAGTAATAAGTGAATTAATCCTCCTCCAATGCGAAGCGAGAAACCTCCCAGCCACGAAATTACCAAGAGAACGATGATGATATTTAATATATCCATATTTATGACTCCTGTTGTTCGCCTGAGGAAATGCGCAAAAGCTTAACTATTCCCCAAGCTAATAAAATATAAACGAAAATTGCAACAATAACGGACGGTTCCAGAACTGAACTGGAGGCGTAGGCCTGACGAAATATACCTTTAAACGGTAAAATGAAGACCTCAGTAATTCCATAGACCAATCCCACAAAACTACTGCCGACACTGGCTCCGGTAAGTTTGAGAACTAAGCGGAAAGCCAACAGAATTTCAAGAAGCCCAAAGAAAAAATAGATCAAGTATTCGGTGGTTTCTTTATTGGTAGCACCGGCTCGCACTGGTGTAGTAACTACTGGTGTAGTAACTACAGGGGTAGTAATTATTTCTTTCATATGTTTTATATGTTTTTAAAATTTAATAACTAAATTATGGTGTCTGTTCAACATTGACATCAATTTTATCGGGCACATTTATAACCGGGGCGGGTATATTTATCTGGGGAGTGCCGATCTTTCTTAAAGCCGGAATGCCAAAATATACAAAAATTAGCCCAAAAATAATTAAAGCAATCACCCCAAAAATTATTCCAACACTATTATTATCTCCATTTGGAGAGGGACTATTGACTATCGTTGTCATATTTCTATCACTTTTTTAAACTAATAAACTTAAATTGATAATCGGTTTCTTGACAATTATTTTGTCGGGTAAATAGGCAATCAAAGCTTTTTCAACCAAAGCAGTAAGAGCCACATCTTGGATGATAGCCTGGGCTTTGGCATGAACTAAAAGTTTAGGGTTTATAAATAAGGTGACGCGCTGTTTTGATGTACTTGTATTAGTTGTCATTGTGCAATAATACCACTAGTTGTAGTGGTTGTATATAGGCAAATATTAACTGGAATAATTTCTACAATAAAAGCCGGTATATACCGACTTATTCATTTTTGTCACAGTCTTCTTTTTGTGACCTGATTACTGCATTTTTTTATTTCAATGAATTATGAGTAACCATGTACTGATGATTACCAGAGAAGGATTTAGTGTTGCACAAAGGGTTCCCCACCTTAGACTCTCGATCAGGACTGCTGTCTTAAATGATAGAACTCCGCTGCATTTCGGACACGTCCACATAAAACAATTATACAAAAGTTCTTCAGCCCAGTGCGGAGTATGAAAAGTTAGGACCTATTTTAGGTTCAAAACAAGTCCGAGTCTCATTGGCTCCGTATCGTGGACGACGTTAGAACCAGGATTGAGTACCAAAATGAGTATTTTCACCTTCCCAGTCTAAGCTTCTATGCTCAAATCTAGATTTACCCCACCTCTCTCTACACTATTGTTTTTAATTAAATCGAACGGTTTTAAGCATGCTTACCCAAGAATCGGTCAAAAGCTAATTTCCTTGCCGTTTTCCCCTCAGCTGTAAGTTTATGGTTACTGGTTGGCAAAATAATAGTTTCAACATTTGATAGTCCTTTTTGTACTTCCCAACTCTGTTCCACCGGACACAACACGTCATATCTGCCATGCAAGATTACTGTCGGGATTGACCTTATTTTGCCTAATCCAGCCAGCAACTGATTGGACTTAAGGAAAAACCCATTTGCCTCGTAATGTAGATACACTTTAACTCCGGCAATATCGCTCTCACTAACATCCTCCGGTTCCATGAAACTTAAATCTTCCTGTGCATTCATCAGATTGCCCTCCCAATTACACGCTCCTGCCACTATCTCTTTTACTTTCTCCTCCGAAGAACTAGATTGGATCTTTGCCAGCAGAACCTTGGCGGAATTAGCAGGAGTGGCCTTAAATTTTTTTAAGAACTCCATTCGCTTTTCCCATAGATCTGGAAACAACCTTTCTATACCGCCTTCTTTAGTAAAGGCCCATTGCACATCTCGTGGTCGAGCAAGAAAAATACTACTTAGTAGCAAGCCCTTAACTTTTTCCGGGTATTTCTCAGCATAGGCGAGTGCTAAAGTTGCACCCCAACTTCCCCCAGCCACAAACCACTTTTCTATCTTAAGTTTTAAACGTAATCGTTCAATATCGGCAATCAAGTCTTGAAGTGTATTATTTTTGACCTCCCCAACTGGCAAACTTTTACCACAGCCTCTTTGGTCAAAAGTGATAACCCTATACTTGGTTAGATCATAGGACTGAGCGTGCTCTGGTTTTGATTTTGATCCCGGCCCACCATGGAGTGTTACTAGTGTTTCACCTTTGGGATTTCCATATTGAGCAAAATATACTTTATGCCCGCCTTCTTTTGGCAAGTAGCCAGTATTAAAAGGTTTTGGTTTTGTGCTCATTGCTTGCTTCATTTTACCCCATATTAGACTCGAACCGCATCAAACCACAATATGCCTAATCATTAGGCAAAAAACGCCTTAGCGTCCCTTTGGGATATCATTGACTCGCCCAGTGGTTTTCGAACTTCAGATCCGTAGTTTTGGTAATAATAATTTATATTTTTTAACCTTAGCCTCCCTAGTCAGCATGGCATATCTTGGCGAAGGGGATGGGAGGCAAATCAACTCTATCTTTGTATACGGCTGGATAACATTCTTGAATTGTCTTCTAAAAATCTTTTCCACAAAGCGACTAGTGAAAAAGATTTTTTTGATGGGATGGTTTTTAAGGATGGTCGTGATTCCCTTAATGTTGTAGACAATATTGGTTAAGTTTATGTCTAAATTACTATTTTTCTTTCTTTCACAGGATAAAATTATATCCGTCAGCGCCATTTTTAATCTTACAAAAAGTCGCCGTTGTTTTTCTTTAGTACCAAAATCGGAACAATAAACTTCTTCCATAATCGGCCAGAACTGATTACGACCATTTGCATAAAACCAGTCGTAAGGATTTGAGGGTTTAGTCACAAAACTTCCCACCATCAGATACTTTACTTTTTTAGGGACAAAATCCCCAAATGGGTGTGTCTCAATCATAAGATATTATACTGTATTTTGAGCCTGTCTTAGCTCCGTATCGTGTCCACCTCAGGCGGACCCTGCCTGCCCGACTCGGTTGGGCCTCGGGCGGGGACAAAGTTTACCCTGAGCGTAGCCGAATGGGTTAGAACCAGAATTAAGACACAAGAAGAGTCTTTTTACATCCCCGACCCGACCTCATACGCTCAAATCTAGTTTTACCCCACCCCTGGTTACACTATTGTTTTCGTTTTTAGGAAGAAGTAATTCTTGGACCACCAGAACCATGAAATCTTTGTCTATAGAGTTCATGTGGTTGCCAATTCCCTGGTATACCAGGATGGTAATTTCGTTTATCTTCAGGAACTGTATCTTGTTCTAAAACTTCGTGCCAGCCCTTTAAAGGCAACACTGGCAACATACTGGTAATATTACCCGAGATTTCAACACAAGAAATTTGAATGCCTCTTTGTCTTGCCAGATAAAGTCGATGCGCCCCGTCTACAATCACCGGTGTTCCGTTATACGGCGCTTCTCCCCACACCTCAAGGATTGGTGGGCAGATATATTCACCCCCACGAATCTTCACGACACCTCTTAGATTGAAGATATCGACATCTTCCTTTGCCAGTTCATCGGCCAGAACAGCAATCCTGGCCAGGTTTTTTCTTAACACGTACTTTGCCGTTGGGAATACTTTTGCTGGATCAACCATTCTTATGTCAATTCTCGCCCACTCATATGGCCTCGGAAGTAGATACCGAAGAGGCTCGGCATTTAGATATACCCACTCCCTAAGATACATATCCAAAAAACCGGCACCATCTTCATCTCTATTGGGAGGTTCTAGTCTGATTATTTCTGCCATACAATGATATTTTACCTTACATCAGACTCGAACCAAGACTTGGGTTCAAAAATGGATATTAGAACCCGATATTACCTATCAAAGTGCATAAAAATGATACAATCAATTCCCATGGAAAAAGCACCAAGATATTTAGATGAACACATACGTATAGCGGATTTTGCTCTGCGTGGACAAGAGGACTATCCAACACATGAAGACAACGCCAGAGCTTTAGTGAGGGGCTGGAGTTCCGGTGGGCCGGCGATTAGATACCCACAAACAGAGGAATTCATTGAGGCCTGGACCACGCTCTTAAGGCTAAGAGCTGAAAAGGCCGAAATCATCATCATCCCCGATGGAGAAGGAAACGATCTCACCACTCCTATTTGTCAGGCCTGTGGCAAATGCCAAGCTAAATCTAGTTAATATAAAAATATCCACTCTACAGGCAAAAAACGCTTTAGGGTCCCTTTGGGATATCATTAGCTCCGTATCGTGTCCCGAAGGGACCCCCTAGGGGGACGACGTTAGAACCAGAATTAAGACACAAGAAGAGTCTTTTTATATCCCAGAGTTAAATTTCTACCCTCAAACCTAATTTACCCCACCCCTCTCTACACTATGTTTTTTTAAACAAGATTCATAGAAGAGGTGAATTCCCATTTTAACCGTAAATATCTGTTACCATTTAAATAACAATATGCCGGAGTCAACTAACAACCAGCCTTTTCCATCACCCAAAGATACCCGTACTAGAGAAGAAGTAAATACCGATAGAGAAAGAGAGAAGTTAGAAATAATTGACCAATATTTACAATCCAGAATGAAGGGAATCGCTGAAGCAGTTAAGGGACAATACATTCCTCCCTCAGACTCAGAAAAAGAACAAAAATTTGCCAGCACTTTAGCTGCTGGAACTCACATTTCCTATGAAATTGATGATAAAACTAGTGCAGTTTGGACCTCTTCCTCCAGGTTTCCGGTTAACCTGAAAAATATTACAGTTTATAACGA
>Ga0210057_1007691_pt1 | contig 12982 bp, 22 predicted proteins | sample CryGeyCG2114_010_2_FD_183968 | JGI IMG/M metagenome (GOLD analysis project Ga0210057, IMG submission 183968) | Groundwater microbial communities from aquifer - Crystal Geyser CG10_big_fil_rev_8/21/14_0.10 (SPAdes) (version 2) | ecosystem: Environmental > Aquatic > Deep subsurface > Groundwater ... | reverse complement strand
TACGCTATTTTGTAATAACCGATGGACCAGTGTCTGTTATCACTATGGTGTGTTCAAAGTGGGCAGCTAAACCACCATCTTTGGTAACAAAAGCATATCCGTCTTTTCCGTTTTTAATCCCCCATTTTCCTGTCACAACCATCGGTTCTATTGCTATAACCATTCCAGAAACAAGCTCCTCGCCAGTTCCAGCTTTTCCATAATTTAAAACTTGAGGCGGTTCGTGTAATTCTCTTCCTATTCCATGACCAACCAAATCCCTGACAACATTAAAACCCCTGTCTTCAACATATTTTTGAACAGCCGAGCCGATGTCGCCAAGAGTATTTCCAACTCTTGCTTTTGAAATCCCTATTTCTAAAGATTCTTTTGTTGTTTGGATTAGACTCCTTTTTATTGCATCCCCCTTGTTTCCAACAAGTACTGTTATCGCAGAATCAGTGTGAAAACCTTTGTACAGAACTCCCATGTCAATCTTAAGAACATCTCCCTCTTTCAAAACCCTATCAGATGGCAATCCGTGGACAACTTCGTCGTTTAAAGAAGTGCAAAGCATGTTGGGATATCCATCAAAACCAAGAAAAGAACTTTTTACTCCGTAAGACAAAACAAGCTCATGGGTGAGCTCTTCAAGATTATTGGTGGTCATTCCAGGTTTAACCGCATCGGCCAACTTATTCAGTATTTCTCCCAGAACTTTACCACCCTCTTTCATTATAGAAATTTCGTCTTTTGTTTTTATATTAACCATTTAAATTGTCTAGTAAGTCTTCATGATTACTTGCGTGTTTCTCATGTAATTCGTTCATGATGTCATCATGCACCGCCTTAATGGGTTGATCACCATTTATTCCTATTATTTTATACCCTCTTTCTTTCAAAAAATCCAGAACAGGTTTTGTTTCTTCTAGATAGGTCGCATACCGAACCTTAATGGTTTCAGGATTATCTAAAACTCTTGTTACGACCTCACTCCCATCTTTGGGGCAAACTTTAATTCCAACAAATTCTGGAAAATTGGGAATCGGATGGCGACTTGCCTTACAAATTCTTCGATTACTATTTCTCTTCATGGACTCTTCTTCAGAAACTTCTATATTCACAGTGAAGATATTTTCTTTTCCATAGATAGACTCCAAGAGTGGCATCTCACCTTCAGCTTCAAAAATAGTACGCGGTGAACTTGAAAAAACAATATTCTTTTTTTCTTTGCCTATTTTTTCAATTTCTTCTATAACCCATGCTCGAACAAGTTTTGGGTCATTAAGTTTTCCTGATTTAAACATTTCATATTGATTTGCCATTTCTAAATCTCCAGTCCTGGCATTATTAAATTTCTCTTCTATGATTTTAGATGTTTCAAAATGAATAAATCCAAAATCCTCACTTAATAAATCGGCCTGAGTTCCTTTGCCTGCTCCAGGTGGTCCGACTAAAACAATAACTGAAATTTTATTCATCCCGTACGAAATAGGACTTAATCAAGAAATATTTTTATAGTAAACATATTCCTGAACAGACCCATTTTTTACCTTAAACCCCGCCAGTTGCTATTTCGTACGGGATTCATTAAATTATCATACCAAATTTAAGACTCCATTTCAATTAAAAAAAGCGCCATGGGCGCTTTTTTTAATATCTTTGATAAATTAACACTCGTACATTGCCCCGATTTGCCCTACGCAAAACGTAATTGGCAAATAGAGGATCCTCGATTTTCTAATCATGCTTCGCATGAAGAAAATCGGGAAAAGCTGGTCTAATATTCATACATACTAAGTTGGGCATCAACCTGCTTCATAATTTCAAGTGCCACCGAAACCACGATAAGAATTGAAGTGCCACCAACCGTGAATGTGGTAATACCCGTAAAACCCTGAACTATGTTTGGCATAACGGCTATCAAGCCCAAGAACAATGCTCCAACAAGGGTAACCCTATTCAAAAGATGATTTAAGAATTGAGCAGTCATAGCTCCCGGGCGAATACCCGGAATATATCCTCCCTGCTTCTGAATATTTTCAGAAATTGATTTTGGATCAAAAGTAACTGCGGTGTAAAAATAAGTAAACAGAACAACCAAGAAGAAGTAGGCCAAAGAATACCAGAGTTGGTTTTGAATAAAATCAGTAAACAATGTAGCCACCTTAGAAACAATGGTAATACTTGAACCGGCAAAAAAGCTACCAAGCATGCCCGGGAAAAGCAAAAGTGACAATGCAAAAATAATTGGTATAACACCAGCATTATTCACTCTCATTGGTAAATAAGTTGAGACACCGCCGAACATTTTCATTCCCCTAACACGTCTTGCATAGTTAATGGGAATATTTCTCTGAGCTTCTGAAATATAAATAACTCCAACAATAACAACGAGAGCAACGATTATAAATCCTATGTAAGTAAACAACTGGCTCATGTCAAAAGTAAACAATGTTTGTTGTATAGATGCAGGAAAACCAGCCACGATACCAGCAAGAATCAAAAGTGAAACACCGTTGCCAAGATTTTTTTCAGATATTAATTCTCCCAACCACATCAAGAATACGCTTCCGGCAATAATAACCGAAATGGCTGCAACCCAGTCAATCAGAGCAAGATGGCCAATAATATTTTGCCTTGCTAACAAAACCAAGAATCCATAACCCTGAAGAGCGGCCAACGGAACAGTCAAAAGGCGGGAATATTGATTAAATTTCATTCTACCTGCTTCACCTTCGTATTTATACATCTGTTCTAAGCTCGGGAAAATCATGGTCAAAAGTTGCATGATAATAGAACCAGTAATGTAAGGCCCCAAACCAAGCATCGCAATAGATAATGTAGACAATGAACCACCCGTAAACGAACTAATCAAACCAAAGAATTGATTCTGGGCAAAGAAATCTTTTAATTGAGAGGCGTCAACGGCCGGAATAGGAATACTAGAAACCAATCTTGAAACAGCCAACAAGAAGAAAATAAACAGAACCTTGTTCCTTAAGTCCGGTCTTTTGAATATTTGTAGGATTTTATTCATCCCGTTAGAAGTGCTGCTGACCATCCACCGCATCGGAGAAGTGGCAAGTTGTAGACACTTTATTTAACATTTAATTATTATCTATTCCCGATAGGGTTCACTTCTAACGGGATTCATTTATAGTACTGCCTGATTTTAATATTTTATCACGGGCAGATTTAGAAAATTTAAATCCACTGAATTCCAATCTCTTTTTTAGACTTCCATCGCTAAGAACTTTGACCTCTTTTCTGCCGAGCAGTTCGGGAGTAATTTTTTGACCATCTTCAAATTTATTGAAAAAATCCAGGTTTAAAATCTTGACCTTGTCGTGTCTTAACTGAAAGTATCGGTGCTTTACATGAATCTTATTATTTCCGGCACCTCCTGATTTATGTGTTGCACCTCTCAATTTGGGAAAGAGTTGCCAAAGACGATTGTCTCCACCTCTAAAGCCCTGTTTAAATCCAGCTCCAGCTCGAGACTTTTGTCCTTTGGTACCCTTACCAGAAGTCGTGCCACGCTTTCCTCCTCTTCCGACTCTTTTGGCTGACTTTCTTTTTGTTTTTGATTTTAATTGATTTAAATTCATAACTTTAAACTTTTCACTTTAAACTTTTAACTCGAAGCTTTTTTAAAGCTTCGATGGTTGCCATAGCTATGTTAACTTTATTATTTGTTCTTCTTAAAAGTTTTCCTGTTAACTTGGTAATACCGGAAAGCTTTGCTACAACCCTAACAGGTCCACCAGCTTTTACTCCACCTCTGGCCGGTTTCAATAAAACAACAGCGCTATTATACTTAGCTTCAACCTGATAAGGAATTGTTCCATCTACAATAAGCACGGTTACTAAATTTTTCTTAGCCTGATTAAAAGCTTTTTGAACTGATTGAGCGACATCTTTTCCTTTGGCCATTCCAACTCCAACCCTACCTTTTCCATCTCCGATAACAATAGTCGCTCTAAAACTAAATCTTTTACCTCCCTTGGTTACACGAGAAACTCTGGCAATGTCCAAAACCTTTTGATCATATTCAGATTTATTGGCAAAACCACCTCTGCCTCCTGGCCTTCTTCCACGGCCACCAAAACCGCCCCTGCCACCGCCTCGTCCACCCCTTTGACCTCCAAATCTTTTTGGAGCTTCAGTGGGTGGTATTGTTAGCGGTACTGGCGCTGATGCCGGTGCCGGTGTTAATATTGGCTTATTATCTTGTATCGTTGAATTGTCTGTCATATTGTTGCGTGTTATATGTTACGTGATTTATACTTTAACTCCGCCCTTTATTAAACCATCGGCTACGGATTTTATTCTTCCATGAAACTTAAATCCTCCTCTATCAAAAACCACTTCAGTAATTCCTTCTTTTTTAATCTTTTCAGCCAAAAGCTCTCCCATTTTAAAAGCTACTTCGGATTTCTTATCTTTAGTCTTGGTCTTTGTTTTAGCTTTCTTTCCACCGTAATCAGAAATGCTCATTAATGTTTTACCAACCTTGTCATCTATTACCTGGGCATAAATATATTGATTACTTTTGAAAACAGCAACTCGAGGCCTCTCTTTGGTACCCATTATTTTGACTCTTACCCGCTTATGACGTTTTATCCTATTCAGTTGTTTTTTCTTTGTATTCATACTTTTAATCTCTAAACTCTAATCTCTAAATCCTAAACAAATCCGAAATCCTAATCTTAAATATTTAAACTGTTTTGGATTTTGATATTTAGTCATTTGATATTGTTTAGAAATTAGGGTTTAGAAATTAGAAATTGCTGGCTTTATCCGGTAGCAACGGCCTTTTTACCCGCTTTTCTCTTTATGATTTCACCCTGATATCTAATTCCGCTTCCTTTGTATGGTTCAGGTTTTCTCCATGATCTTATTTCTGCGGCCACCTTACCGATCAATTCGTTATTTATACCTTGGATTCTGATTACATTCTTTTCTGCCTTAAAAGTGATTCCTTCTGGTGCTTTAATTGTAATGGGATGAGAAAATCCTAATCCCATTTCTAAATCACTTCCCTTTAATACGGCCTTGTAACCAACCCCTTGAAATTCTAAAACAGTTTCAAATCCTTCACTTACACCTTTTATCATATTCTTAATGAGAGCGGTAGCTAATCCCCAAGTAGCACTATCTTCCATGTTTTTGGGAGTTACCTTCAATTCTTCCCCCTCAATGTTCAATTCTACATTTCCAGGAATAAATCTCTTCAATTCTCCTTTTGGACCATTCACCCAAACCAAACCATTATCCATTTTTATCTGGACATCTTTTGGCATTTTTATAGGTTTTTTTCCAATTTTACTCATTTCACATTTCACATAACACATAACACATAACAATTTTCTTTTGTTACGTGTTCCATGTTGCGTGATTTTCTCACCATATCTCTGCAATTATTTCTCCGCCAATATCTAATTTCTTGGCTTCTCTTGAATTAACAATCCCCTTTGACGTTGAAATAATAGCTATACCGTATCCGGAACGAACAGGCTTTATATCTTTAGCTTTAATGTACATTCTTCGAGAAGGTCGACTGATAATCTTAACGCCGCTTAAAGCCCCCTGATTATCCTGATATTTCAATGTAAGCTGGAGATATTCATGTTCAACTTTTTTTGCCTTCTTTTTTTTTCTCTCAACCTCATAAATATATCCGGCTTCTTTCAAAATATTGGCTATCTTAAATTTAACCTTTGAGAAAGGCATCACAACTTGCTCACCTCTTACGGCTTGAGCGTTCTTTATTCTTATCAACATGTCTGCTATTGGATCCATAATTTATAAATTTCTAATTACTAATTTCTAATTTCTAAAATTTACCAGGATGACTTTTTAACCCCAGGCAAATGACCAGCGCTGGCCAATTCCCTAAAGTGTATTCGGCACAAACCAAAACTTCTCATGTATCCGCCTTTTCTTCCGCACATGAAACATCTTCGTACTATTCTGCTGGAATATTTAGGCTTCTTATTAGATCTGGCTATTGTTGATTTTTTTGGCATATTCTTATTTTTTAATTGGGAATCCCATTTGTTTTAAAAGCTCAATTCCCTGTTCTCGATTTTTGGCTGTGGTAACAACGGTAACTTCCAGTCCAAAAACATCTTTAATGTTTTCATAATTAATTTCTGGAAAAATACTTGATTCCTTAATTCCAAAATTCAAGTTTCCCATTTTATCAAAATTATTAGGATCTATTCCTCTGAAATCTCTGGATCTTGGTAATGATATTGAAATCAATCTGTCCAGAAAATCATACATTTTCTTACCTCTCAGTGTAACAGAAATACCAACATTAACACCTTCTCTTAATTTAAATCCGGAAATAGATTTCTTGGCTTTTCTGAAAACCAATTTTTGCCCCACTATCATTGTTAAATCTTTTTCAATTCTTTCTACAACCTTGCCTTCTTTTGTAAGTCTTCCTATTCCTGTGTTTACAATAACTTTTTCTATCTTAGGAATCGCCATCACATTCTTAATTTCAAAAGTTTTCTGCATTGCAGGAACGACTGTTTTTCTGTATTTGTCTAATAATATCGTCATATATTTACGAAGTAAGATTATAGCTGGCAGTGAGGCTGGGTGGAAGTTTACTTACAGTCCAGCCGAATGAACCAGATATATGAGGCGAAGCCGATTATACCTCACTTTTGCACTTTTTACAAATTCTGATCTTATTTTCTCCATTAAACCGAATTCCAATTCTGGTCATTTTTCCACAAGATTTACAGACCAAAGCAACACTCGACGCGCTGACTGCCCTCTCCTTGCTTATGATTTGGCCTTTTTGTCCTTGCTTCTTGGCTCTGACATTCTTTTTTATCAAATTCAAACCCTCGACAACAACTTTGTCGATATTAGGAATGACCATGGAAATCTTACCGGTTTTACCTCGGTCTTTTCCATTTAACATTATTATATTGTCTCCGCGTTTTAATTTCATTAAAACAGTTGAAAGTTCGTCAAGTTAGTAAAGTTCTTAAAGTACTTTATAAACTTGATAAACTTTATAAACTTTTAACTCATACTAACTCCTCAGCTAAAGACGCTATTGTGTTATATCCCCTCTCCTTAACTTCTCTTGGTATCGGTCCGAAAATTCTTCCACCCTTTGGTTCAGTTCCATCTAATATAACCACGGCATTATCATCAAATCTTATATAAGTTCCATCTTTTCTTCGGAATGGCTTTCTCTGTCTTACCACAACCGCCCTTAGAACATCTTTTTTCTTTACCAATTTTCTTGGCTCAGCAACCTTTACTGAAACAACAACGATATCTCCGAGCTGGGCATATCTATGCCTTGATCCTCCGAGCACCTTAAAGATTCCGACCTTTTTGGCCCCTGAGTTATCTGCAACATTTACGATTGATCTAAGCTGTAACATAAATTCATTTTTCAGTTTCCATTTTCCATTTTCCATTGTTAACTGATAATTGATAAATCATTGGAAATTGATAAATGGTAATTGATAATTTTTATTCGCTTTTGCGAACTACAATCCATCTTTTTTCTTTTGACATCGGTCTGATTTCTTTAATTAAAACCTGATCTCCTGTGTGATACTGATTTTCTTCATCATGGGCCTTATATTTTTTGGAAACTTTAAAATATTTCTTATATTTCGGGTGTTTCTTCATGTGAGAAACTTCCACCACTATGGTTTTCATCATCTTGTCTGACGTAACTACGCCCTTAAGAATTCTTGTTTTTTTATTTTGTGTTTCCATGTTTAAAAATTAGTAATTAGAAATTAGAAATTGAGGATTTTGAATTTAAAAAAGTCAAAATCCTTGCTATTTCCTTTTTTGTTTTTTTGACTTGGCTAAAATCTTTCAATCTTTTTTCACCCATCTCAAAGTTAAGCTGCAAAAGTTTAGACTTAAAATCATTCAGCATCGTGCTTATTTCTTCTTTTGTCTTATTTTGTAAATCAATATTTTTCATATAAATTATCTTTTTACTATCCTGGTTTTGATTGCGAGTTTATGTGAACCAAGCTTTAATGCTTTTTTTGACATCTCTTCTGATAAACCATCTATTTCAAAAATTATTTTCCCCGCCTCAACAACAGCAACAAAGTGATCCAGTGTTCCTGCTCCGCCACCCATTCCAAGTTCTCCACCATGGTTGGTGCGAGGCTTGTCTGGGAATACGCGCATCCAAATCTTTCCGCCCCTAGAAACAAATCTTGTCATGACACGTCTTGCTGCTTCTAATTGATTGGCTTTTACCCACATTGATTCTTCAGCTTTCAAGCCAAAACTTCCGAAGCTTAAATAAGTGCCTCTTGTGGCCTTTGCTTTTAGTGATCCTCTGTGGACCTTTGGATGTTTTACTCGCGCTGGTTGCATGAATCAGTGATTAATGAACAGTGATCAGTGAACAGTTTTGATTGTTCATTGTCCATTGTTCATTGTTCATTGCTTACTCAAATTTCTCTCCTTTATAAATCCACACCTTTATTCCTATTGTTCCGTATGTGGTGTGGGCAGTTACTTTTGCATAATCTATATCAGCCCTCAAGGTCTGTAATGGCAAATTTCCTTCTTCTAAATGCTCTGATCTTGCAATTTCTGCTCCATCTAATCGTCCACCCATTAAAATCTTTGCCCCCTTAACTTCTTTGGAACCTATAATCTTAGCTAGGGTCTGTTTCATTATTCTTCTAAACGGAGTTCTCTTTTCAATCTGACCAACAATTGATTCAGCCATAATCATGGCAGATGCTTCTGGATTTTTAACTTCTTGAATCTCTATCTTAACCGTAACCTTATTTTTAAGTAATTTCTGAATGGCAGTTTTTAACTCCTCAACTCCAGTACCTCCTCGGCCAATCAACAATCCTGGTCTGGCTGTGAAGATAACGACATTCAAGGCATCCGATCCTCTTTCTATTTCAATCTTGTCCACGCTCATGTTCTTTAACTTTTTGTCCAAGAAAATTCTTGTGGCAACATCGTCCTTCAAATAAGGGACATATTTGCGTCCACCAAACCAGTGGGACGCCCAGTCCTTTTGAATGCCTATCCTGAATGAAGTTGGTGATATTTTTTGTCCCATCGTTCCAGTGCCGATATTGACTTTTATTGATTCCGTCCCGTCAGTCTCTGCTTGCCAAAGGCAAGCGCAACTTCGGGAGCGGGGCGTTAAATTTGTTTTCTTCTAAATATTCTTTTTAGCGTACCGCCCGTTTCGCTTTTATTGCCCAATTCGGTCTGAATTTCATGTTTTTTTGTCGTCCCGCTCCCGATGTTGCCTTTTTGTTGAGAAGCAGAGACGGGTCCCTGCGGCTCAACGCCCCTTTTAACTTCGGCAGCGGAACGTTTTAATCCGGCCACTCTTTCATCTAAGATGAGACGAACTCGACTTGTCTTCTTCTGAATTTCTCCAGCTCTGCCCTGTGCTTTAGGCATGTATCTTTTTAACTTGATTCCCTCGTCTACATAAAACTCCTTTATGTAGAGATTCTCTTTAACCATGCTCAAATTGTTTTCAGCATTAGCAACTGCGGATTTTAATAATTTGATCAATGGCAAAACTGGCCTTTTAATCAAAAACTCCATTTGATTCAAGGCGTGAACAACATCCTTGCCCTTGGTCAAATTTGTAATAGCCCTAACTTTTCTTGGGGCCATTCTTAATCCGTTTAATTGTGCTTTAACTTCTGTCATAATTTTAGTTTATAAAGTTGAAAGTTTGTAAAGTTTGTAAAGTTTTTTTAATTCTGACTTTATAACTTTATTAACTTGATGAACTTTTTACTTGCCGGGTGGCGCTTTAGTGTCAGACGGCGGGGCCTTGGCTGCCTGTGCGGCATCAATATCTTTTTGTTTTTGAGCAGCCTCTAACTCTCTTTGCATTCTTCCTCCATGTCTTATGAACTTCCTAGTTAATGAAAACTCGCCCAACTTATGTCCAATCATATCCTCAGTCACAAAAACCGGAACATGTACTCTGCCATTATGCACACCGAATGTAAACCCTATCATCTCAGGAATGATTGTGCAGGCTCTTGCCCATGTTTTGATGATTACTTTATCGCCCGCTTTAAGCTTGCCCACTTTCTTAAGCAATTTCTCGTCAACATACGGGCCTTTCTTTAAACTTCTTGACATATATTTATTATTATTTAATCAATAGTCCCGACAGCTTTGCTGTCGAGGATCCTCGATGCCCTTGGTATCGGGACTTTTCATCTACATATGCTCCTTTTTTGAGTGATCGACTCATATTATTTTTTTCTTCTTACAATAAATTTACTTGATTTTTTCTTTTTGTTTCTTGTCTTTCTTCCGCCGGTAACTTTTCCATGAGCGGTCTTTGGACGTTTCGTTCCTCTGCCCTGTCTACCTTCTCCTCCTCCATATGGATGGTCAACAGGATTCATGGCAGTGCCCCTAACCTTTGGTCTTCGTCCAAGCCATCTTGATTTACCAGCCTTACCTAAAACTATCGTACCATGCTCAGCATTTGAAACCTGACCAATAGAGGCAAAAGATTCTCCCAAAATCATTCTGGTTTCAGATGAAGGCATAACCAACTGGACGAATCCGGCCTCATTTGCTAAAACCATAGCACCAGAACCAGCAGACCTGACTATCCTTCCACCTTGTCCTGGGAATAATTCCACATTATGAACGATGGTTCCTTGAGGAATATTCTTAAGCTTCATTCTGTTTCCTGGTCTTATTGGAGCCCCGACTGCAACGATTATTGAATCTCCAACCTTTAATTCTTGCGGAGCTAATATATATCTTTTCTCTCCATCTGCAAAATGAATTCTGGCTATTCTTGATGTTCGGTTTGGATCATACTCTAAAGCTGCAACCTTTCCTGGAACATTCAATTTGTCTGTCATTTTAAAATCTACATCTCTGTATAATCTTTTTGCTCCACCGCCTTTTCTTGGGCCAGTAATTCTTCCTGTATTATTTCTGCCATAAGATTTTTTGAATCCCCATTTATGCGACTTTAAAGGCTCAATCTTGGTCAATTGAGAAAAATCGTATCCTTTCATTCCTCTTCTAGAAGGAGTTGTTGGTTTATATTCTTTCATATTGTTATTGAACAGTGAGCAAGGAGCAATGAACATTCTGAAATTTTTTGTTCACTGTTCCCTGCTCATTGTTCTATCTCATTATCAGGCCTTAGCCTGATCGATTGTTTGGCCTTTTTCCAAAACAACAATTGCTTTTTTAAATTCTGATCTGAAACCAGGGTGACGACCCAAATCTCTTCTCTTTCTCGGCATATTTAAAACCTTAACACTCTTAACTTTAACTTTAAAAATCTTTTCAACCTGTGTCTTTATCTGACTTTTGTTGGTACTCATGAAAACTTTGAAAACATACTGATTAAAACCATTCAATAAAGAAGCTTTTTCACTTACATAGAAATTCTTCAAAACCCTGTATGCATCCGAATTGCCGGTAGTCTGTAATGAAGGCATTGTTGATTCTTTAGATTCTTCTGTTTCTGTAATCACAACAGCATCCTTCTTTTTAGGTTTTGTTTTTTTGTTTTTTTCTTCTTTGTTAAAAGGATTTATTTTCATATTATTTCTTAAATGTCTTATTTAAGGCATCAATTGAATCCTTAACCAAAACTAAATTTTTATAAGAAAGGACCTCTAATGGACTCAAATTTCTAGCTTCTACGGCTGTAAAGTTTGGTAAATTCTTTGATGATCTTTTAATCTTTTCGTCCATTGAAGGAAGGATCAAAAGTGTGCTCGGAATGGTCTCCTTGCGGTGCTTTAGCCCGCTAAGGATTTCTGTCGTCGGCTTTTTGGCCATCAAGCTTGAAATGTTTTTTAACATGACAGCCATTTCCTTTGTTTTTGGATTCTCTAATATAATATTGTCCAAAACAAAGAGCTGATTATCTTTTGCCTTTGAAGACAAAACCATAAACAATGCTTTGCGAGCCATTTTCTTGTTAATCTTCTTTTTGAAATTTCTTTCTTTGGTTGGTCCTCCTGTTACTCCACCACCTCTCCAAATAGGAGAACGGATAGAACCGACTCTGGCTCGGCCAGTACCTTTTTGCTTCCATGGCTTCTTTCCTCCACCCCGAACCTCACTTCTGCCCTTAGCATGGGCAATAACCTGTCTCTGATTAGATCTCTGGGATGTTACAACCTGATGAACCAAATCCTCATTCATCTTCAAATTAAAAATACCATCTGGTAAATCTACCTTTCCGATATTTTCAGCTTTTTGGTTGTATAATGGATACTCCATAAAAAATTTCTAATGTCTAATATCTAATTTCTAATCAACTCCCAATTACTAATTCCCAATTTTAGAAATTAGTAATTAGAAATTAGTCATTTCTCTTGTGATCTTATCACAAGAAGCTGTCCCCTATTTCCAGGAACTGCACCCTTAACCGCAAGTAATCCATTCTCAATATCAACTCTTACGATTTTTAATCCTCTTGTCGTTACCTGATCGATACCCATTCTTCCGGCCATTCTCATTCCTTTTAACGTGTGCTGAGGAAATCTTTGACCAATTGAACCGGCATGTCTTGCAACATGATGATGTCCGTGGCTATGAGGCATACCATGGAAACCATGTCTTTTCATAACTCCTTGGAATCCCTTTCCCTTAGAAATACCCGTAACCTTAATCTTATCTCCAACGGTGAAAACTGATGCATCAAGTTTATCTCCTACTTTTAAGGTTACCGCTTCAGCTAAATCACCAATTGCTATGTGCTTGGATTCTTTGTCTCTAACTTCTTTCAAATACTTGAAATTTCCAAGTTCTTTAAGATGTCCTCTTGTTGGTTTGTTAATGTTTTTTGCTTTCTTTGTTCCTGTTCCTAATTGAACAGCTTCGTAACCATCTTTTTCTTTTGTTCTTACTTGAACAACAACATTTGGTCCGACTTCAACAACAGTAATAGGGACGACTTTTCCGCCCTCCTCAAAAACCTGTGTCATTCCTATTTTTTTACCTA
>Ga0210057_1007690_pt1 | contig 12982 bp, 13 predicted proteins | sample CryGeyCG2114_010_2_FD_183968 | JGI IMG/M metagenome (GOLD analysis project Ga0210057, IMG submission 183968) | Groundwater microbial communities from aquifer - Crystal Geyser CG10_big_fil_rev_8/21/14_0.10 (SPAdes) (version 2) | ecosystem: Environmental > Aquatic > Deep subsurface > Groundwater ... | reverse complement strand
CTCAGCCAGTAAGGAGCTTCCATAGCCAAGTCCACAAGCTACATCTACGATAGAATTGCCTTCAACATATGTGCTGGCAAATGCATAACGTGCTTTGTGTATGGTTCCAGAAACTGTCTTTAACCTGTCGAGGCTAAGTCGTTCATTCATTATGATCCATCTTTTTAAATATAAGATTGGTGTAGACTTTGTCAGCTGGGATGATTTTATTAACAGTATAAACATCAACCCTAGGGATAAGTTTCAACCCTCCGTGGCTATCAAAGTCATAAGCTTTGTAGCCAAGATTGATTAAAGTATTGGCTGCTAAAATATGTGGCTCATTTCGGTTGCGCCGCATTTCCATAGAGATTATAGGAGAAGAGTGTTTGAGTGTTTCTATGGACCCTTGGATAACTTTATGTTCCCCACCTTCGACATCGATCTTGATAAATGTTGGTGTGGTTGAATTCTCTTGGCAATATTTATCAAGAGTGATCGCTCTTACTTGTGTTTCTTTGGGGGCCGACTTCCTGCGAACAAGGGAATTCTTGGTTGAGAAAATGGGATTGGTATAGAACATTTCACTGCCTACAATATCTGACAGAGCTAATTGATTGATGGTGGTCCGTGTGTGTTGTTTTGTATTTGCCTCTAAATATTGAAAAATGTTAGGCGTAGGTTCGAAAGCATGCACCTCGCCACTCTCACGGGATATGGCATTCGCTAACAGGGTGAAAAACCCAACATTGGCACCAACGTCAATGAATACGCCGTCTTCTTCGAAGTTATCGATGATAAATTGCGTAAGGTTCATCTCTGGCTGACCCCAGAGGAATCCAAGGAATTGAGGATAAAAGTAATCAGGAAGGTAGCATTTCATTTTATCTCCCCAGAAAGTCTCAATTGTTATGGGGATGGGTCGGAATTTAGATATCTGTAACGAGAGAAAGTGCGCCGGTTTATGGAAGAAACGATTCAATCGATTTATGAATGAGTCGCCAGAATAAGCTTTCCACCACTGCGATCTATGTAGGACTTTTTGAAAATCTTCATACAGTTGTTGCTTGATGTCCATTTCGGGGATGGTGCTATCAATGACTGCTAACTTTTGGCATCAACAATTCGTTTTTCATGCTGTCAAAATCATCAACGGCTTTTTGGTAATCTTCTGGTACCCCGATATCCAACCAGTAGCCGGTGTGTCGTTGAACGCCAATGGGAAGACTGGTATTGAGGATGTCTCTGGCTAGTCTATCGAAGCCGTATAATTCTCCACTAGGGACGTAGTCGAGAGCTTTCTTATTGACGATATAAACACCCATACCCACCTCTAGGCTCGTTGAGGGTTTCTCTTTAAAACCATCAAGATGGCCCTGATCATTAACTGATAGCACGCCATAGCGACTGGTTTCTTTTCTGAGATATGACGCGATGGTCAAGATATTTCTAGAACGAGCGTGATTGTCAAACAATTCTCCAAAGTTCAGATTGGTTAGAATGTCACCGTTCATAAGTAAGAAATTCTCTGGCAAATCCGGGATCAGTTTCAATGGTCCCACAGTGCCCAACGGTTCATTTTCTATGGAATAATCAATTTTAACGCCCCATTTGCTACCATCACCAAAGTAAGAACGAATAATATCCGCCTGATGCCCGACGGCGACGGTGATGTGATCAAAGCCGTAAGCAATTAGCTGTTTAATGACAATTTCTAATATCGGGTAGTCACCAACAGGGACCAAAGGTTTCGGCATGGTTACGGTATAGGGACGAAGCCTAGTACCTTTGCCGCCAGCTAAAACGACTGCTCGTCTAAACATTGTAGATTGTGCTTTTATAATTTTTAGATTTTTTGGGATTCTTGAACCAGTCAATGGTTAGTTTGAGCCCGTCCTCTAAAGTATGCGAAGGCTTGAAGCCAGTGAGGGTTGTCAATTTGCTATTGTCTGCCAAAAGTCTTTCTACCTCAGATTTTTGAGGACGGATCCGATCCGTTTCTTGGATAACCTCAATATCGCTTCCCATTAAATCCTTGATTGTCTTCAGCAAGTCAGACATCGAAATTTCTGAGCCGGAACCAAGATTTATAGCTTCACCTACAGTGTTGTCACTTTTTGCTAACGCTATGAGCGCGTCACATGTATCTATGACATAGTTCAAGTCGCGAGTTGGTGTTAAATTACCGACTTTTATTGAAGGGGCGTTGTCCGCAATTTGAGATATTACAGTTGGAATAAAAGCTCTGGCTGATTGTCTCGGCCCGTAAGTGTTGAAAGGTCTGGCGATTACTACAGGCAAATCGAAGGAATTGTAAAAACTCATAGCGATGGCCTCGGCGCCAATCTTGCTAGCGCTGTATGGAGATTGTGGTTGCAAGGGATGTTTTTCATCAATCGGTACATACTGAGCAGTTCCATAAACTTCGCTAGTCGAAGTATGGACAACTTTTTTGACCTTATTTTCGAGAGCTGCTTGGCAGATGTTGAGCGTGCCCTTAACGTTGGTGTCCACATTGCCATCTGGAGAAATATAAGAGTAGGGGATGGATATCAAGGCTGCTAGGTGAAAAACAATATCGATATCCTTGGCTAAAGTTTTACAAAAATGCGGATCACGAATGTCACCCGTGACAACTTCAATTTTGTCTAAGCAGTCAATGTCTTCTAGCCAGCCCCAATCGTTAAAGGAGTTGTATTGGCTCAGAGCCCTCACTTGGGCACCCTGTTTAACTAGCGCTTCAACTAAGTGTGAGCCGATAAATCCATCGGCACCAGTGACTAAAACTTTCTTTTCGGCTATATCCATTTTTTAATATTATTATTTGCCTTCTTTATTAAAGACAATTGTTACTGTTCGGATTAAGATGCTCATGTCTAAAGAGAGGGAGCGATGTTTCATATAATAAAAATCGTATTTTACTTTTTCTTTAGTGGCTTCTGCAGAGCAACCTATCGGGCCTCTAACCTGCGCCCAACCTGTTAAGCCGGGTTTAATCAAGTAACGGATTTGATAAAAAGGGACTTTGGCTGTCAGCTCATCTAAGGCTTCTGGCCTTTCGGGTCTAGGACCGACCAAGGTCATATCACCAATCAGGATGTTGAAAAGTTGTGGTACTTCGTTGAGTCTGGTTTTTCTTAAAAAACCGCCAATACGAGTTAGCCGGTAATCGTTTTCTTGGGCCTCTTGAAGATTGTTTCTATCGGGAGTATCCGGTGTCATGGTTTTAAATTTGTAAGCCAGAAATATCCTGTTATTAAGGCCAATACGTTTCTGGGCAAAGATAAAAGGTTCTTTGGGGTCGTCAATTTTGATAGCTAGGGCAACCAAGATTGAGATTGGGAAAAGTGCAACCAATGATACAACGGCGATGATTATATCGACGAGACGTTTGACTACATCCAAAGTTACACGGTCTGACTTATTGATATTTTCTAAAAACCAATCGTAATTAATGTAGCCTGTAGGAACTTTTTGGTTATATTTTTCATAAAAATCTGAGAAATTATAAAATTTAGCGCCCCAAGGCAAGTACTCTAACAAGTGTTTGATGAGATTTTGATCTGGGTTAGTTTCAGCTAAGACAATCGTGTTTATCCCATTTTTTTTCATGTGAGCAGATAATTCGTATGGATTTTCAACAATGGCTACGGCTTCAAATTTTTGGGGAACATCAACTTTTTCTTTGCCGCTACCGACCAAGGCAACCAGGCGGTATCCGGAATTTTTTTTGTCTAGCATAGTCTCTCCCAGCTCTAATGCATGGTGATTGATGCCGACTAACGCAACATTATTTCTGGGCAAGAAGTGGTTAAAAATCTTTACGAATATTACACGCCAAATAGCAATCAGTACTGCAAAAATACCAGCATTCATCAAAAGTAGACGTTTTGGGGTCAAATCATTGCTGGGCAGCAAATAAAAAATTATTACTGCAATGACTGTGCCCAGAAGTAAAGTTCTGGCTAAGTCAAAGTAAACATTCAGTTGATCTCTGATTCTGGCAAAATTATACAGATCATTGAAATAGAAAAGCGTTATCCACATTAGATAGACTATCGTGAATGGTTGGGCGTGCTGAAAAAGTGTTCCGAGAGCCGTTATTTCTGAATATCTTAAAGAAAGAGCAGCCCATAAAGCTACGTAGGCCAATGCAAGGTCGACCAGCAGAAGAAGCGCTTTGTAACCAATCCCAGTTTGTGGTTTTGTTCTCATAGACGATTAGTATTTTATTGAGATTTCATCTCTTAACAGCTCTAAAAATTATAGCGAGGATAGCGTATTTTGTAAATCCCAGAGCGAGTTTTAACTGAATCAGACGCTATTAGCTGAAAATGGCTTTTTGATCAAATGATGTTCTTTGTTTCTGGTCGTAGACCATGAGCTTGTCGCCCTTCGAGTCTCCTCAGGACGACTCTGAATGTGTTGAAGAGTCGAATGGTCGGGGTGACAGGATTTGAACCTGCGACCTCACGGCCCCCAGCCGTACGCGCTACCAAGCTGCGCCACACCCCGTAATTCGTCGCCAAGGCTATGGAATCACTTACTTATTTTAATAATCGGTGTTTTAAAAAGACAACTAGCCATTCCGAAACTTTAGTGAAGGATGGCCACACCCCGACGTCTATAATGTTGTAAATGTTATAATGAATTTAAGGCTGGTGTAGCTCAATGGATAGAGCAGTCCCGTCCTAAGGGAAAGGTTGTGGGTTCGACTCCTGCCACCAGCACCACGTAATAAATTTTTGGGAAAAATTTAAACGTGGCGGGGACGTTTAAATTCAAGGAATTTATTATGTCTTGCCATCAGGATAGCAATGAAAGGAGGGAGGGCAGTAGCAGCCCAAAAGCCAAAATAAAAGCGAGCAAAATAAAAAATCCCCTTTTAATCTGTTTTGGTTTTATTTTTTTCATAACCTATAGATTATAACAATAGCCAGTGAACAAAGACACAAATTTCAAATTCAAGGGTCAAGGTGTTGATGAAGAGGTACTCATAACTTTTGGGCAGCACCCCAGTGTATTGGCGCCTATCTTTCTAAAAGTGGGGGCAGTCTTAACTGTGACCTTGGGGTTGCTTTGGTTCGAGAGTTTTCGTTCACTCATCTTTGATTATCCTTGGGTTAGTTTCATTTATTGGCTTTGGGTCATAGTTATCCTCGGGTATGCCGTTCATGAATATTATGGTTTTCACAATAACCTTTTTGTGTTGACGAACGAAAGGTTGGTTCTTCTTAACCAGAGAGGAATGTTTAGTCGCAGTTTTTCAGCGGTGCCAATTGATTCTGTTTTCGATGCCAAGCATGAAGTACACGGTATTTTCCCGACAATGTTCAATTTTGGCTCCATCTACCTTTATTCCAATTTGCGTTCAGAACCAATAAAGCTACCCTTTATGCACCAACCAGCCAAAGTTCAGGATCAGATCATGGGGCTTATCAAAGAGGTGACCAAGGAGCAACCTCTCACAGCTGAAGAATTGATTGAGTATATTAAATCAATCAGATAGATGCGCATTGGTCTTAATGCTCGATTTATAAATTATCCGCATACTGGGATTGGTCAGCATACTTTGGGTTTGATTTCTGCTTTGGCAAAGATTGATAAAGAAAATGAATATTTTCTTTTTGTTGATCGTCTGCCCAAGCCAATGCCAAATTTTGGTAAAAATTTCAAAGTGGTGGTATTGCCGCCGAGCTTTCGTTTTTTGGGCTCTGGAGTGGCCAAGACAACTTGGGAGTATTTGGCCATCCCTCGTAAAGCAGCCCAGTTAAAGCTTGATTTGATCCATCATTTTTACCCAGCAGTGTCGGTGACCAAAAAAAGACCAGTGGTGATGACGGTTCACGATGCTATCCCTTGGCTTTTTAAAGATTACAGACGGGCCTTAACTAGCCAGATTTATTTGAGCGGGCTCAACTGGTCTTTGCCAAAGGCACACTTTATTTTGACAGTTTCTATGTCTGCCAAAGACGACTTAGTCAAAACGCTTAAAATCCCCAAAAGTAAAATCAGCGTAGCTTACAATGCCTTTAATCCGATCTATGACAAGAAGCTTGAGCCCGAAGAAATCAAAAAGACTCTAAAGCGTTACGGGGTTGGTGGCGATTTCCTTTTTTATGTTGGTGGCTTCGATGTTCGCAAAAATATCGAGAAATTGCTGGAAGCGTATCTACTAGTTCTCAAAAAATATCCAAAGATTAAGTTGGTTATTGGCGGGGGATTAACAGCGCCGCGAACGAGACTCTACGCTTCTTTGAGAAGAGCCAAAAGTTTTATAAAGCGACATAAATTAGAAAATAAGGTGAAGATGGTCGGTTTTATTGCCGACAAAGATCTCCCAGCTTTTTATCAGGGAACATCCGCTTTTGTGTGGCCATCACTTTATGAAGGCTTTGGTATTCCGGTGCTCGAGGCAATGGCATCTGGAGCTCCGGTGGTGACCTCCAAAATCCCTGTTTTTGAGGAAGTCACTGGTCGAGCAGCTGTCTTGGTTGACCCCAAAAACTCTACCGATATTGCCAACGGCATCACAAAAATATTGAGCAATCCCAAGTTTGCGGGAGAACTGGGCGCCAAAGGCAAGGTGCGGGCCAAGTCTTTTTCTTGGGAAAAATCAGCCAAAGTCCTTTTGCGTCTTTATAAAAAGATTGCTTCCAAACGGCGCTGATAGTAAAATTACTTTGTTGCATACATCTTTTTAAGATTCTGGTTTCAGTGGGGTGACACAGCTGAATCATCGGCCAGGATCTTTTCTAAGACTTAAAGTCTTGGGGGCGTAGCTCAGCCCCAAAGGGGTCCCCTCGGGATCGGTTAGAGTGCCCCGACAGTTATCGGGGAGGTCGTGCGACCTTTTTCGAGTTAACAATTTGAGTGGCATGATAAAAATACGGGGGCGTAGCTCAGTCGGTTAGAGCGTCCGCCTGTCACGCGGAAGGTCGCCGGTTCGAGTCCGGTCGTCCCCGCCACAGCAAATGAGACCTGAGAAGCGGTCTTGTTTGTTTATTCGGGTTACAATAGTAAAAGATCCGCGGGTATGGTTCAGTGGCAGAATGTGACCTTCCCAAGGTCAAGACACGGGTTCGATTCCCGTTACCCGCTCCATGCCGATGTAGCTCAGTTGGTAGAGCAATACTTTCGTAAAGTAGAGGTCGGAGGTTCGAATCCTCTCATCGGCTCCACAAACGGGGTGTGGCGCAGCTTGGTAGCGCGCATCGTTCGGGACGATGAGGTCGCTGGTTCAAATCCAGTCACCCCGACCATAGATGTTATAATGTTTGGGTAGCTATGAAAATTCGTTATTTAGGACACAGTTGTTTTTTGCTTAAGACCAAGTCGGCCAATGTTTTGATTGATCCGTATGATCCGAAAGTAACCGGCCTAAAGCTTTCGCCACAGCAGGCGGATATTTTGCTGATCAGTCATGAACACGCTGATCATAATTATCGGGCGGTGGCCAAAGGGGAATATTTCGAAGTCAATGGACCGGGGGAATATCAGGCAAAAGATGTAGCGGTGCACGGTATCCCAGTCAAACATGATGCCAAGGATGGTGGAGAACGCGGCTTCGTGACGATGTATCTGATTCGCGCCGAGGGAATGACGATTCTTTTCTGTTCCGACCTTGGCCACACTTTGGACAGCGAGATGGTTGATGCGGTTGACGGTGTCGATATTCTGTTGGTACCGGTTGGTGGCGTCTATACCATTGATGCCAAGGGTGCGGTTGATGTTGCCAAGGCGATTGATCCACGAATTATCATCCCAATGCATTATCAAACAAAAGACTTAAAATTAAGCCAAAAACTGGCACCGGTGGAGGATTTCGTCAAAGCGATCAATCTGAAGCCAGAGGAAGAGAGCGGGGAACTCAACATTGATAAAAGTAAATTGCCGGAAGATGCGCAGAAATTAGTAATTTTGCCGAAGATGAATTAAGAAAAAACAGCCCCGGAAGGCTGCTTTTCTATTTCTTGGTGGTTTTGTTTAGGGTTTTGAGGGCTCGGGTAGAGATTCGCATCTTTTTTAGGATGCCATTCTCGTCCGGTAATTTGACCGTCACTAAATTCGGGGACCAAGTTCTTTTGGTCCGACGTTTGGAGTGACTGACGTTATTGCCAGTGCTTTTCTTTTTTCCAGTCAGGGCGCAACGAGCCATAGTGTTATTGTTATTTACTCACGCACCAGAGCAGATTTCGTGACTCACGGTACGGGGTGAGTCCCATGTTATTATAGTTGAAGTAGGGACTTCATTTACCTGTCCCATTTTACAGATTTTTAATAATTATTCAAGGGGTTTTTATGCTTTTTTCTCTATTTTCAGAACCAGTTACATTTATCTTTTTTGTGATTGCTTTGCTTGTGGCCATAACTGTTCATGAATTTGCGCATGCTTGGGCAGGGGTGATGCAGGGGGATCCGACCGCTAAGCTTATGGGACGACTAACTTTGAACCCTTTGGTCCATTTGGATTTTTTGGGAACGTTAATGATTTTTCTAGTTGGTTTTGGCTGGGGTAAGCCAGTGCCGTATGACCCTCGTAATATAAAAAACGGTCGAACTAGCGAAGCTATTATTGCTTTTTCAGGCCCACTTTCGAATATTATCACAGCCTTTATTTTTGCTTTACCAGCACGGATTTACTTGATGAGCACTGGTGTTTTGCCTGAAGGTCTCATTTCCCAATTTTTTGCGACTGTGGTGGCTTTAAATATTATTCTTGCCGCTTTCAATTTACTACCTATCCCGCCGTTGGATGGTTCCAAGATCCTTTATTTGATTCTTTCTCGTTTCAGCTCAAATCCGATCAATTTACGTCAGTTTGAACAAGTTGGGCCGTTCATCATTTTAAGCCTTGTTGTATTGGGGCGCCTATTCGGTATTTCCATAATATGGCGCTTGATAGAACCTCTGGTAGCGGGGATTCAGTGGCTTGTCGGTTCAACTATATTTTGATAAATTGAGAGTGGTTCATTCGTCTCTATAATTCCTGCGTACATATCTCTTTTATTGGTTTGCCAAATCGTTCCTTGCCTTGGCATCGAACTGCGGTTTACCACCTGGGTTTCACGCACAGGAAGAGTTAATAGAGCGGTGAACCTTTATTGATTTTAAAACAAGATGAAAGAAGGCAGTCTATATGTCGATGGAGGCGCTCGAGGCAATCCCGGCCCAGCCGGAGCTGGTGGCGTTCTTTTTGATTCCAAAGCTCGAAGGTTGGATGAGTTTAAAAAATATCTTGGTGAGGCGACAAACAATCAAGCGGAATACCAAGGATTAATTTTGGGCTTGAAATTGGCTCGGAAAAATAAAATTACAAAGCTGTCCATCTTTATGGACAGTGAACTTATCGTCAAACAAATAAAAGGTGAGTACAGGGTCAAAAACGAAGGTCTCAAGCCATTATTTGAGAAAGCTAGCAAACTTTTAGACACTCTCCCGAATTATAAAATTGCTCATGTTTTGCGTGCCAAGAATAAATGGGCAGATGCACTGGTGAATGAGGCGATCGACAGTAAAAAATAAACGGCTCCCTGGCTGTGTCCCGCTGTCTAAAGCGGGCAAGCAAAATTTGAGCCGTTTATTTTTGGAGTAATTTTAGCTATTTCCTTGCGGCCCAAATTTTGGGCCGCAAGGATTTAACGAACTTTGATGGTGAACGATTTGCCTTTCTTCGGTTTGGCGGTATATCGACCTGGGGTTAAGTAGGCTGTGTAACGACCCTTAGCGTCGGTTCTAGTATTCTCAACGTGTCGATCTTGATCATTATCAATAACAAACCAAGTGTTAGCTTTGCTAGTTACTCCCAAAACGGTTCGGTATGGGAAAAGAGCTCGGAAGGCAATATCACGTAGACTTGAAATACCAAGTAATACGGCGATCAACAGCAGAAGATTAAAAGCTGGATAGCTATAAGTCGAAAGTGGGATAATAATTTCTCTTGGGGAGGGTCTGTCTTTCGCAGGGACGCCACCGGTCGAAGGTAGAGTTGGCAGAGGGATACGGATTTCATAGCGGTCACGAGTGCGATCAATGATTTGTGGTCCGCCTTCTTCTGTGGGCAGAGTTGGCTGAGTCAATTCATCTTTGATTGGTTCAAAGATTCTTCTAATAGGCTCTAGAATCCTATCAATGAAATCAAGAGGTGATTCATAGTCTGGAGATTCGTCAAAAAATGGTAGTTCGGTTTCTGGCTCTGTGGGTACAGGGATAACTTTGGTGCTGGTACTGATTTGGGCGACAAAGGTCTTGTCTAGCCATCTTAAGACAGCTGGTGTCTCTTCAGCTTTAATCTTTAATTGAAAGGTTGAGGTCGAGTTGTGGGTCAGTCTATTGACAGCTTCGGTAGTAAGAACCAGGCGGTAAAAGAAATCAAATTCTAGTTCTGTAGGAATCGATGTGAGCAATTCAGTCGACCATATTTGTTCATCAAGTGAGAACTGACCCTCGACAAAGTTACTAGTCAGCTTAATTTTGGTTTGACTGGGATAGGTGGTGTCTTGTGGGTCAATCTCTAAAGTAAAATTTTTAGTTATTGAGGCAAAGCCATCACCTCGATCAAATATAGTGAACTCATCGCTTTCTAGCATAAAAGTAAAGATGTCCAGGTTCGGATCTGGGACTGGTATTGGGGGTGAACCTATAATAGGTTCTTCTGGTGGTAATGCATCGGGGTCAACGATAGTGATTGAAACATCTGTTTCGGCAGCTCGGCTTTGCGCTTGGCTGGTTGTCATGAAGCTTAGGCCAGCGATACCAAACAAAACTAGAAGGATAGCCAAGTGAATAAAGGCATCTTCCAGAAAGCGTTTTATTTGTTTGGTCTGTTTTTTTACCATATTTAATGCTTGCGTTTCAATTCGTTTGATTTCTTTCTAAGGATATCTTTATATTGTTTGTACTCACTACGTCTGTTAACGTCCAAGGCTATAGCCAGAACAATCATGGTTATGATTAGCAGCAAATTGATATTTGGGTAACGATAGCTCGAAAGGGGAATGATGATTTTACGAGAGCCGGACTCCTCCAGAGCGGCCAAGCTCTGTTCGGTGATGAGGCCACGGTCGAGAGCGAGAGCGATATCTTGGGGAGTGATGATAACAATCGGCTGTGTGCTTGCGGGGATTAATTGAACGGTTTGTTGGCCTCTGCTTTCTGCTGTCTTTAACAATACGGTCGAGTGGCCGTCAAGGGCCAGACTCACGATGGGTTTGATTGTCTCCGTTAATGAATTGGCCCGTAAAACGACGCTACCAGCCGGCAAAGATTGGGCCTCTAAAAGCAAATCGCTCTCTTCGTCTGTGATGGCCACTCGCTGTCCGCTTAAGATGAGGTTGGTAATGTTCCGAAACTCGACTTGGCGGATATCGGCGACAATAATATCGTCACCCACCCGATAGCTATCCGACCGAGTCATCAACGATCCGATGACTTTGATTACCGAGGCGACCTGCTCTCTTGGCACCATGCTCTCGTCAATGATGGCTTCGCGAGGCGTGAAGAAGCGGGGGAGGGAGATATGGATTTCAAAACGAGAGCTGGCTTCATCAATGAGGATTGGTCGGGGGGCGCGTTTCTCGTCAGGGTCTAGATTGTAAGCTCGAGCGGTTTGGTAAAAGAGCTCATCGGCGATATCTCGAAAGATTTGCTTAATAGGCGTGACAATGCGTTCGATAAAGGCCGGCTCTCGTCCATAAAGGGCCTCGTCAAAAAACGGCCAAGGGCCAAAGGTGGGGGTTTTGATCTCCGCCTCCTCTTCCGGCAACGGCTCTTCGTCAAGGCCCCCCTCTTCTTCTTGGCTTGGGGGCTGTGGTTGATACTGATAAGGCGAGCCGTTGCCGCCTTCGGTGGCCGGTGGTGGCGCGTTGGGATCGATGATAGTCACAGAGAAATTCACAGTAGCAGCTTCGGTTGAGAATTTGTTGGCTGCTATAAAACTTAAAGTTGCGACACCAAAAAGAACCAAGAAGATCGCCAGATGGATGGCGACATCTTCAAGCAGACGGATAATTTGCTTTCTTTTTTTAAGCATTTTTTTTCTTCAGCTGTTTGCGGCGACGTTTTGGTTTGGTGTGAAAGTGTACATATTCATAATGCTCCAAGGAGGCCAGAGCAGTGGCGGCCAAAACAGCGACCAAAAGTAACATTAGCTGAAGTTGTGAGAGGCCAGTTGAGGGCAGGAAGCCGTCGGAATAGATAATGTCGTAAACCGTGACATCGGCATAAGCGGTCAGCGTGATATTTTCATCAAGATAAGCAGTAACTTTAACCGTGTTTTCAAAGAAGCCGATCGTTTCTCCGGCCACGAATGTAGCCGTGTCATTGCTGATATTGCCTAAGCTACCGCCGCCATTGACCAGATCCCAACTGTAAGCGACGTTTTCAACTTTCTCGCCTTCCAGATTGTAAACCTGGGCTTCAAAGTCGATAGATTCACCCGGCTGCAAGACGGCGTTATCTGGAATGATAACCAAAGTGTGTTCTTCGTCACCTTCTTCCTCCTCCTCCTCTTCTTCCAGCTCCTCTTCACTTTCAACGAAAATCTGGGTTTGGTCGTCAGAGCCGAGGTTGTCCTCGTCATTGGCCAAGATCCTGAAGAGCTGACCCAGAATGCCCACCCCAGAATCGGTGGCATCAGCCACACTGATGTTGTGTCGACCGGCAGCAAAATCGCGGTAATACATATCAAAACCGGAACTGCCGGCGCGGGCCGTGACGGTGTTAAAGGGGCTCAATTTCAAAGAACCGATTTGGTTGCCGGTGGAGCGAACTTGTAAAAATTCGCCGGGAACGGAGTTGGTGGAAAGCTCGAAGGTGCGATCTTCCGGCAGAATGTATGGCGCGCCATCGGCGTATTCAAAGCGGACCGAGATGGTTGGCGTGGTGTTACCGATGAGAGTCTTGTAGGTGCCGGTAGTAAATTTGACGACCTTGCTTTCGACCTCGTCGGGCTTTTCGGGATCGTAAATCGTCACCTGTTGAGAGGCGTCATTCCAACCCTGTG
>Ga0210057_1007689_pt1 | contig 12985 bp, 12 predicted proteins | sample CryGeyCG2114_010_2_FD_183968 | JGI IMG/M metagenome (GOLD analysis project Ga0210057, IMG submission 183968) | Groundwater microbial communities from aquifer - Crystal Geyser CG10_big_fil_rev_8/21/14_0.10 (SPAdes) (version 2) | ecosystem: Environmental > Aquatic > Deep subsurface > Groundwater ... | reverse complement strand
GCTAAATGATATTAGTATAAAAATATACGACTACTCCTATTTTTTTCCTTGTGATGAGGGAGAAAAAGTCGATTCCTCCTCTCTAGCAAACGCTTATACAAATCACCACTGGGCTGAATCTTGGGTATCACATGCTGGTTTAAGAAAATTTCTACGGAGAACTGTCGTCTTACCACTAATTAAAAAACTTTTAAAATAAATTTATGTACATTCTAGGAATTCACATTGGTCATGATTCGACAGCTGTACTGTTTAAAGATGGAGTTTTTTTGGAAGCAATGTCAGAAGAACGTCTCAGTCGTCAGAAAAAACATGCTGGCTTTCCTCATTTGACGGTGGCCTATTTAAAGGAAAAGTATCAGGTAAATACTTTTACTGAGGTGGCCTTGGTGGGGGTAGAGCTTGATGACACCATCATGATAACCAAAGAGGACAACGAAGCTATCAGAAAAAATGGTATTAGTGTTTCCAATCATTTTTTGCGGGCAGTTGGAGTGAAATTTCCGCTACTAGGTTCTTTATTTAATTTACGAGACTGGGTACTTGTTAAAGTGCTAAGTTTTGGCATTAAGGCAAAAGTTGATAAATTTTTGCGGACACAGTTTCCCGAAGCAACTATTACTAGAGTAGAGCATCATCTTGCACATGCTTGGTCGGTCATTCCGTTTTTACCGGATTTAAACAAAAAATATTTAGTTTTGACTATGGATGGTGCGGGAGATGATCTGTCGGGCAGTGTCAATATTTTAGATCAAGGGCAGATTAGTCGTAAGCATGTTACCTCTATTCATAGCTCGGTGGGTCTTTTGTATTGTGCCATTGTAGATATTTTGGGCATGTCTCGGAATGAACATGAGTTTAAGGTGATGGGTTTGGCCCCCTATGCTAAGGTCTCGGCTGGAGAAAAAGTCTATGAGAAATTAAAAAAACTAGTTTGGTTTGATCATCAAGATTTATCTTTTAAATCAGCTATTAATTTAGATCGAGCCACCCCGTACCTTTTAGCACATAATTTTTTCTGGCACCGCTTTGATTCGTTGGCCTACGGTATCCAAAAACTAACCGAAGAATCAATTAAGGAAATGACATTAGTGGCAATCAATAAGTATCAAATTAGTGATGTAGCGGTGGCTGGTGGAGTCTTTATGAATGTTAAAGCTAATCAATACGTCCGGGAAATGTCGGCCGTTAAGTCTTTTTCCGTCACACCCTCCTGTGGAGATGAGTCCCTCGCTTTTGGAGCCGTTATGTCTCGTTATAACACCTTGATGAATGGTGATTTATCAAAAGTTAAACAAATAGATAATTTATATCTCGGTTCGGAGTACTCAGATGTTGAAATAAAAAAAGAAATAGATAAATATGATTTCCCTAATCCAGTTAAAGTTGAGTATTTTGCTCCTGATGCGGCTGTAACTATTGAACATAAGGCCGCTGAAATTTTAGCAAATAATGGTGTTGTTGGACGATTTAAGGGGCGGGCCGAATGGGGAGCGCGGGCTTTGGGAAATCGTTCAATTCTCGCCAACCCAAAATCTCTTGATAATGTTAAATTAATTAACGAGATGATTAAAGGGCGTGATTTTTGGATGCCGTTTGCTACTAGTATGTTATATGAGAGGAGAAACGATTATTTGGTCAATGCCGAAAACTACCTAGCACCATATATGGCTATTACTTTTAATACCAAACCACTAGCACATACAGAATTGATTGCCGCCTTGCATCCGTATGACCTGACTAGTCGTCCGCAAATGGTAGAGAAAAAAACCAATCCTGAGTACCATAATTTAATTTCGCATTTTGAATCATTAACTGGTGTTGGAGGCATTCTCAATACGAGTTTTAACTTGCATGGTGAACCAAATGTGGAGAACCCTTATGACGCACTGCGAACATTTTCTTTGTCGGGATTAAACTACTTAGCTATTGGTAACTATTTAGTCTATAAAACTTAATGAAATCTATTTTATTTGTACAACCAAATCTAGTCGGTATTGGCGGAGTAGAAAAAGTTATACCAATTCTGGCTGAGAGTCTGTCTCGGACAGGAAATGAGGTGTCCCAATTTACCTTTTATGGTGAGCCAGAAATAATTCCTATCTGGTGGAGAGCAGCATTGGTTCTTGGTGAAGAAAAATCATTAGGCAAATTAGATAAAATTCATAAAGTATGGCAACGGGCGACTGCTTTAATTAAATTCATTAAAAAGGTCAATCCACAAATTATTATTGTCTCGACCCAAGGAGCAAGTATTATCGTTTTGGCTTTAAAAGCTTTTCGTCTAGTGCGAGTGCCGGTTGTAGTGTACGTCCATCAGGCCCTTTCGGCCAGTGATTGTGGCTATTTACCTTTGGCTCGATTGTTCTATAAATCGGCCGATGCCTTCGTTTGTGTTTCCAAAGGAGTCGCTGGGGAAGTAAGTGAAGCCTTTCCCAGGGCTGTTGTGACTGTTGTATATAATCCGGTAGTTATTCAGAATAATGTAAAGGCCATTAGCCATCACGATGAAGGACCGATTTTTGTGACAGCTTCCCGTTTGGAAACTATTCGGGGTGCAGACGTATTGGTATCAATTATGACCGATTATTTGACCATTCATCAAGGCACTCTGTGGCTGTTGGGTGACGGGGCCCTTCGTCAGACATTAGAGCAACAAGTAGTGGAGAGAAAACTAGAAAAGAGAATTCGTTTTTTTGGAGCTGTTTCAAATGTGGCGGATTATCTGCAGGCGGCTAATTTATATATCGCCCTACCGCGGGCAGAAGCTTTTGGAGTGGCACTAGTAGAAGCGATAGCGGCCGGCTTACCTATAGTGGTTACTGATGCTCCTTATGGTCCACGCGAGATTTTTGGTTTGGAGAATCAGTCTATGCCTTTACCTATAATCAATCCCCTCGGGGCATTACTGCCTGCCGTGGATAGTTTACCGACTTTGTTGCCAGTTGTTAGTACTGTGCTAGATGCATGGCAGCAAGGACAATGGACTGTCGATAGTGAAAAACAAAAGGAAAAGATTGACTCATACTCAGTTAAAAACGCCACTAAAAGATTACAGGCAGTAATCGATAGTTTAATTTAATATGAAAAAGAAAATTTTAATTGTCCATCAACAGTTACGGGGACTCGAGTATGTTGGTGGAGCAGAAGCAATCTGTGTCTGGACAATTGAGGCCTTAAAAACTAAATACGATATATCTTTGGCGGTGCCTCAGGTCGGGTCAATGGTTCTTGATACGAAACATATCAATCAGCAGTACGGCACTAGTCTTCAGGATGGAGATTTTACTTTGGTAGATGTCCCGATGTGGGCTTTGCTGCGACCACTGGCAGCTTGGTCCTGGTTTTTGCATACTTTCTTTTTTATGATTTGTGTGCGTCGTCTGGTCTGGCAATACGATATCTGTCTGTCTACTTATAATGAATTTGATTTTGATATAGCTAAGCCAGTGGTTGAATATATTCACTACCCTATGATTCAGGTGTCAACACTGACAAAAGGACGTCGTATATTAGCTAAATTTTTTGGTTATCAATCTGAACATATTAATAAATATCAACTTTTTACTTGTTCTAATTGGACGGCCCAGATTGTAAAGAATGCCTATCCTCTGTCTACTACAGCTGTTTGGTATCCACCAGTACGCTCGATGCCAGCCGGTCATGTTTTTTCAGAACGAACAAATAATTTTTTGGTGATCGGGCGGATTTCTCCGGAAAAGCGCATTGAGGATACTATTCATATTTTGGCTGATGTCAAGGCTCGTGGTTTTGATATTTATTTAACTATTGTTGGGCCATCCTATAAGAAAGATTATTACGATCGGCTACAGACATTGACTGCCTCTTTATCGTGGATAACCTGGTATGGTGGAGCAAACGCAGGGGAAATCGAACAGCTCTGTGGTCTGGCTAAATATGGTATTAATGGAACGAAGGATGAGCAGTTTGGTATTGCGATAGCAGAAATGTGTCGAGCTGGCTGTATAGTGTTCGTGCCACAAGGTGGCGGGCAGACAGAGGTAGTAGCTGATGAAAGACAAATTTTTGCCAATCAAATCGAGGCAGTTGAAAAAATATCTCGCGTATTAGCTAGTCCGGCCATACAAACTGAGCTACACTTACAAAGTCTAGCGACCAGTGCTCGTTTTGACCCGTCGCAATTTATACAGGCGGTGCAGACCGAAATAGATAAACTATGAAAATAGCTACCATTTTTCCCATTTTTACCGAAGCTCATTATCAGGCGCTTGGTGCTAGTTTTGAACATTTACTTTTTTGTGATAGTCAGACCCTGCCTGTTTTGCCACCAACTTGTCAAAGTAAAATTGTTCCTCTAGATCGAAAATTTAGTTTGTGGGGAGAAATTGTTAAAAGATTAAGATTGCAGCGCTCGTGGCCAATTAGCTTTACTAATTTGGAAGCGAAGTTGGTTCTCGAAAAACCCGAGACTATTGTCGTAACAGATTTTTTTCACTGGTACTTTTGGCAATGCGAAAATTTTGTTAGTCGTCATAAAGAAACAAAATTAGTTTTGTATAGCGAGACAAAACAGTGGCCGCGGCATCCACTTTCTTTTGTCATGATGCATTTTTTTATCAGAAAATTACGCCACACAAAAAATGTCTCTGGCGTTTTTACCTTTAGTGAAGCGGGCGCAGATTTTTTCCGGCGCGAAGTGCCACAGCTAAACGTGACTGTTTTGCCAGTGCCGATAGATACCGTCAAATTTAATATAAACGCTAGCAAAAAGTGGCTTCCACATGGAAGGTTGCGGATCATAATGAATGCACGGTTTGTAGCGTATAAACGACACATTGATTTATTTTTTGCTCTCGCACAATTACGCAGACAAAATATTCCTTTTTCTCTAACCTGCATTAGTCGTGATAGTTATGGGCAAGATAAATTATTGGTCTTGGTAAAACGTCTAGGGGTTGAACCGTGGGTGACATTTCTTTGGGCTAGACCCATGGAAGAAGTAATTAGTCTTTATCATCAACATGATGTTTTGGTGTTGCCGAGTTATAACGAAGCGATTGGTTTAGCGGTACCCGAAGCAATGGCCTGTGGTCTGCCAACAATTACTAGCGACACCGTGGGTGCAAATGTCTATGTCATCCCCAATGAGACTGGTCTGATTGTTAAAACAGGCATCGTCGAGGAGATTACTCAAGCCTTGATAGCCTGTACCGAGATTAATCGTTTAGAAGCCATGGGTCAGAAAGCGAGGGTCAGAAGTGAGGAGTTCGCGGTTCCTTTTTTGGTAGCGCAGTTTAAGCACTTATTACAGACAATTTTATTGTGAAAATAATAATATCTAGTATGCTGAGTCATTATGTTACGACCATTTGAAATTAGAGCTGGCATCAAGAGACATTTTCCACATCTTTATCAATTACTCTTTTTGAGTTTACTACCGGTATTTCGTTTGTGGCGAGCTTATAAATCTTGGAGTTTTAAAAGGAGAGTTGTTCATAATACTAGTTATGACGGTCATCAATTTTTCATCGTGATTGATCCTAAAAATGGCTTGGTCGACCGTTCCATTTTTGTTGGCGGTATTTATGAATTGGATATCGTGGCTACTATCAATAACTATTTACCATCAGGTGGCGTATTTGTAGATATTGGAGCCAATATCGGACATCACAGTCTTTTTGCTGGCGCCGTGGTCGGCGATAAAGGAAAGGTGCTATCTTTTGAACCGATCGGTCAATTAGCCGATCAATTTGATGAAAGTGTCGCCATTAATAATTTTACCGATCGGATTGAAATTGTCCGTCAAGCTTGTGGTGATAAGGCAGGTAAAGGGACCATTAGTTTAAAGCGTGACAACCTAGGAGGATCAAGTCTGGTGGCTGGTGGTAATGAGGTATCAACAGAATCAATCAATATCTGTGTGGCTGATGAAGTCATTTCGACGTTAAAGCGGAAAGTAGATATGATTAAAATTGATACGGAAGGCTATGAACCGGAGGTCTTGCTCGGTTTACTTAAAACTATTGAAAGAGACCGTCCGGTAGTTATTCTGGAGTACTCACCAATCTTGTGGCAAAACAACAACCATGAAACGGGAATAAACCTAATTTTGCAGTTCACTACTCGTAGTTATAAAGCTTACGATTTGGATCATAATCAGGAATTAATCGCAGAGGTAACAAACTGGGTTACGACTACTCCATACAATCAAACAAATTTATTATTTTTGCCATAAGGTCTGACGTGTAGCTGGGAAGCAGAAAGGTATAAAAGGGGCGATGGTATAAGAGACCACGGTGGCGATGGCTGCGCCCGACGAGCCAAGACGAGGAATCAAGAGTATATTCAAAATAACATTTATAACAGCTGGTATAACGGCGGTATATATTTGAATTCGGCGTAAATTCTCAGCCATCAATAAATATTGCACAATAAAACCAACAATCATTCCGGTTAGCGACCAGATATAAATACGGAAAATGTTGAACCCGGCAAAGAAGGCGTTTCCGTAGATAAAAGAAATAATTGTTGGTGCCAGGAAGGACATGACAGCTGAGATGCCGACACCGTAGACTATAAAAATACCGATTAAAGAAAAAATGCGCCGGCGGTAAGACTCTATATTAGTGCGAGCATGAATAATGGCAGGAAAGAAAGCTGTTAAAATCGCCCCGGGGAGAAATTGCCACAGTTCACTTAGTTGTACAGCCATCCCGTAGAGTCCAACACTAGCAATGTCGAGACTGTGCTTAATAAAAATTTGGTCAATGCGGGCAGCAATAGCGCCACTACCAGCTACAATCATTAAAGGAATAGAATCATGGATCAGAGTTTTGGCGTAACTGGCATTGAAGGACCAATTGGTGAATGATTGTCGGTGCAGCTTTACATACATAAAGGAATAAGTGACAGCAATAAGTAATTGTTCCAGAACTAAAATACTTGCTAAAATCAAAACTCCATTACCTTCAATCATAGCCAAAATTTTGGCCAGAGAAATGGTGATGTGGATACTGAGGTTAACTAAAGCAAGTACTTTAGTTTCCGTTTTGGCATAAAAAACATTTTGAATAATGGCAAAAGGTGAAATAAATTGAGCCAAACACAAAAGAGCAATCACCCAGATGGTGAGAATAGAATGCGGAGTAAGGAAGGCATAACTGAGAGCAAGAAAAGCGGTGACAACCGAGGTGGCTAAAGAAACTACCCAAGCAGTACCAAGGAGAACTCCCTCACGATAGGGATGTTTAACGATATCGCGGTAAAGAGAGCCAGCTAATGCTCCGAATAGGGCTAAAATACCAATAACACTTTGAGCGTAACTTAATTCACCGAAATTTTGTGGCCCGAGGGTGCGAGCTATGTAGAAAGTAGAGGCGAGAGAAATCGCCATCGAGATTATTCTGGATGAGGTTATCCAAAAGGCGCTTTTGAGGTATCTTTTGGGCGCCTGGGCACTGAGATGATTCAAAAAGTGGTTAATAAACGGCATATAATATTATAAACAATAGTACAGGCTATAAAATTGCATGCAAGCTCAAGGTGTCAGCATGATATGATATTATGAGGTCGTTAAGACGTTAAACTTTCTGGTTATTTTTAATAAAACTGGTACTTAAGTATGAAATTTTTTAAAAAACAAATTGAATCTATTTTCAATATTTTAATACCAGTTCTTAAAATAGAACTGATACAGCGGATTATGCGTTCATTTGGTTTACATTTACCATATTACCGTTTTGCGGAAAAGTTAAATTATCAAGGGGTAGTAAATTTTATTGTAAATGAAAAGAAATTACATTTGCAGTCATACAACAAACCTTTTGAAATGTTTATTTTCTGGTACGGAATTTTTGGTTATTGGGAGCCTTTACAATTAAAGTTGTGGTCGAGACTTGTTTTATCAGCAGATATAGTTTTAGACATTGGCGCCAATACAGGAATTTATTCATTAATTGCTCAGACCAATAGTCTTGCTTCTGTTTACGCTTTTGAACCAGTACCTGATGTTAGAGAAATGCTCATAAAAAACATTTCATTGAATCATCCTTCCAAGATAAAGGTTGATTCGAGATTATTGGGTGACCATGTTGGATCTCAAACATTATACATACCGCGATCTGGGTGGGTGGATGTAGCTTCAATTGATAAAAATTTTGCCCAAAACTATTTATTTGGAAATAAAATGCAAGAGTTGGTATGTCAAATGACAACTGTAGATGATTTTCTGAATGATTTACAACTTAAAAATAATGAACGTATTTTATGTAAAATTGATGTCGAAGGCGCTGAGGAAATGGTTTTAACTGGAATGATAGATTCAATTCAGAAAAGAAATATTACATTTACAATGGAGTTACTAAATGATAATTATTTTGCAAAAGTTTCAAGTGTCTTGCCCAATAAGTTTAGTATTTATGCTATTGATGAGATTGCACATAAAATATACAAATCAGATCATTTTGTCGAAGGTGCTACTAATTACCTTTGTACAGCTGAGGATGTATCCAATCGAATAATTTAATTATACATATGAAAAAAATAAAACGGGTATTTAGGTATTTTGTCTTGCATAGTACTCGCAACACTAAATACTTTTTTACTTACCTAATTCATTTTTTTGATAATAATTATGTGGCAGATATCAAATATTATGATTTAGATGATTTAGAGAATTTATTAAAAAAAGGAAAATCGATAATACGAATAGGTGATGGTGAAATATATATTATGAATTTTGGTAGTATACATTATCAAAAATATGATGAACGTCTAAGATCCCTGTTCTTTAAAATGATAAACGAATATAATGAAGATTCTCAGTATGTTTTATCTTTAAACAAAATACCACTAGAGAAGTCAAATATACAGTTAAAGAAGGACGGACTTCTGAATTGTTGGTTACCAATGAAAGTTTACTATCAACTTTATTTCACAAAAACTAGTCGTTATATTGATCAGGTTTTATTTTATTACAATGAAACATTTCCTAAGTATTTTGAGTCTTATTTAAAAACCAAACATTTAGTTTTAGTATCGCATCAGGGTAATATAGATAATTTCAAAAACAATCCAGCCATTCCATTTACCGACGTATCTTTTGTGGTAACACCAGCTGAGAATGCTTTTGTCGATTATGAAAAAATAAAAACAGCAGTTAGGGTGGAAATAGATAAACATGGTAAAGAGAAAACGGTCATCTTAGCCGCTTGCGGTCCAGCCAGTAAACCTCTAGCTTATGAATTGTCCAAAGAGAGTATAGTGACGATTGATGTTGGTCGGGGAATAGAAGTAGCTTATACTGATGACCGAATTGACCAAATTATTTATCCGACTTCTTCTCCAAAATAAGCCATACTTGTTCCTGTTCCCCGCGCTCACGACGCAGGTAATATAGGTCTGTTTGATTAGTGATAGTTTGCAAGAAAGGGTATTTGGCGACGTCAGCCAATTTAAAAGTAATCGGGGTAATATTGTGGGTAGGGGCAAAACGCTCGGTTAGTTTAGCGATTACATCAGGGACGACAAATTCATGGGTCTCAATAATATAATGGGCTACTTTAGCTAAGGCGGGGATTTTAACTGGGTCCAAAATCTCTGCTTCAAAACCCTCAGCGTCACAGATGATGATAGTGTTGTTGGTAATTTGTTCATTTAATTTTTTGGGAGTACAAGCTGTCTTGAGAATTAAATGGTTGGGAAGGTGATTCTTTTCAATTAGTTGACGAGTGAGGCCAAGGGCGTGTTCGTCGGTATCATAACCGACTAAAGTAGCTTCTTTGAATTCGCGACCTAAACCAGCAAGGTAATAGCCTTCAGCACAGCCAATATCAATAATAGTATCAATCTTTTTATTTCGCAGTGAGTTAATAGTATCGTGGAGGATTTCTTCGTAATAGCCCACTAGCTTATGAAAAAGAACGCTACCGGCTGATTCGTCAATATAGTCCATGCCTTTAAAAGGGCCTCCTTGGACGATAAGTCCGTATTTAACGACAAAAGCATCATAGTACTTAGCAATCAAGGTTTCGTGAGTAAATAATGGAGCAAGGGTATGTCGCCACAGTCCAACTATTCTAGCAAACAAATAATAAGGTAAGACTTTTTTTAAAGCGAGTTTTATTTTTACATGAAAGGGCATAAAGTTAAATTATATATTATCTTAATTAAAACGGTAGTTATTAGCGAGCGCCAATTTCGGAGACAAAGTTTTTATTTTGTCTGGCCAATTTAGGGGCGACAGCCCGCATTCGGAAATTTGATAAAAAACGGCGAGCTTTATTTGGGAGCATATCAGCAGCAAAACGGATCGGTAACCCAAAAGATGTTAATTTTTGAGCACCCTCTAAGGTAACAATATATGCACTAGCGAGATAGAGAGGGCGAGAGAAATAAACAATTGCGGGTGACTGTTGCAAAATCCTCTCACGTATTCCTTCGTAAAGACTGCAAATAAAAATGTAGGGAAATTTGATGGTGGCCATGACGAAGAAGAGAGGATTTCTTTGACCATAGTGCCAAACGCTTTTTAACCAACTATTTAAGAAGGTAAAACCCACTGCGACATAATCAATTTGGAGCCAATCGAATTTTTTTTGCGACAGAAAAGTTTCATTCAGGACTGTCGGCAAACTTTCGTCTAAAACAGCATCATCTTCTAATACTAAAGTATAAGGGAAACCAGCTTCAATAATTCGCTCATAAACACGAAGGTGAGAATGAGCGCAGGCAATTTCGTTACGGGTCAGAGGGGTTTTAAGATGACGACGAGAGCCAACTTCGTTATAAATTTTCTTTAGATCAGCATCAGATAGTTTAGAACCGTCAGTCGCTTCTAAAAATTCAAACGGTATACCGAGGGACTGCAGTTGTTGTTCCATGGCTTGGCGACGATCCGTACTTCGTTTGAGGTTGATTACAATTGCCCTGATAGATGTGGTAGTGGTGATCATGGGTTAAATTCTATCACTATAATCCTTGTTTTGACCAATTATTTCCATGCCGTGACCTAAATCTAGGCACTGAATACCTAGTTCCGCAAAATGATAAGCCAGTACTTTTCCAGCAGGTCCAGCAGAAATCAAAAGCAGACACTTTTTTGGTTGCGGTAGAATTTTGATTAAATTTAAAATTTGTTCAAAGAGACTGGTGTATTGAGAAAAAGATTCTGTGGCTGGGGTGATAACTGAAGAGACGGATGAGGCTGTCTGTTTTAGAGTATCTAGGAAGTTTTTGTTTTGGGTCTCTGCTTTGCTAATGCAGATTATTTCTCGGTCCAGAATTAAAGGTTTGATTAAATCAACATATGTTGATTGATGATAAAATAAATGAGCGTCAGCATAAGTCATTTTGTTGTCCATTCGGAGGGCAAAGAATACGCGGAAGAGATGCCAAATACGATAACGACCTTTGGCTTTCAATTCGTCTGTTTCGGCTGTGATGGCGTCAGTAGGAATACTTAATATATAAGATGATTTAGCTGTGAAGTTCTTAATGATTGTTCGCAGTTTGTTCTTGAGATTTAAGCTGGTGGTTTGATAATAGATGTCACGGCCAGTCATCAACATTACTTCGCCATCACCGAAACGAATAAGTGATTTTCCGCTCATAAGAACTGATAATAAATCTTGTCGTAAAAAAAATTTTACGACAGTAGGATTTGTTCCTATAATATAAGATGTAATGAGGCCAAAAAATACTCGTGGATCATAAATTAGTCCATAAATAATAAAAGTGGTGATTTTTTTAACCAGTTTGTTCATACATATTTATAGTGTAACAAATTATCTGATAAATAGGAGTATATAGACAAATAGGGGACTATTTTTAATCTGAGGTAAGTAGTTCAGAGATTACCTTAAAACCGTATATCTTTATTATAGATAATAACAGAACTACGTTTATATGTAAGACGTTGTTTGGGTATTTCAGCCCCGGAATTTTTTCTTTAGTCATCATTGATATAGACAGTTAGACCTTTAAACAAAGGTACAAAGATTATTTAAATAAGCATATTCCATTCTTTAATGAAAAAAGTATCAACTTAGAGACTAGTCGATCCGAATGAACTCATGAAAAATTACATATGGCCATCTCGTCTCTATTTATTCATATTGCGTATCTCTTTACATTTGAAAGTAACCACAAGATACCTCATGATACCAATGCTCCAGAAGCTCATTTTAAACACACCAATGAAGTGGGTACGGTTAATTGTGGTCTAAAGAGACCAGCAAAAAAGAAGTTGATATCAACTATACTTTTAGCTTCTACAATGGCACCAACTAAAGAAAAAATAAAGAAAATCTTCGGTTAAAAAGTACGCGGTTTTGTACCTCATACCTATTTTTAGTAAAAACTGGATTGTCACTCATCACTTGTTACACTCATAATACTTGAAATAAAGAAGTCAAAAATCTTTCATTTGAATGAAAGATTTTTGACTTCTTTCTTTAGACTTCTAGCAAGATGTGACAGGGATGCGTTTTAGCGAGTGATGCGAAGCAATTTATTTGATTACAGTACCATTCGTACGTTTTCTTAATTCCTTCTGCAAGTGGGGTTTGGTGGTGGAAGCCGAGGGAGTTGGGGTAATGCTTGGAAACGTGGATCGCTTTGTAAACTCGCGAAGACGACGGATACTACTCCATTTTACAGATGTTGTCCATTCATTGGTTATTCTGTGTAATAGTACAGTGGGGCAGGGTATTTCCTGGGGTGATGATGTGGGTGGTAGCTTCGGGGTAAAGTTTTTTAAAGGTAGTAAAGGTGGCGTCGGGTTTTCCGTATTTTACCTCATAAGCATCAATGGTATAACCGTGTGTACGCACAAAGTCTATTTCTAGTTTTGTGGAAGTACGCCAGAAATATGTCCGCGGGGGAAGGGGGTGTAAGGTGTCATTTTTAAGAAATTCGGTATAGATGAGTGCTTCAAAATTTTTCCCCAGGGCACTATTATCGTCACGCTCGGGTATTGATGTTAGTGCATTCATAACACCGTTAT
>Ga0210057_1007687_pt1 | contig 12986 bp, 14 predicted proteins | sample CryGeyCG2114_010_2_FD_183968 | JGI IMG/M metagenome (GOLD analysis project Ga0210057, IMG submission 183968) | Groundwater microbial communities from aquifer - Crystal Geyser CG10_big_fil_rev_8/21/14_0.10 (SPAdes) (version 2) | ecosystem: Environmental > Aquatic > Deep subsurface > Groundwater ... | reverse complement strand
AACCAGAGCATTCGACAAAAACTCCTTTTGTTTCTTCTGTAATCTTGCCAGTTAATTGGGAGTTTATTATTGGAGGCATACTTAAAATATCTTTATTTCCGTCGATGAAAATAGGAAATTTTATTTTACCAGCAAGTAAATGAGTATATTCTTTTCCTTTTTCGTGCTTTTGAAGAATTTCAATTCCAGACATTTCTTTATTAAATCCCAAGGGAATGAATTTTATCTTGTCTGGCTCCAAAGCTTTGTATGTAATAGGAAAACAAATTTTTTCAAGAGGATAAATTCCCACAGCAAATTTTTTTCTTTTTCTGCCAAAAGTATTGTGGAGTTTTTCTTGCAATTCAACTAATTCTTTTATTTTTTCACTATCAAATATTAAATCTTCTACAACTGCACACGCAGTGAAAGGGCGGATTTTTTTTACAGAAGATTCAACAATAACCTGGTAATCTTTTTTTGGAGGATAGACTTTGTATTCTTTTAATCCTGTTTTTTTCCCTAAAAAAGCAAGAAAGGCTCTTTTAAATCCCTGGTAGGAAAGCAGGTCAGGTCTGTTCGGGAAAACTTCAATTTCCAGACTTTCATTGTCGATTTTTTCAAGTGTTGTGCCAAACATTGCAATTTTATTTTGCATCTCTGCATTAAGTTTCCCAATTTCTTTTTCGAAAATGCTTCTGTTGAATTTTATGTTTGCCATTTTAGTTTAATGCCCCTTTAATTAAATTTAAATAAATGTAAGTTAACAGCCATATTAAAGAGATTGTTAAGTAAACAATTCTAAACCATCCTTTTGAATACCAAAGAGAAGTAAATAATAAAATAAAGACAAAAAGAGCAATCCACGCTATTGAATAATAAGGATAAAAAAGAGGGATAATTATTGCTACTAAGGTTATTAATGCACTAACTAAAACTGTTAATCCTGTTCCAGACAAAATTCCAAACATTATATCATGAGCGTGTTCTTCTGCTAATTTACTGGAGGTATTTCGCAACAAGTTTTTCTTTTTTTTCATTTTGTAATCTTTTTTGTAATTTTATCTAATTCAATTACCCAATATCCATATTTAATTATCTGTTCTGGAGAGTGATAATCTGTTAATCTTATTTTGTTTAGATTTTTAACCTTCTTTTTTAAAATTCTTCCAGTATACTGTTTTGTCTTGGGATTATATTCTTCTAAAACCAAAATATCTCCTTCTTTGATATTAAAATCTGCTAATCTTACATCTGTTGTTTTCTTTCCTTCTAACATCTTCTGAAATAATTCCGGCCAGCATTTTTTTCTTATTTCCATTTTTATTTCATTAAAAATTTTATTTCTCTTAATTGTGTTAAATTGTTTTTGTAAAGTTCTCTTATGTCTTTTATTCCAAACATTTTCATAATTATTCTGTCAATGCCTGGGCCCCATGCCAAAACAGGAACGTGTTCGCCTAGCAAAGGGATTGTAACCTCTGGCCTTAATATGCCTGCAGCAAATAATTCAATCCATTCCTTTTTATCTTCATCCCAATAGTCTCCTTCGACACTTGGCTCAGTATAAGGGAAATAAGCTGGTCTGAATCTGATTTTTTCTAATCCCATTTTTTTTGCAAATTGTTTTAAATAACCTAAAAGATTGCAAAAATTAGCATTCTTATCTATAACAATTCCTTCTGTTTGGTTAAACTCAAATCCATGATTCCAATCCAGAGTTTCATTTCTAAAACATTTTCCAATTGCAAAAAACTTTGCAGGCAGATTTTCTTTTTTTAATTTTGAAAGAGTTTGTGCAGAGAGACAAGTGGTGTGTGTTCTTAAAACAAGTTTTTTTGTTTCTTCTTCATCCCATTCATATTCCCATCCAATACTTCCTCCGACTCCTTTTTCATGGCTTTTTCTAACTGAAGCAACTAATTTTTGATCTGGCAACTCAGATTTTTTATCAATGAAAAATGTGTCTTGCATTTCTCTTATCGGGTGATCTTGTGCAGTAAAGAGTGCATCAAAATTCCAAAATGAACTTACAATCACATCTCCAGTCATTTCTTTGAAACCCATTTCTGTCCAGATTTTTCTTGCATAATCTAAAGCTTCATTTACAAAATGTTTTTTCCCGCCGTGAATTGCAGGCACAGGAGAAGTAACATTATACCTTCTGAAATGTTTTCCTTTCCACAATTCTTTTATTAAAATCTCCGTTGTTAGGCCTTCAATTAAATCTCCTTTTGTCTCTTCTTTCAATAACTTTTCTCCTAATTCATTAACCTCTATCTCTGCACTCTTTTTTTCATTAATCTGAATTATGTCTTTTCTGCTTTGAAGTGTCTTTAAAGCATGAACTTGTTCAGGACTTAGAGACTCGTAATCCAAAGGCAAATTGTCAAGAAGTGATTCTTCCAGACTTTTTTTTGCAATTTCTAAATTATTTGCAGTAAGAACTATTTTCTGATTTTTTAATTCAATCATTGCTTTTTTCTTTAATGCCCCAAGTGAAGCTTTGAACTCGTCTTCAGACAAGTTGCTTTGAGTTTTTGCATCTTTAAGAGATAAAATTCTTTTTTCAACAAGGAAATTTAAAAGTCTTCTTTCTGGCAGTCCTTTTCTAAGATAAAGTGCGCCGTTAACTCCTGTCTCAACAACTTTTTTCTTTTTAAATAATATTCTCAAGATGTTTTTATTTTGCAGATATTCTAAAGCTCTTACAACCGAAGTTTTATCAAGATTTGATTTTTTGCAAATTTCAATTATGTTCTTCTCTTTTATATACGGGAGAATTTTTCTCTCGTTCGGACTTAAAGATTCAACAAGTTTTTTTATCTGTTCGCTCATATTACATATTAAACAAGATAGATTAAAAAGTTTTGTTTTCAAAGTTTTCTGGTGCATTAAGTGGGCTTGATTAGGGGTTTAATGCAGGAGGATTTTTTATTTTTTTCTGAAGGCGAGCGAGTGAAACGAGCGAGCGTTTTTGGATAATCTTTAAATAATGTATTTGCTTGAAGAAAGTATGAGAAAAGAAAAGGCATTAAGTAATTTATATTTGAACTAGGGTTTAAATAAAAAGTATTAAAAAGCTGAAAATTCTAATTATTTTATGGTGATAGATAACATTTTAGATACTACTGCAAATGCTATTGCAAATGCTATTGCAAATTCTACTGGAATAGGTTCTGCAGATCTTATTAAATCAGGATTCATACTTTTAGAGCTCATATTATCTATTTCCGTTTATTCAGTATTTATCTGGTATTTTTACAGGTTCATCGCCAAAAGAGATATATTAAAGCTCGATTTGAATAAGTACAATCAATTTAAATTTGGATTTTTACTAAAATTCTTCGCAGTTATATTTTATATAATTGAATTTATAGTTATAATTCCCTTGCTAGTTATATTCTGGTTTGCTATATTCTCACTCCTGCTTCTTCTTTTAGCAAAAGAGCAGCCCCCCTCAAGTATTGTTCTTATAGCAATATCAGTTGTTGGTGCGATAAGATTAACTTCTTATTTCAACGAAGATTTGTCTAAGGATTTAGCAAAAATGATCCCTTTCACATTATTGGCGATAGCAATTATAACTCCAGGGTTTTTTGATTTTTCATTAACTATGCAGAAAATCTATGAAGTTCCATTATTACTAAATAATATCTTAATTTATGGTGTTTTTATTATAATTTTGGAATCCTTACTCAGACTTGGGAATTTAGTTCATTCATTGATATCTCCTTCAGAAGAGATTAGTGAGTACAAGAAGAAACAGATAGAAAAATAGATTATTTATCAATTTCTGCTATTAATTCTAGAACCTTATTTTTTATAAGTTTTGCAATTCTATTCATTTCAGCAGTATTTTTATTGGAAGTGTCCTGAACATCCCATTTTCTTATCCTTTTGCTCATATTTGGGAACTTGTCAGTTAATGAGGAAGTCTGCACATCATCAGCGACTATTATAATCATATCGGACCAGTTTAACTGGGAAATATCAAATATGTTTGGGATACCAGTGAGTTCAACACCATTCTGATGAGCACAATGCTTAATGGCATCGTCAATGGGCAGACCTTGAATTATGCCTGCACTTTTAGCAAAATGCTTTCTGCTTAATTTGTTAAAGAAGGCCTCCGCTAATTTGCTTCTAAATCTATTATATTTGCATACGAATAGGATGTTCATATTAGTAAATTAATCTTGAGATTTATAAATGTGCTTCATTTGAATCCCAATAATCCTAAATTATTTTTATTTTAATATCCTTTAAAAATAAAAACCCTCCCGCCTTCCCTGAAATAAAAAATAAAATCAATAACCTATCAGTTTAGCTATTGTGTTGGAGCTTGTTGAAGCACTTCTTTTTTCTCCTCGGACTCCGCATTTTCAGCTTGAGGCTTTTTTTCTTTGTCCTCTTGCTTTTTTTCTTCTGCAGGTTTTTGCTCTTCTTTTGGTTGCTCTTGCGAAACTGGTTGCTGTTCCTGCGTTTGTTTTTGTTCTTCAGTCATTTTTTCTTCCAAAATATAAAGAATATCAAAGTATAAAAAAGTTTTGGTGATTTTAATTTAGAAGTAAATAAAGGTAAAATTTATATCCTCGGAAATGTAGCCAAATCATTAAGAATTATCTTTTCTTTTTCTTTCCAGCTTTCTTGCTCTTTTTTCTAAGCATAGCCAGTTTAATCATCTTCTTTACTTTAGAACTCTTGCTCTTTTTGCTCGGACTTCTTCCGCCTTTGCTCTTAATTTTTAATTTCTTTTTCACCATTTTATCTTTTCTGGGATTAGGACTCGGTGAAGAAGTGCCATAAACAAGCACTGAAATCAATCTTAACCTATCAGTTTGTTTTAAAGGTTATCTTCTTCGCGCCACAAATGAAGCTTAAAAGGCACAGATTTCGTAAGGAGAGTTATAGTCCTTTCTCCCTATTAATAGCTGAATGCCAAACAGAGGCTTTCATGGTCACACTCTTTTCAGAGCAACCGATAATTCTTTAGTTTTTTATAATTTAAATAGGTATCTCACTACTTTAAAATGAAGCTGTTGTTTCCTTATAGCATCAAAAGAACAATAATCCCTGAAGTATTCAGTATGAAGCTTGTTATTGCCAGATTTTTTGCACTTATCTTGGTAAGTCCTGCAAGCATTGTAACCCCGGCTTCATCGGGCAATGGTGAAGCAATTAAAATTCCTGCAAAAGCATACATTAAATAAACCTTTATTTTTTCATTAATACTTCTTTCAAATAAATTCATTATTCTCACAATTGGTCTGGAATTTCTTAATTTTTTAAATTCATCTTCAAATGAAATTTTAATCGTGTGAAAGATAATCAAATCCGAAACTAGTGCACCCAACCCTCCGATTAGTCCAGCGATCCAAATATTTGACGGATTCAAGCTTATAAAAAATCCAACAGAAAATGGAGCAGTAAAACCAAAAGCAAAAAGCATTCCCGCGATAAAAACTCCAAAATAACCATAACTGCCCAGATGAGAAACATAAGTTTTAACTATTGGGTTGCTAAATAAGTAATATGCAAAAATAATGCATATAATCAGCGCGGTAAGCTTAGGATAATCATAGCCAGCAATAATTTTCAATGCATTTCTTTCAGGTTTTTTAATTGCCATTCATTAAATCTCCCTTGATTCTTTTCCAGATATCAAAAACAATTATTGTAGTTAGGGATATCAAGGCCGCACCTGCAAAATAATACCATGCAATATGCGCTGTTTCAAATATTTTGTTTAATAGGGTGTAGACTACAAGCAATGTAGCTAAAACAGATGCTACAGAAGCATAGACCAGATATTTATTTGCAAAGATGTCCAATTTATGAACTGGATGCCTGAATGACCTGAAATTGAAGGCATTTGCTATCTCAAAGAAAATTAAAGTTACTAGACCTACTGTTCTGGCTATTGCAATATCCTGATGCAATACCTCAAGTGTAAAGTAAAATGCACCCAATGTAACTGCCCCCATTATTGTTCCAGCAACTATTAATAAGAAAATCAACTGCTTATTCAAGATGTTGGATTCTTTTCTTGGTTTTGTTTTCATAACATCTTTTGAAGCTGGATTAAAGCCTAGAGTTATTTCTGTCAAATCATCAGTTACGATGTTCATGAACAAAATTTGCAATGCCAATAATGGCAAAGGCAACCCAAATAATATTCCAAAGAATATAACAAATAATTCAGCATAATTGCAAGAAAGAGCGTGAGTAGTGAATTTTCTTATATTGCTAAAAATAGTTCTTCCCTCACTTATTGCCAAAACAATGGTTGCAAAATTATCATCTTTTAAGGTCAAATCTGCTATTTCCCGAGTTATATCTGTGCCACTTTTTCCCATGGCTATTCCGATGTGGGCTTCTTTTAATGCTGGAGCATCATTTACTCCATCGCCAGTCATTGCAACAATTTCCTTATTCTGTTTGAGTGCGATTATTATTCTTAACTTGTGTTCTATTCGGACTCTTGCAAAGATTGCTATCTTGTTCACAGTTTGGGAAAGCTCCTCATCAGTTAATTTGTCCAATTCATCACCAGTAATAACATCTCCATTGAGGCCTATTTCTTTAGCTATCTGAATTGCAGTTTCTTTATTGTCTCCAGTAATCATTTTGACTTTTATTCCAGCATCTCTACATAATTTTAATGCTGGCTTAACTTCATCTCTTGGAGGGTCCTCTAAAGCCACTAACCCCAAAAATACCAAATTTTGCTCAACATGGTCTTTTTCAAACGAAGCAGTCGTCTTATAAGCAAGCGCAAGAACTCTAAACCTTTGCGAGGTAAATTGATTATTCAATTTCAATATTCGTTCCCTTTCGATTTTATCCAGCTTTACAATTTTGTTGTTTTTTTGCATATAACTGCATTGATTGATTAATATTTCTGGAGCGCCTTTTGAATAAACAAGATTATTCCTATCTTCCTTGCACAATACTGTCATCATTTTTCGTTCAGAACTAAATGGAATCTCTTCTTTTCTTGTAAAATGCAAATCTTCCTTGAAAATTCCAGCTTTTGCAGCCATTATAAGCATAGCTGCTTCAGTAGGAGTGCCAATTATGCTATACTCTTTGTCTGTTCCTTTTCTTTCAATATTAGCATCATTGCATAAAATTGCTGTTTTTAAAAGCAAGTTTAAAGAAGCATTCTTTTGCACATTTACGAGTTTATGGTCGTATAAAACATTGCCTTCGGCATTATATCCGGTGCCACTTACCTCAAAAGTCTTACCATCACAGAATATCTGTTTTGCGGTCATTTCTCCTTTAGTGATTGTGCCAGTTTTATCAGCACAAATAACTGTAGTTTCACCTAAAGTTTCTATTATGGACATCCTGTTTACTATAGCATTTTTTTTAGACATTCTGTAAGCTCCTGAAGCGAGTGTTGAAATAAGAACAACTGGAAGTCCTTCTGGAAATGCTGAAACTGACAATGCTATGACTACGATAAGAACTTCAACAGAAAAATCATAAGAAAGCGGCAGATTTCTCAGCAGCATTATAGCCCCAGTTAAGATTGACACAAACACAGCCACAAAAACCATGTACTTGGCTATATTATTTACTTTTTTTTGCAGAGGTAATTCTTTTTCTGCAGTAGATATCATTCCAGCAATTTTTCCAAATTCAGTGTTCATTCCAGTATGCAAAACGTTAGCAATGCATCTTCCACTGACTACATAAGTTCCCATATAAACTAAGCTCTCCTTATCATCAGTTTTTCCATTTTTTGATGCAAGTTTTTTTATTGATTGAGACTCTCCAGTCAATATCGATTCATCCATATGCAATTCTCTTTCTTCTAAAATAATGCAATCTGCTGGAACTTTTTCCCCTGTTCTTAAAACAACCAAATCACCAGGAACTATTTCTTTTGAAGCAACTTGTACTTCTTTTCCATCTCTTATTACAATAGAAATTGGAACAAGAATCTGCTTAAGCGCTTTGATTGCTTTTTCAGATTTGTACTCTTGAAAAAACCCCACAGTTATTACTATAACGATAACTCCCAAAATTGTATATGCTGTCACATCTTTGCCTACAAGAAATGAGAGCAATACTGCGATGAGCAATACGTATATTACAAAATTCTTCTTTATTTGCCTTAAAAGAATTTGAAGCAGTGATATTCGAAGAAGTTCTTTTATCTCGTTAGGGCCATAAATTTTAATCCTCTTATGTGCTTCTACATTTGTCAAGCCTCTTTTTTCCATAAATATAGGGGGTTTTTGGGGTTTAATAGATTTGCGGATTAAAAAATAAAAAAACACCTCTTTTTCCCATAAGGCCTAGCCTGATTGAGGGGGCTACTAAGAGGTAGATAAATTGATCAATTCAAGCCACTTATTCGGAGTTTCAAATTTTAAGTTTGGAATAGCCAAGTCGCTTGGAGTTTTTCCTTTTAATGCTTCATGCTTCTTGATGAATGTCAACCACCACCAGTCACCGCTCGCCTATGTTTAAAGCTGGCTCGCTATAGACTGGTGGCATGAACAAATTAAAAAAATTCATTTAATTTTTTCTGAAGCCCCGAATAATATCTCTGTTTTCTAATGTAACTTTTAATAAATTCGATGTCTTTTCCTACGCTGTTCATGTAATAAGCTGGATTCCACAAACCACTTCCATAAAAATATTTTTGTTTTATCGACGGAAATTTCTCAAAAAGTTTTTTGCCAACATATCCGCGAACTAATTTTGCAACTTGGGGTCTGCTATAAATTCCAATATCGATTATTCCATGAATATGATTGTTGTCAAAACCTATTTCTTGGAAACGGATTTTATTTCGTTCAAAAGATTCGATTAAAAGGTTGTGGCATTCTTCACGAACAGTTTTATCGTTGAAGATTGGATGACAGTATTTCACTTTGAATGAAAAGTGATGCCAACTTTCACCGACGGCAGAGCTGTATCTAACTGGATTTAATTTCATTTGATTCCCGAAAAGCAATAACACAAATCAGAGACACCTCTTCTCAATTTTTAGAAAAGACAGCAAATCAAGCACTATAAAAACAAACTGAATGGGGAGAATCAGAACGAATAAGAAAAGGGTTAGTTAATTATCTCAAAGGTTTAAAAAGCGAACTGAAAACACCTTATGACCTCAATGGTTTTTCTTTAAACTAATAATTTTGTCATCCACGTCGGCATTCCAAGAACTAATCCAAGTGATTTTAAATCGTAAATATTTCTTTTTTGCCCAATAAAAATCATTTTGAGTTTATTTTTATTACACAACATTATATTCTGTTTGATTCTTGCTAAGATTTCTGATTTTATTTTTTTGTTTCCTGCATTTATTAATTCATCAAGATTTATTCCAATAACAATATTTTTCTTCTTTGCAAGTTTTGCAAGAACCTGATTAAATCCAGAATTTCTCTGCTTTTGAAAATCTTTTCTTGATGCCTGATTTAACAAAAGAACATTAATGTCTTCTTTTTCTAAAATCTTTCTGTTAAGCTCGTCGTCATTGCTTGAAAAAATAATTTGTTTACCTTTGTTTTCGTGGATTTTTTTGCGGGCTGATTCAAATGAACTTTCGCGTATAAAAATTTGATTTTCCATAAAAAGAAAAAGAAAGGAGAGTTTTTATAATTTTTGAAATGATAAAAATTTGTCTCGCGCCAATGCGCTCGGATTGATAAATAGTTAATAGAAAAACACTGATTACGATGTGATTCTGATTGTTATATCTAAAAAATCACATTATCACGACGAGTAAATGAGAGGAGTGCAATTTTGTTTTAAACTCTTCATCCGCTAATAACACTCCCCCTAAATTTTATCCCATTCAGCAAATTATCAAACTGCTTCATGTCTTTTCCAATTATGTAAGTTGTTATTTTATTTTTCCAAATTATCTTTGACGCTGTTTGGTCTAAAACAAAATGTTGTCCTGGTTTGAATCTTTTTGCATTAGCCATTTTGTCAAAATCTTTCCAAGAAATTTCGCGAATAAATTTTGCATTCTTAAACTCTTTTGGATTTTTGTCATGCAAACCAGAAACATTTGTCAGGTTGATAAAATCAGTCTTAAAATGTTTTGCAATCTCCGTTGCTGTTGAATCAGAAGTCTGATGCGGTTTGTATTCCAATGCCCCGCAAAAAACCACGTCTTGTTTTTTTAGATATCTTTCCAAGGTTTCCATTTTATGAGGAATTCCGTGCTCTGGATCCAAATTAAAATAATAATTCATAAATCTTGCATTCATTCTCGTCGCTGAAATTCCAGACAAACTCTGAAGTTTCTCGTCTTTCAAAGCAGAAATATATTTCCTTGCAATGCTCCCCCCTCCGCAAACCGCAATAAATTTGTATTTCTTTGTATTTTTTAAAATGACTTTCTTAAACTCATTGAGAAATTTAACATCGATATTATCAGGAATGATCAAGCTCCCGCCAAGACTTAAAACAATCACCTTTTTCATAAGGATAATATGAAATTAAATTATATAAACTTTATCTAATCTGTTAATCAGGTTTATAATCTAGCACCCAAATTTATATCTTTTGATATTTGTTACTCACTTCGCTCGTAAGTTTAATAATTATTAATAACACGGCGATAGGAGTGCAATTTTTTATCAGAATAGTTTTAGATGTTTTCAATTTTTCAAAGAAGAAGTACAATGTTAATCTTAATAGTTTACTTACTTAACCGTAAACAACCTATCATCTAAAAGAACCCCGCTGGTTTCTTTTGAACTTCCTCAAATCACTGAACGGCGATTTCAAATTGCCTTCGATGAAATCACATGACGACAAAATTATTTTATGGTAAATAGTTTGTCATCTTTCACATCAAAAATTCCCAATCTAACTCCACAGTCAATCCAGCCATGAGCATAATTTATCGCGGCAAATGCGTCAACAAAATCGCCTTTTCCTTCAAAATGTTTTGCATCTAAAAGATAATTTGAAGCCATTTCAATTATTTCTTTTGCTTGTTTTTCTTTTCCTTTAATCACAGATTTCTTTATTTCTTTCAATGCTCTGCTAGTTAACTCGAGATATTTAGTTAATTTTTCTTTTGTTATTTCTTTCATAAAGCTAAAAAAGAAATTAAGATTTAAATATTTTGCCTAAAATTATCTTTCAAAACCTTCCAACCATTTTGTTCTGCGCAAACAGAATTTTTTTTATTGAAAATATTGGGTTTTCTGAAATTAAAGCTGATAAAATCAAATTTCCAAAAACAATGTTTGTAGTTCCAGTTTTAATTGGAATTCTTGCTGCACTAGAAAATCTGTTGATAATCTCTTCAATTTCTTCCTGGTTTAAAAAAACACTTGTTTTCTTTTCGCCCATTGTTCCTTTAACAAAAACTGATTGATTTATGCCTCTGCATTCAATTTCTCTTACCAGCGGATCTTTTAATAAAGGATTTAACTTTCCAAGATCTATTTGTGTCTTTGTTGGAATAGGTTTTAAATACCAAAACTGAGGAGGAAATCTCGGTCTTTGGAAATTTAAAGTAATCTTTTTTTTAGGGACGATTTCTTGTGAAATTGGAAAAACTTTTTTTAAATCATTTTTGGTTTCTGTTCGCAGTTTTTTAAAATCATTAGCTATTTTTTTTTCTTCGTTTTTTCCTCTTATTTTGAGAATTTCAATTGGTGCAGAATTTATAATTAATTCTTTTGTGAAACCTAATAAAAAAGCTCTTGCAAATTCTTTAGAAAGAAAATTTGTATTAGGCATTTTCCTCTTGTTCATCGTTTGTTAAAGGGGCTGGCTCTTGTTGTTCATTTGATGAAATTGATCTTTGATATCCTCCACCAAAGCTCTGAGTCTCTCTCCTTATTGGAGGTCCAAATTCAGTATTTGTATCTGGATTAAAAGGAGCTTTTTCATGAATTAAACTCACTCCTCTTGCAATTATTTTATTTTGTTCAAGCAGATTATTAATTTTCTCTAAAATTTCTTTATCATTCTTTTCTGGTTTTAAATCTTTTTCAGCAAGCGTTTTTGCAGAAATTTCAAATAATTCTAATAATTTTGAAAGCTGATTTGCAAGATTGTCAAAACTTATAGAGAGGTGAGTCATAACTTTTTGCAATGAAACAAAGTTTTCAACAAGAATTTTTTCCGTACTTCCTTCGCGGGGCATTCTATAAACCTCTTTTTTTGGTTTTAAATGAGCACTCTTTTTGGCATGCAAATCTTTCTTTTTCCTCATGACTTATCAAAGTTACTCGTGTTTAAAAATATTGGCTTTTAAAAGAATGCATTGACAAGCCTAATTTTTTAAATTTTAAACTTTTGCTAAAAAGTCTTTTCAGGATGATATTTCCTTGGTTCTTTATCAGTATCTCTTACTAGTTTATTTTCAATTTCAGCAATATAATCAGAGATTTCTTTTGCAACATCTGCGTTAACACTAATGCTGTCAATTCCAGTTTCAACTAAAAATTTTACCATCTCTTTTTTGCTTCCTGCTTGACCGCAAATGCTGGTTTCAACATTGTTTCTTTTACAAACTCTAATAACATATTCAAGCTGGTGAAGAACTGCTGGGTGCATTTCATTGTAAAGATGCTGGACTTTTTCATTTCCTCTATCCACAGCGAGAATATATTGCGTCAAATCATTAGTCCCAAAAGAAACAAAATCAACTTTTTCGTCGCAAATTTCTTTTATTATCTGAACCGCAGAAGGGGTTTCAATCATAACTCCGCATTTAACATTTGAAAAGCCAATTTCTTTTAATATTGATTTTACTTTTTTAATTTCTTCTACTGAAATTACTTGGGGGAGCAAAAGACCAATTTTTTTATTTTCTGAAATTCTTTTTATTGCTTCAAGTTCTGCCTTAAGAACTTCAGGATTTTTTAAACTATATCTGATCCCGTGCAAACCCAGCATTGGATTTGCCTCTTTTCCTTCTGGTGCACCTTCTAAATTTGCAAACTCGTCGCTCCTTATATCAGAAGTTCTCACCCACATCTCGTCAAAATATTTTGAAATTTCTTTAA
>Ga0210057_1007686_pt1 | contig 12986 bp, 12 predicted proteins | sample CryGeyCG2114_010_2_FD_183968 | JGI IMG/M metagenome (GOLD analysis project Ga0210057, IMG submission 183968) | Groundwater microbial communities from aquifer - Crystal Geyser CG10_big_fil_rev_8/21/14_0.10 (SPAdes) (version 2) | ecosystem: Environmental > Aquatic > Deep subsurface > Groundwater ... | reverse complement strand
TTGTCACATATCCGGAAGAAGATTGTGAGTCCGATTTAAACCAGAGCCACGTTTTCTGCACTGAAGGATTCAATTGGTACTCGCCACTGACCGTTGGCTGTAACGATGCCAATGTCAATCCGCCGCAGTTTGCTTGCCATTGGTATAATCCGTTGGCGTCGCCGCCATCGGTTTGCAATGGTATGTCTATGCAGAAATGTTGCGGCGGCTTTTGCGGCGATTATGTTTTAAACACCTCGCCGAATTATAACATCAGCCCCAATGAAAATTGTGATTATAGTGTGCAGCAGGTAGATGCCAGCGGTTATGCCAAGGGTTTACCGGAAAAAAGCAGTTCCGGCAGTCAATACCTGTGTTCCAATAATTGCGCGGAAAACGGCGGCTGGTGCGGTGATGGCAATTGGCAGCCGGCTTTTGAGGGTTGTGATAAATCAGCGCCAGCCAATAACGATGGTTATGGCAACGGCAGCGGCGCTGATGATCAATACGGCTGCGTGGTCAATATCGCTACTCGTTGTCAAGATTATGGCGGCTGGTGCGGTGATAGCAGTTGGCAGCCCGGCTATGAGGGCTGCGAAAAAAATATGGATTCTGGCGGCGGCTGGGGTCATGGTAATCCTATTAATGCCAATAGCATTGATAAACAATATGAATGTAACCAATCGTGCGATGATGACGGAGGCTGGTGCGGCGACTTTGTGATACAGGAAAATTATGAGCAGTGCGATTCAATCGTCGGCGGTTGGGACTGCACCAATGGCGGCAATGTTTATTGTAGCGCTTGTACTTTGCAGTGTTCGGCCGGCTGCCCCTACCAAGGCATTTGCGGCAATAATATTATTGAAGCGACCGGCGAATGCGGCGAAGTTTGCGACGGCAGCGACACTTTTCCTCACACCGTTTGCGGCTCTAACTGCGGCGGCGCAACCTGCGAAGCCCAGTATAATTATTGCGACGGCAGCTCGGTTGATGCTGATGGTTGCGAAGTGAATCGGACAACCGGTGAGATTATCGGCACTAATGTTTATAATTGCGGCAATTGTGGTAATAACTTCATTTATGATGACGGTCATGGGCACGCTCTCTGCACTTATCCTAATAATCCTCCCACCAGTTATTTTCGGTTAGAGTGCGACGAAAATTATCATTGTTCCAGTTCCAGCGACCCCGATGTTCAGCTTTGTCCGCCAACCGATACTTGCGTGGCTGATTGATATTAGCCCTCTTTGGTTTTAATAATTTTATCCTATAATAAGTCCAGCCCCGCCTGGCGAGGCTGGATAAATAAAACTATGTTTGATCAAAATCAATCCAGTCCAGCGAATTTGCCCAACACCGGACAGCCGCCGGTGCAGCCAAAAACGACTAGAACCGAACCGGGCACGGAAGATATTTTTGCCGATACCGATACAGCTTTGGACAAAACCAAAGTTTCTGCCGTTGTTCCGCCGGTTGCTCCTTTGGTTAAATCATCAACCATGGCCGGCCCTCTGGAGCCGTTGACTAAGCTGCCCGATGACCAAGAAGAAGAAAGCCACGGCGGGAAAAAGATTCTCACCATCGGTCTGGCCGTGGTGGTTTTAGGCCTGTTAGGCCTGGTCGGTTATTATGCTTACAGTAAGTTTTTGCCCAGCGGCGTATCTTTGCCTAATCTCAATCTTGGCGCTCTGCCGGAAAAAGATTTGAACGCCAATCAAAACGTCAACCAGGTTACCGGTAACGAAAATCAGAACCTCAATCAAGAAACTAATGACAATCAAAATTTCAATCAGACGGCCGGTTTGGATTCCGATGGCGATGGCCTTACGGACGAGGAAGAAAAGGATTTTTATGGCACCGACCCTTTAGAGTCCGATAGCGACGGCGATGGTTTATTTGACAAAGAAGAAGCTAAAATATACGAAACCAATCCATTAGACCCGGATACCGATCACGACGGCTATATCGACGGCGATGAAGTACACCAAGGGTACAACCCCCGCGGTTCGGGCAAGCTGCTAGACCTTAACAATTTATAACTAAGTTTATTCCGCTTGATTTTTAATTATGTTTAATAATTCTACAGCTAATTTAGAAGATGATCCGTTAGTTTCTTTGGAAGAAGATCAAAACAACGGAGTTCCGTCTTTACCAGAGGCAGTTGAGCCGGAAGAAACGGCCGAAGTGCCGAATGACGACATTCATACCATGCCCGATAAATTTTTGCGATCGGCTAAAGTCCCGCAAAAAAAAGGCAACATCAGCCGGGTGCTGCTGGGCGGATTAATTTTCATTGTTTTAGCCATTATTATCGTCGTGGCCGTCCTGTATTTAAGAAGAGAAACGGTGGTTGAACCCGCTGTGAACATTAATCAACAGAATTTGAATACTAACCAAGCTTTAGATAACAGCAATGCCAACAGTAATCAGAACCAGAACGTCAATCAACCGGTGGTCACGCCGGCGGACAGGGATCAGCAGCGGCTTAATGACATTGCTGATATCAGAAACGCCCTGTCTTTGTATTACTCTCATCAAGAAAGCTATCCTTACTCCCTTGGTTCCTTGGTGGATGATTATTTAACTAATGTTCCGGTCAATCCTGCGCCCAACGGCCAAGACTATGCTTACGAAGTTGCTGAAGATCAGCAGAATTATCAGCTATCCTTTGCCTTAGAAGAGGGCGGTACTTTAGGTTCATTAAAATTGGCTGAGGGAAATTATGTAGCTTTGTCCGGTCAAATTATGACTGAGGAAGATTTTTTGAATCAAACAAATGCTAATCAGAATCAGAATGTTAACCAAAATCAAAATGTCAACCAACAACCGTTGCCTGAACTGACTTTGGGTTTAGATAGCGACGGCGATCAGTTAACGGACATAGAAGAGAATATTTATCAAACCAACTCCGCTTTAGCCGATAGCGATGGCGATGGTTTTACCGATGCGGCAGAGATTTTGAACTTCTATAACCCCGTTCAAGCGGGCGGCCGGTTAATGGATTCCGGTCTGATCGAGGTTTTTCAAAACCAGACTTACAATTATTCTCTGCTTTATCCCAAGGCCTGGGTGGCCCGGGCGCTAGCGGCTGATAAAAAAGAAGTCATCTTCACCTCCTCTACCGGCGAATTTGTTGAAATTCTGATTTATGAAAATTCGCAAAACCTCTCGGCTTATAATTGGTATGTTAATTCAAGCCCCGGGGCTGACCCGGCCGCTATTGCCAGTATTTTAATTGATGGTCTGCCGGCCATTCAGACGGCTGATAATCTTTCCGCCTATTTGGCGGTAGGCACTAAAGTTTATGTCATTAATTACCGGATCGGCAGCGACAATCAAATGAATTTTCAGACCACTTACCAGCTTTTCTTAAAGAGTTTTATGTTCATTGAACCGTCGCCTCAAGAGTAGTATTGCCATGATTTATCTAGAAATAAATTATCAAATAAAAGTGCCTCAGCGATTTGAGACACTTTTTAATAAAGTTGCTCAAGCAGTCAGCCGCGAGCTTAGCCTAAAAAAAGATTTTAACATTTCCGTTGCCGTGGTCAGCCCGCAAAAGATTAAGCAGCTGAATCAAGTTTATCGGCAGCATAATAAAGTAACGGATGTTTTGTCTTTTCCCGAAGTTGATGAAATCGTCATTTGTTATCAAGAGGCGGTGCGGCAGCAAACTAGGGGCGTTAAAAAACAGCTGGCTTGGTTATTTTGTCATGGCTTGCTCCATTTATTGGGCTTCGATCATCAATCTGATAGAGAAGAGAGGCAAATGAGAGGATTAGAACAAAAGATTTTGCATAATATTGGCTGAGCACAAAATTTGTTCATAGTGTGGAAAAGTTTTTTTCTTGTGTATTATCCTCTTTTTTATTATAATAGTATGTAGCAACAAGCCTTTAATCGGACTGCTTGTTTCAAATTACTTTTTAGCATTATTATTTAATGTCTCAACCAGCTCTTATTACCGGTTTAGATATCGGTTCAAGCAACATTCGCTTGGTAGTTTTACGTAGAAAAGAAGATGAAACATTAGAAATTGTCGGTGCGGCCGAAAAGAGCAGCGAGGGGATTGCCAAGGGCATGATTACCAATATTGAAGAGGCCGTCTCATCTATTTCCGAAGTATTAGAGCAGGCCGAAAGAATGATCGGCTATTTCCTGGATAATGCGGTGGTTGGCATTTCCGGCACCCACATCAGGACCTTAGATAGTACCGGAGTAGTGGCCGTGGCCAAGGCCGACAAAGAAATTATGGAAGAGGATGTGGAGCGGGCCATTGAAGCGGCTCAAGCGGTGGCGACGCCGCCCAACTACGAAATCCTTCATGTTATACCTAAAGATTTTTCCGTTGACAACCAGACCGGCATTAAAGATCCCGTGGGCATGATCGGAGTCAGACTGGAAGTCCAGACGCAGATTATCATGGGCCTGGCTTCGCAGATAAAAAATTTAACCAAGTGTGTTTACCGGACCGGCGTGGATGTGGCCGATTTGGTTTTTGGCATCTTGGCCTGTGCCGAAAGCACCTTAACCAAAAAACAAAAGGAGTTGGGCGTGGCCATGGTTAATATCGGCAGCCATACTACCGGCCTAGTCGTTTTTGAAGAAGGCGATGTTTTACATACCGCGGTTTTGCCAGTTGGTTCCAATCATATCACTTCTGACATTGCGATCGGCCTACGGACGTCGGTTGAGACAGCGGAGAACATTAAGATAGAAGTGGCTCAAGCCATGGCGGCCAAAATCAATAAAAGGAACGAAATTGATTTGGCTAAGTATTCCACCACCGAAAAAGAAAGAACCATGGTTTTGGAAAAGCATATTGCGGAAATCACCCAAGCGCGGTGCGAAGAAATTTTGAGTTTAGTTGATAAGGAATTGAAAAAGATCAATCGTTCTGGCTTATTGCCGGGCGGCGTGATTTTAACTGGCGGCGGCGCCAAGCTGCCTCTGCTGGTAGAGCTGGCTAAAGAAAAATTAAAATTGCCAGTTTTTTTGGGATTGCCTTTAGGGCTGGAAGAAAGTCCGATAGATAAAATCAACGACCCCAGTTATGCCACGGCCGTGGGTTTGGCTTTATGGGGCAGTCAGTCGGCCATAAAAACGCGTCGCGTCAATCTGCCCAGCTTTCCATCTATTGATCACGTAGTTAGTAAGATGAAAGATTGGTTCAAATCACTGATGCCTTAAAGGATGGAGAAATCAATGTTCAATAGCTGATCCTTATCTAAATATTTAATTTTCAATAAAATGTCCAAATCTAAATCAATTGAAATTAAACCGGATATAGAAACATTTGCCAAAATAAAAGTTATCGGCGTCGGCGGGGGCGGCGGTTCGGCCATTAACAGGATGATCAGATCCAAAATCAGGGGCACCGAATTTGTGGCCATTAATACCGACGCCCAGGCTTTAAGCACTAACGAAGCCAATCATAAAGTGCACATTGGTAAGGAATCAACCCGGGGGCTGGGCGCCGGTATGGATCCGGAGTTGGGCGCTCAAGCGGCGGAAGAGAACGAAGAAGATATCCGGCAGGCGATTGCCGGTTCCGATATGGTGTTTATCACTCTAGGCCTGGGCGGCGGCACCGGCACCGGCGCCGCGCCCATTGTGGCCGACATTGCCCGCGAACTGGGTGCCCTGACGGTGGCGGTGATTACCAAACCATTTTCTTTTGAAGGCGCCCAGCGTAAGAGCATTGCCGAAAGAGGACTGGATGTTTTGATTGATAAGGTGGATACCATCATTACCATTCCCAACGATCGCCTGCTGCAGGTGATAGACAAAAAAACTTCTCTGTTGGATGCCTTTGCCATTGTTGATGAAGTTTTAAAGCAGGGCGTTCAGGGTATTTCCGATGTTATTACCGTGCCGGGCCTGATTAACGTGGATTTTGCCGATGTTAAGGCGATTATGAAGAACGCCGGCTCCGCCTTGATGGGCATTGGCCGAGCCAGCGGCGAAGGCCGAGCCGTAGAAGCGGCCCGAAACGCCATTGACAGTCCGTTGTTGGAGCTTTCCATTAAAGGCGCCAAAGGAGTTTTGTTTACCGTGGCCGGCGGGGGCGATCTTTCCATGCACGAAGTCAATGAAGCGGCCGAAGTAATTACCTCATCCATTGATAGCAATGCCAAAGTTATTTTTGGCGCCGTGATTGACGAAGCTTTAGGCGACGAAATTAAGATAACGGTCATTGCCACCGGCTTTAACACTCAAAGAGCAGAACGTGAGCATGAAAAACTAATGGAAGATAAAATGCCTGCCTTTGTTTCTTCACCATTTGTCAAAGTGGAAGATAAACAAAAAGTGGCCACTAAGAATTTGTTTTCCAAGAGACTGTCTAAAAAACCTGAAGCGGACAAAGTTGAAATACTTCCCAAAACTAAAGAAGAAGAGGAGTTAGAGATCCCGGCTTTTATTAGAAAAAAGATGGGGGACAGATAAACCCCGCACCACTTTTTTATGCAAGAGACAATGAGCGAATCCTGGCGTCAATGCGTTAAGAAAATTCTGAAAACGTTGTTTTAGAAAAATAAGTGGTGATGGGTAAATCCCGCCCCGCTAGCAAAGCGGGATAGAAAGAGTTTTGTAACCATCTCAAATTATCGCTAAGCCACTAGTATGAAGTGTCCTGTTTGTCTAACGTCGGATACTAAGGTTAATGATTCTCGTTTAACTGAAGAAGGTTTTGCCATCCGCCGCCGGCGCGCCTGTCGCCGTTGCGGTTTTAGATTCTCCACCTCTGAACAGGCGGAAATTTTAAATCTTTTTGTTATCAAACGGGATGGCACGCGGGAACCTTACCAGCGGGAAAAGCTGACGAGCGGACTAAAAAAGTCATTACAAAAGAGGTCTTATACCGACGACCAGTTCAAACAATTGCTTCACCAGCTAGAGCGAGATATTCAAAAAACGAAAAAAGACGAAATCACCAGTCAGCAGATTGGCGAATTGGTCATGAAGAGATTGAAAAGTTTTGATAAGGTTGCCTACATCCGTTTTGCCTCTGTTTATCGTTCCTTTGAGGATGTTAAAACATTTCAGCGCGAACTAAACAGTTTACTTAAGGGGCGGCGGGACAATACCGATAAAAAAATATCAAAGCCGAAATAAATGTGGCGTCATTTAAATCAAACAACCAGAATCATTATCGGTCTTACCGTGGCGGTATTAATTTGGATAAGTGGCGTGCTGATTGGGCAGGAGCAGGCCGTTTTAATTTTAAATCCCCAGGGCGGCTGGCGAGGTTTTGTTAATCGGGACAGAATCATTCAGGTCAGCCTGATGCTGGATTTTGGCGATGGTCAGATCAAAGTGTTCCCCGAACCCAGAATAAAATATGGCGAATCGGTGTTTAATTTGTTAAAAAGTCTGCCTATCCATTTAGACACGGCTGACCGTCAGGCAGAACCAGCCGGTCAGATTATTGATCTGACTATTGACGGCTACGTTTCTGACCCTCAAGGCAAGCAGTGGTTAGTTTGGTTGAATAATCAGCTTCAGTCAGAGGATCTCAGCCAAATTAGATTAAAATCGGGCGACATCATAGAATTAAAATACATTAAGCTTAAACAGATTCTCTAAACCGTTCAGATAATATGACCAATGATCAGGGCGCTTCGCTTATAGAACAAGTAAAAAAGCTGCTGGAAAGTAATTTGGCTTATTCCAAAGAGATTTATGCAATGATGAAGAAAATCCAGCGGCAGATGCTCTTCAGCCGGATTATGAGCATTATTTACATCATCTTGATTGTCGGGCCGATTATTTTAAGTATCATTTTTTTGCCTAACTTGCTTAAAATCTGGCTGAACAATTATTTGCCCACTGAACTAAACCAATCATCGGCAGTGGAAAAGTTACTCAACAATGGCAATGTGCTCAAACTTTACCAGGATGTTTTGAATTTGCCAAAAGGTCAATAAAATAATAATAATATAGAAATACGGGCTGTTTTTGTTAAAACAGTTTTTTATACCCTACTCGCAATTAAACAATCATCATTGAAACATTATGAATAATAATATTAACAATGAAGGAAAAAAATATGGCTTAGGGCCGCTGACGACCACGGTGGTCATCAGCTTAATTTTTGGCGGACTAATGGGCGGCGTTGCCGGTTTTGTTTCCAGCAGTCTTTTGAACGGCTCTTTTAGCGGCTGGCTGGCCAATCCTTTGGGCATAATTAAATCGGGTAATCAAGAGCGATTCAATGCTAATCAAAATTTATTTCAGCCGCAAACCGCCGAGGAGCAGTTAACCACCCAGGCGGTAAAAAAAGTCTCGCCGGCCGTTGTTAGTATCGTTATCACCAAAGAGCTGCAGCAATATTATAATTACAGCGGACCGGGGTTTCCGTTTGATGATTTTTTTGGTTTACCTTTTGATTTTTTAAATCAAAACAGACCCCTGCCCGGCCCGACTGAAAAAAGAGAGGTGGGCGGCGGCACCGGCTTCATTATCACGGCCGATGGTTTAATACTCACCAATAAGCATGTGATCAACGACGAACAGGCCGAGTATTCCGTCATTCTTAATGACGCCAGCCGTTACGATGCCAAGGTTGTGGCCAAAGATCCGCTTAATGACCTTGCTTTTTTAAAGATTGAAGCCAAGGGCTTGCCGACCGTTGAACTAGGCGATTCCGAGCAGATTCAAATCGGTCAAACCGTCTTAGCCATTGGTTATGCTTTAGGCCAGTATTCCAACACCGTTACCAAAGGCATTATTTCCGGCACCGGCCGTGATATTGTGGCCGGCAGCAGCGGAGTTTCGGAAAAACTGGAAGACGTCATTCAAACGGATACGGCCATTAATCCGGGCAATTCCGGCGGTCCGTTAATAGATTTGCGCGGGCAAGTTATTGGCATCAACACGGCGATTAATCTTCAAGGGCAACTGATTAGCTTTGCCATACCGGTTAACAGCGCTAAACCGTTGATTGACAGCGTTAAAGAAAACGGCAGAATTATCAGGCCTTATTTGGGCGTGCGCTACGTTATCCTTAATGAACAGGTGGCCAAAGAAAACAACCTGCACGTTAATTACGGCGCATTATTGGTGGGCAATAACAATTCTGCTGAACCGGCGGTGATTCCCGGCGGTCCGGCCGATAAAGCCGGACTGGCGGAAAGCGATGTAATTTTAGAAATCAGCGGCGTTAAAATAGACAGCGAGCATTCTTTAGCCGAAGAAGTGGCCAAATATTTACCCGGCGACAAGATTAAACTCAAAGTTTTGCACGCTGGCGAAGAAAAGGAAGTTGCAGTGGAGTTGGGTGAATTTAAGTGACTTTGTCGGAACGCGCCTTGTCGGAACGCGCCAAGTCGCGTTCCGACAAGAAGCAAGGCCTTCTTTATTACGTTGCCCGAAATACCTCGCAGCTTGCTGCGAGGATGGAGGGCTATGTAAATAATTCTGTCGGCGGAGCCGACTCTACTCGTAAAGAACCCACCCCGATACTCCGCGGCTTGCCGCGGGGTTGGGTTCATTTTATAAATATCGGCTGATTTCCCAGGGAGTTACTTCTAAACGGGCGGCGGCCAGGTCGGTTTGAGCCGCCTGGATAATGGCTTGGTGAGCGTGATGGCCGAGTAAATCTTTGAGCACCTGGTCTTGGTCCAGTTGTTCTAATGCCTTGGCTAAATCAGCCGGCAGGGTGCCGATGCCTTTTTTGGAGCGTTCCTCTTCCGTTAAAAGATAAACATTTTCTTCAACGGGCGGGGGCGGGGTAAGCTTGTTTTTTATGCCGTCGAGTCCGCAGGCCAGCATGGCCGCAAAAACCAAGTAAGGATTAGCCGCCGGGTCGGGGCATCTTAGTTCCAGACGGGTTGATTCTTTTTTGCCGGCGCTGATTTTGGGAATCCTAATCAAAGCCGAACGATTGATCTGGCCCCAGCAGATGTTGACCGGCGCTTCATAACCGGGCACTAGACGTTTATAAGAGTTGACAATGGGTGCGACTAAGGCCGTTAAGCTGGGCGCATGCGCCAGCTGTCCGGCCATAAAGTTATAGGCCAGTTCGGAAAGTTGATAGCGGTCCTGTTCCTCATAAAAAGCATTCTCTCCGTTTTTAAATAAACTTTGATGCACATGCATGCCAGAGCCATTGACCCCTTGCAGCGGCTTGGGCATAAAGGTTACTTTTAAATCCTCTTCATTGGTGTAGGCCTTGAGGGCGGACTTGACCGTTAGAATGTTATCCGCGCTTTTTAAAGCATCATCGTAGCGAATATCAATTTCGTGCTGACCTTCAGCCACTTCATGATGGTAAGTTTCACCTTTGATGCCAAAGGCGTTGAGGGAATTCATTACTCGCCGGCAAATCCTGGTTGCCCGGCTGACGGGCGTATAGTCAAAATAACCCTTATGATCATGGGGGACTAATCTGGGCATGGCGTTTCTTTCAAACAAGAAAAATTCCAGCTCGGCGGAGGTAAAATATTCCCAGCCCATTGCTTTAGCTTGAGCCAGGACTTTTTTTAAAATATAGCGCGGGTCGCCGTTAAAAGGCTGTCCGTTGGGCAGGCAGACATCGCAGATCACCCGGGCCGACTTGAATTCAGTATTGGTCCAGGGCAAGATGGCAAAAGTTTCCAACGCCGGTTTTAAAAGCATGTCGCTTTCATAAATACGGGCATGGCCTTCCACCGAAGAGCCGTCATACCATTTGCCATGATGCGCCGCTTCTTTAAAGCCCTTAGTTTCTATTTCCACTACTTTGATTTTGCCCGTCAGGTCAGAAAATTGCAGCAGCACCGCCTTCACCCCCTCTTGTTTTATTAGGTCTTCAATTTGTTCTAAGTCCATATGTCAAGAGTTAATAATAAATAATGTAATAACATTTTAGTTTAAGTATCGTAAATTGACAAATCAATGCTTGGGGATAATTGATAGGCCTTTGGTAAACCCCGCGCCATGGCCTTACGCCCGCGTCTTTATGGTGTGGGGAAAATTGCTAAAATCAGCAGGTTTTGTTAAAATTTAGACACTTAAACATTGAGCTCATTTGACCCTATGAAGGAGTTAGTGGATAAAGTCAGGGAGTTAAAATCCAAAGTGGAAGAACTTCGCCAACGGATGAACCTGGCCGCAAAAAAATCGGAAATACAAAAGCTGGATTCAGTCATGACTCAGCCGGATTTTTGGCAAGATCAAAAACGTGCGGCGGAACTTTCTAAAAAAGTCGCCGATCTCAAACAAGAAGTGAAAACTTGGGAATCGCTGGCCGACGATGCCGGCCTGTTGCTGACATTGTCTCAAGAAGATGAAAATGATCAATCGGTCAATTTAAGTCAGGAAATTGAGAATCAATTAAAAACACTGACAGAAAAGTTTGAGCGGCTGGAACTGCTGACGGTCTTTAATGACCGATACGATGATGGCAATGCCATTCTGTCAATTTATGCCGGCGCCGGCGGCGTGGATGCCCAAGACTGGGCCGAAATGCTGCTTAGGATGTATTTAAGATATTTTGAAAAAAGAAATTGGCGGGCCAACATTATTGATCAGTCCAAAGGCACCGAAGCGGGCATTAAAAGCGTTACCGTGGAAGTCAAAGGCAATTATGCTTACGGTTATTTAAAGGCGGAAAGCGGCGTTCATCGGCTGGTCCGTCTGTCGCCTTATGATGCCGACCATGCCCGCCATACCTCCTTTGCCATGGTGGAAGTGGTGCCGGAAGTGGAGCCGACCGCAGAGTTGCAGTTTAAAGACAGTGAGCTTAAGGTGGAGGTTTTTCGGTCCTCGGGCCATGGCGGACAGTCGGTTAATACCACCGATTCGGCCGTCAGAATCACCCATTTGCCCACCAGACTCAAGGCGTCATGTCAAAACGAACGCTCCCAGCACCAGAACAAAGAAATGGCCTTAAGATGTCTGAAAGGCAAGTTGGTCAAATATAACGAGAGTAAATTGGAAGCCGAACGTCTGGTTTTGCGAGGCGAATTAACCGAGGCGGCCTGGGGCAATCAGATTCGCTCTTATGTTTTGCATCCCTATCAAATGGTAAAAGATCATAGGACCGCCTATCAGGTGAGTGAGCCGCAGAAAGTTTTGGACGGCGAACTGGACGATCTTATCTCGGCCTATTTAAAATCATTGATAAAATAAGTTTATGAAGTCCGTCTTTTTATACAATACTTTGACTCGCCGTAAAGAAGAGTTCAAGCCGTTGAAATCAAAAAAAGTCGGCTTGTATAGCTGCGGCCCGACCGTTTATGATTATGCTCACATAGGCAATTTAAGAACCTATATTTTTGAAGATGCTCTGAAGCGGGTATTAAAATTCAACGGCTATAAAGTCAAGCAGGTGATGAACATCACCGATGTTGGCCATTTAACATCCGATGCCGACGAAGGGGAAGACAAGCTGGAAAAAGGCGCCAAAAGGGAAGGCAAGACCGTTTGGGAAATTGCCGAGTTCTATACCAAAGCTTTCAAGGTAAATCTTAAAGACCTTAATATTTTGGAGCCGGATATTTGGTGCAAAGCCACCGATTTCATTAAAGAGCAAATTAAGTTTGTTAAGCAGTTGGCCAAGAAAGGCCTGACTTATAAAACCGCGGACGGAATTTATTTTGACACTGCCAAATATCCCGATTATGCTCGGCTGGCGAAGTTGAATCTGGCCGGCCAACGGGCCGGGGCGCGGGTTAAAGTCAATCCAGAAAAAAAACATCCCACCGATTTTGCTTTATGGAAGTTCAGCTATTCCAATGGGAGATCCTTTGACTCGGTTTTGGATGACCAAGCTTCGCGTCGTCAGATGGAATGGCCCAGCCCTTGGGGCAGGGGCTTCCCCGGCTGGCATTTGGAATGCAGCGCCATGAGCATAAAACAGCTGGGCAAGGAATTTGATATTCATTGCGGCGGGGTGGATCATATTGCCGTGCATCATACCAACGAACGGGCGCAAAACTGGGGGCTGACCAGCAAGGAATCGGTTAAATGGTGGCTGCACGGCGAGTTTTTAATAATCAACCAAGGCAGAATGGGCAAGTCGG
>Ga0210057_1007684_pt1 | contig 12987 bp, 13 predicted proteins | sample CryGeyCG2114_010_2_FD_183968 | JGI IMG/M metagenome (GOLD analysis project Ga0210057, IMG submission 183968) | Groundwater microbial communities from aquifer - Crystal Geyser CG10_big_fil_rev_8/21/14_0.10 (SPAdes) (version 2) | ecosystem: Environmental > Aquatic > Deep subsurface > Groundwater ... | reverse complement strand
AGTTGTGGTTATTAATAGGTACGCTGGTTAAAGTTGTGGTTATTAATAGGTACGCTGGTTAAAGTTGTGGTTATTAATAGGTACGCTGGTTAAAGTTGTGGTTATTAATAGGTACGCTGGTGAGTGCTATGGCTACTAAATAATAGATAGCGGCTATTAAGTCATTGATTGTACTTATTGGTCAGTAGATTTTTTAGTAGATAGGTTTGTTGTAGATTTCAGTTAAAAATTTATGCTCTTAAATATAGTGCTGTTCTTTTGGGTGGCACTTTTGTTATATGGTCAGTCTGGATGAGGCACTAACTGGTATGGGGAAAAGATGAAAGTGATATGTCCTACCTGTGAAAAAGTCATAGAATACGATAAGACCTCAGAGTATCGTCCTTTTTGCAGTGAGCGCTGCAGACTCATTGATTTAGGTGATTGGGCCCAAGAAAAATTCAGCATACCCCTTCATCATGAGCAGGGTTTTGATAGTCCCTCATTGAGTGAGATATCTGATGAAACGGAAAATTCAGAAGAGTAACTCGGGCCATTACTGAAGTGGAAAGCTCAGCGGAGTGACTCAAATTATTTACCCAATAGTAAGTAGTATTTTTGATAGGTAATTTTCTAGCGTGCCCCTGTATTTTAAGTGTCATCTTATATTAAATTTGGATTTCCCTTACCGTTTTCACAGGGTTTATTTTTAAGCAATAAGTGCTTTACTCCTATTGTTATTGTGGTCTTAGCCATTGAAATCATACCTTCGTTCACGCATATATTGGTTAGCCTGGTGAAGGGGCTGGGTAAAGCGTTGCAAAAGGATCCAATAAAAGTTTCAGATGGAACATCAGATAAAGTCTTAGTTCATTAGATGGATAGTGTGATTGAGTGACACAGAAACACACAGCGATAGATAAGCAGAATTTTAGCCTAATAAAGGTAGATGTTCAGGCTAGATGTTCAGGCTAGAACTTAAAAAAAGGACTCCATGAAGCGTAAAGACCCCCAACTTTCCTTGTTAGAAAAGAAGCCCTTGGCTTATGGAGGGGATCTTTTAAAGACTCGTAAGGGTCGAAGAGGTGGGCGTCCCTTAGAGACCAAATCCACCATTCACCTGGTGCTTCGCTCTACCAAGGCCAAAGGGGATTGGTCTTTTAAAAAGCCAAAGAACGAAAGGGCCATCCAAAACATAGTAAAGAAATTCGCTCACAAATATCAAATCAAAGTGATCTCTCTGGCTAACGTGGGAAATCATCTTCATTTTCATATCAAACTCAATAAACTTTGGACATATAAGCCCTTCATTAGAGCCATCACATCAGCCATTGCCATGGCAGTGACAGGAACTAATCGTTGGACGAAGTCAGAAGCGTCTTCTTCTATAAGTACTGCTTCAAAAGCAATGAACCTCTCTCTGCAAAGAGTCATATCCCGAGGGGGGATAAGTGGGAATGGAAAGTTTGCGATAGATGCAAGAACAACAAAGAAGGCTCCAGAGGTGAAGTTATCTACGAAAGCTTCATTTACAAAACAAAAGTTCTGGGATAACCGCCCTTTTACAAGAGTGGTGAGAAGCCTCAAGGCTCTACTTACTTTAAGAGACTACATTCATATCAACGAACTCGAGGGCTTTGGTTATCGTCGAGAAGAAGCTCGGTTTTTAGTACAGTATGTAGGGGCGCAGAACCAGGGGCTGAGATCTACAGCGTAGGGGTTTGTCTAGAGGGCTGAGATCTACAACGTAGCCGTAGGCGGTAGACATGATCAACAGTAGTGGCCGCAGCAAAGATGCAGTGGCACGCCATCGCTGTGTGTATCGGGCAAGAGCAGGCATCAGCAAGGTCACCTCATGGATTCACAAAATTTCAACTCTTCCGCATTGTCTCAGTAGTCATCAGCTCCATTTTAATGCTATCTCACAGTAAAAACTCCCCACATTTTCTTGCTGATAAGGACTGATTCCGCTAGAACAAGTGGCTATGGCAATACTCGAAATAGTGACATTTCCTAACCCCGTTCTTATGCGCCGCACATCTGAGGTGACAGAGATTACAGAGCGCCATCGTCAGCTCATTCCAGACATGATTGAAACCATGTATGCCGCTCCAGGTGTGGGCTTGGCTGCCAATCAAGTGGGTGTCTCGGAGTGTTTCGCTGTTATCGATACTCGTCCTAAAAAAAAATCGGGGACTGTTATCGAAGAGGAACTTACAGAATGTGAAAAAAAATTGAATTTTCCCTTAGTTCTTTTTAATCCTGAAATTTTAGAGTCACGAGGCGACGTTCCTTTTGAAGAAGGCTGCTTATCAGTTCCTGGTTATGTAGAGCAAGTGCAACGCAAAGATTGGGTGCGCGTGAGAGCTATGAATGAAAAGGGAGAAACTTTTGAGTTTGAAGCAGATGGTTTACTCGCTATTTGCGTTCAGCATGAGATTGATCACTTAAATGGGCAGCTGTATCTAGACCGCCTGACTCCCATTCGTAGAAATATGTTAAAAAATAAAATCAAAAAACATGGTTATCCAGAAAAAGATAAAGGAAAGCATTCGCAGCTATGAGTCAATTCAAAACTCTTTTTCTAGGAACTCCCGACTTTGCTGTGCCCTGTTTGCAAAAGCTCATTGAAGATAGCCACTACGATGTGGTGGGAGTGGTCACTCAACCTGATCGTCCCGCAGGCCGCAACCTACAGCTCCAAGCCTCTCCCATAAAAAAAATAGCCCAAGCCCATAACATTCCCGTTTTCACCCCTGAAAAAGTGAACGATATTTTAGAAGATCTTAAAAGTTTGCAGGCTGAATGTGCCGTTGTGGTAGCCTTCGGGCAAATTCTCTCTAAATCTTTTCTAGAGCTCTTCAATCACAAAGTGGTGAATGTGCATGCAAGTCTACTGCCTCAATGGCGAGGGGCAGCCCCTATCCAAAGATCCCTCATGGCAGGAGACATAGAAACTGGTGTGAGCTTACAAGTGGTGGTTCCAAAACTCGATGCAGGGGCTGTTTTAGGGTATCGAAAGATTTCTTTGAGTGAACATATGCGAGCTCCAGAGCTCTATGAAATTCTAAAGCAACTCGGGGCAGATCTTTTAGAAACAGAGCTGGCTGATTTTTTACGTGGTCATTTGGTGCCTACAGAACAGGATGAAAACCTGGTGACCATTGCTCCTAAAATTAAAAAAGAAGAGGGACTGGTTTTGTGGTCGCGACCAGCTCGAGATATTTACAATGATTTTCGTGGACTTTATGGGTGGCCAGGCAGTTGGACTGTCCGCAATGGAAAAAAACTAAAAGTCTTGGACATGGTAGTGTTGCCTCTATCAGGCTCTCCAGGAACAGTGTTGGAAGTGCACGAAAAACAAAGTTTGACGGAGGCTCTTTCGCAAGAAGCGGATCATCACGATAGGAAATCTAGAGCTTCCTTTGTTGTGGCCTGTGGAGAAGAATCCTTACAGATTTTTGAAGTGCAACCCGAGAGTAAAAAAACCATGTCGGTGAGTGAGTATTTGAAAGGCTATCCTATAAAAAAAGGTGAGAGTTTTTTATGAGACCAATACATGTAGCTCCCAGTATTTTATCTGCAGACTTTGCAAAGCTTGGTGAAGAAATCAAAAATGTGGTTGCAGCAGGGGCTGATTGGATTCATGTGGATGTGATGGATGGCCATTTTGTACCCAACATCACCATTGGAGCTCCTGTGGTGAAGTCTTTAAAGCCAGTGACACCTGTGCCTTTGGATGTGCATCTTATGATTGAAAATCCTGAAAACTACATTGAGGCCTTTGCCAAGGCAGGTAGTGATTATTTAACGGTGCATATTGAAACTCTCAAAAACCCTGAGGAGATGTTAAAGAAAATCAGAGAGCTGGGAGCAAAGCCTGGACTGACCTTGCGTCCTTCAACTGCGGTAGAAAAAATTCTTCCTTATCTTCATCTTGTGGACTTGGTTTTGGTGATGACTGTGGAGCCTGGTTTTAGCGGTCAGTCTTTTATGGAAGATCAAATGGCTAAATTAAAGATTGTGCGAGAGAAATTAGATCAACTGAAGAGCTCTGCTTATTTACAAGTGGATGGTGGAGTGAATGAGGTTACAGGAAAACTCTGTCGCCAAAATGGAGCTGATGTTTTTGTTGCCGGTAATTATGTTTTTAAAAACAACTATGCTGAGGCCATCACCAAACTCAAAGCCCTTACATAAAAAACCTCTAAGAAGAAAACGGAAATCAAAATGATAAAGCCGCAAAAAAATTTAGAAGCCTTACTTATTGACGGTCAGTCTCTTAACTTTCAACAAGTGTGGCAAGTGTCCTTGGGAGCTTGCAAAGTAGAACTGGCAGAGAGCTCGCGGAAGCTCATGCAGAAATCCAGAGATTATATCGAAGCAGGGCTTCGTCGAGGCGAAGTGGTTTACGGTGTTAACACTGGCTTTGGCGCTTTGAGCAGTGTGAAGATCTCTCAGGCAGACATTGTACAACTACAAAAAAATCTCATTCGCTCTCACTGTGTGGGCGTGGGTGATCCATTCTCAAAAGAAGAGTCTCGGGCCATTATGCTTTTGCGGGCCAATGCTTTGGCTCGAGGTCATAGCGGCATTCGTCCTCTTGTTGTGGATAAAATTTTGGAATGTCTTAATAAAGATATTATTCCAGTTATACCTCAAAAAGGAAGTGTCGGTGCCAGTGGAGATTTGGCTCCTCTTTCTCATTTGGCCTTGGCTATTATTGGTGAAGGACAGGTGTGGGAAGATGGAAAGTCTGTTCCTGCTCAAGAGGTTTTTAAAAAATGTAACATAACACCTCTCGAGCTACAGGCCAAAGAGGGGCTTTCGATGATCAATGGTTGCCAGGTGATGACAGCCGTTGGACTTTTAAATTCTTATCGTATTAAACGACTAGCACAGTTGGCGGATCTTACCGGTGCTATGAGCTTAGAAGCCTTGAAGGGGAGTCGGTCAGCCTTTGACCCTTTGATTTCTGCAACTCGGCCTCATCCAGGAGAAGTAAAGACAGCTAAAAATTTGCGGGACTGTTTAGGTGAGAGCTCTAGTATTTCTGAAAGTCATGTGGATTGTGACAAGGTTCAGGATGCTTACAGTCTTCGCTGTATGCCTGCTGTGCATGGAGCTGTAAAAGACACTCTTCGCTATGCTTTAGAAAAATTAGAACTAGAAAGTAACTCCAGCACAGACAATCCTTTGGTTTTTTCTGATGAGGCTAAGATACTTTCTTGCGGGAACTTTCATGGAGAGCCTGTGGCTTTTCCTTTGGATTTCTTGGGCATTGCCATGACCGCCCTTTCTAGTATTTCTGAATGCCGTATTGAAAAACTGATCAATCCTTCTATGAGTGGTTTGCCTGCTTTCTTAGCCCCCAATGGAGGTTTGAACAGTGGCTATATGATTGTACAAGTGGCAGCAGCTTCTTTGGTAAGTGAAAACAAAATTCTCTCTCACCCTGCCAGTGTCGATAGCATTCCTACTTCTGCAGATAAAGAAGATCATGTGAGCATGGGCACCATTGCGGCTCGTAAGCTCACTCAAATTTTAGAGAACACAGAAAATGTGATAGCCATGGAAGTTTTGAGTGCCTGCCAAGCTTTGGATATTCTTAAGCCTCTCGAAGCCTCCTCTCGAGTTAAAAAGGCATTTGATGTTGTGAGAACTCAGGTACCTTACGCTCCTGAGGATAGAAATTTTTCTTTGGATATCAATTGCGTACAAAAAATGATTCGAGAGGGTGCCTTCACTTCTCTTATTGAAGATTTAGAATGGTAAAGGAGCATGGAATGAGCAAACAAGAATCAACTTCTAAGGCAAGAACAGTCAAAGCTCCCCATGGGTCTAAGTTACATTGCAAAGGTTGGTTGCAAGAGGCGGCCTATCGTATGATTCAAAATAATTTAGATCCTCAAGTGGCTGAAAAGCCAGAGGAGCTCATTGTTTATGGTGGTATTGGTAAAGCTGCTCGCAATTGGCAGTGCTTTGATAAAATTTTAGAAACTCTTAAAGAATTAGAGAATGATGAAACCTTATTAGTTCAATCGGGAAAACCAGTGGGGGTGATCAAAACCCATAGTGATGCTCCTCGAGTTCTCATTGCTAACTCCAATCTTGTTCCTCGATGGGCCAATTGGGAGCACTTTCATGAGCTCGATAAAAAAGGCCTGATGATGTACGGGCAAATGACAGCAGGTTCTTGGATTTATATAGGAACCCAGGGCATTATTCAGGGCACCTACGAAACTTTTGTAGAGGCGGGTCGTCAGCACCTTGGTGGAAGCCTCAAGGGGCGAGTGATTTTAACAGCGGGCCTTGGCGGTATGGGAGGGGCGCAACCTCTGGCCGGTGTGTTTGCTGGTGCTGTGGTGTTGGCTGTAGAGGTAGATGCTGAGCGCATTCAAAAAAGATTAGAAACAAAATATATTGATGAAGTCGCAGAAAATTTAGAGGAAGCGCTTCAACGAGTAGAAAAGTACAAACAAAGTGGTGAAGCTAAATCCATCGCTTTATTAGGAAACATGTCTGAAGTGATTCATGAGTTAAATCGTCGTCAGTTTTTACCAGATATCCTCACAGACCAAACCTCGGCCCATGATCCTTTGAATGGATACATTCCAGAGGGTATGAGCTTGGCTGATGCCAATGAGTTACGCACGAAGAATCCCAAAGAATATGTGAAGCGTTCTAAAGCCAGCATGAAAAAACATGTAGAAGGTATGCTCGAAATGCAAAGGCGTGGGTCTATCACCTTTGATTATGGCAATAACATTCGTGCCATGGCCTATGAGGAAGGTTGCAAAGAGGCTTTTAAAATTCCTGGTTTTGTTCCAGAATTTATTCGTCCTCTTTTTTGCCGAGGCAGTGGGCCTTTTCGTTGGGTGGCCTTATCGGGAGATCCTAAAGATATTCAAGTGACTGATGATGCTTTAAGAGAATTATTCCCCCATAAAAAAGATTTGCTACGATGGTTGGATATGGCAGAAGATCGCATTGCCTTTCAAGGTTTGCCAGCTCGCATTTGTTGGTTAGAGTATGGAGAACGCGCCAAGGCTGGATTATTATTCAATGAACTTGTGCGCACTGGAAAAGTAAAAGCCCCCATTGTCATTGGTCGTGATCATTTGGATTGCGGAAGTGTGGCCTCTCCCAACAGAGAAACCGAAGCCATGAAGGATGGTTCTGATGCTGTGGCTGACTGGCCCATTCTCAATGCACTTTCAAGTACGGCCTGTGGTTCTACTTGGGTGAGTTTTCATCATGGTGGAGGCGTGGGCATGGGTTACAGTCTTCATGCAGGACAAGTGATTGTGGCCGATGGCACTGAAGCTGCGGCTCAGCGCTTAGAGCGTGTTTTAACTGCTGATCCTGCCATGGGATTATTTCGTCACATTGATGCGGGCTATGAAGAGGCCTGTGAGGCGGGCCATGAGCGCGGTGTCTACCGCCATGGAATTCCTTTTTAACGAGATGTTTTTGGCAGAGAAAAGCCTAAAGTGTTTGTCATCACTCTGTTAAGAGAGCTTGAATCATATCGATAGTGACGGGGTTAGACCAGTCGTTGGAGCCAAAGCTTGAAACCACCACGCGACCTTCTTTATCAATAATGAAATTAGCAGGAAGGGTTTCAATTTTAAAGGCTTCTGCTGCTGATTTGTCTTTGTCGAAGTAGGTTTCAAAGGGCATTTCTTTTGTAGTCCAAAAAGTATTCACAGTCGATAAAGTTTCCGAGTCTTGCTCGTCTTCATTGAGAGCTAAAATCACAAAATCAGGGTTATCAACGCGCTCATAGAGAGCCTTGATACTAGGTAGTTCCATAAGGCAGGGGGTGCACCAGTGGGCCCAAAAAGAAAGTAGAATCACCTTGTTTTTGTACTGAGAAAGCTTGAGGACCTCACCATTTTTTGTGCTAAACTGCAGTTCAGGGGCGGGGCTTCGGTTTTCCATACCCACAGTGTCGTCTGTTTGATGAGGAGTTTGATGTGAGCGAAAGTAGGAGTTCCAAACACCAATGCTGGCCACAAAGACCACACAAAGAACCAAAAAAAGCTTTAGTGGTAAGGGAAGTCCAGGCTTTCGCTTTTCGGGAGTCCCTTGCTCCAAATTCTGGGTGGTCCGTTCTACCGGGGCTTCGAGGGGGTCGCTGGAATAATCAGATTTATTATCATCGCTCACCAAAACAGATTAGCTATAGAAAAAGCATCGGTCAACTTGGGCAAGTGGCAGTGGAGTATGTTTTATTGCTGGTTGTTGCAACTCTCTTGGCTGGACTTTTAGTGAGGGGTTGTGTGAGCCGCAATGAAGACGATCCCGGCCTGATAATTAAGGTCTGGGATCAGATGTTAAAAAGCATTGGACAGGATCAGCCTTAAAGCAAATTTTTATGACTCCCCACAGAGTAAAAAAAGTGTGAAGGCTCAGCCTCAGTAGTAAAAAACCTTGCTTCAAAGCCTGGCAGGAGGCAGCCCACTTGATGGTTTAAGCCTAAGGCATGGGCCGCGCTCACCGTATAGGCACACCAGACTTCGGCCAAAGACATTTTCATTTCCATGCGAGCCAATAAACCAACAAAGGCTAGATCTTGGGTGGGAGAACTACCTGGGTTAAAATCTGTTGCCAGGGCGACACGTGCTCCTACGTCGAGCATCTTTCGAGCTCTTGGGTAAGGTATTTTTAAGTAGTAGTCAGAGGTTGGCAAGAGCACGGCCGTTGTTTTACTTTTAGCAAGAGCGACAATGTCTTGGTCTCTAGCATGCACTAGATGGTCGGCAGAAAGGGCGCCCATCTCCATGGCAAGTTGGAGGCCTCCATTATGTGAGAGCTGTTCTGCATGAACGGTGAGATCAAAACCCATGGATTTAGCGGTTGTAAGATATTTGCGTGCTTGATCTTTTGTGAAGAAGCCTTTTTCCACAAAAATATCCACACGCTGGGCCAGTTTTTTCTTTTGAACTTCAACAAGGTCGTGCATGAGGATTTTTTCAAGATAGTCACTTAACTCAGAAAACTCAGGCGATTTAGAGTGAGGACCCAAGTAGGTAGAAACTAACTTCATTTTTTTGGCCATTTTTTTGGCGATTTCTTGTTGAGCCTTTAAAATTTTAATTTCGTAATTTGTGTTGAGGCCATAACCTGATTTAGCTTCTAGGGTACGAACGCCTTGATCATAGAAAATTTGAGCACGTTTTAATCCTGTATTTACCAGTTGGGAAAGGGACGCCTTGCGAGTGGATTGGACAGTGTTGGCAATACCTCCGCCTGCGGCAGAAATCTCTTGGTAGCTGGCTCCGCCTTGTCGTAGCTCAAACTCTTGAGTGCGATCTCCAGCAAAAACAAGGTGTGTGTGACATTCTACAAAGCCAGGATATATTTTTTTGCCTTTTAAAGAGACCTCGCGACACTTCCATTTTTTAGGAATTTTATTTTTTGAGCCGATCCATTGAATTTTGTTTTTATCCACAAGCATGCATTGTTTTTTTAAAGGGGTGAGGTCCTCAGGACGAGGATGCCTTCCTGCCTTTTTATGGAAAGCCTCAAAGCTGAAAAGTTCGTCAATGTCTGTGTAGAGCGTAGGCATAAAGCTAATCTAGCAGTGCTTGGTGCCGCTGAAAAGCACTAGTATTGTAAAATTTGTAGTTAGAGCCCTTGATGGGCAAGTGAGAGGGGGCTCCTATGGCTGACTTTTTGCTATAAATCATAGATATGAAACTGTTTTTATCCCTTATCTTTTTTCTTCCAAATTTGTCTTTTGGGGCTTCAAGCTGCAGATCGCCTCTTCAGCCAAAACCTTTTACAGAAATGCAAAGCCTACTATTTAAAGAAATGGCAGAGTCTAACTCTTTTAAGGATTGCTCAGAGACCACAGCAACCTTGCTTCATGGTCTATACAGTTTGGGCGGCGCCAAAGAGTTTCGAGTTCTGCTAATTTCACATGAGATGAAGCAGATAGCTGGTGGTCCTTTGATGAAAACAGTGCTCACGCCGGCCTCAAATGCTCGCGGGCAATACCAGTGGAATTATCATTTGGTATTGGAATATAAAGGTTGGATCATTGATTCTTTTTTGCGTGAAGCAAAGCCTCTTCGTGCGGTAGATTATTTAAAAAGATATTTTCCAAGCTCAGATAAAAATCCAAAACGATGGTCGAGGTTGATGCTGACAACATTCTCATCATTTTCTGTCATGAAAAAATATTTGCGACTTCGAGAGAAAAATACAGAAAATATAGGACCAGAACTTGCGAAAAAACTTTTACAAAAATCTTCTCAGCACAAGTACATTTCTGCTGAGGATTTTTTAGCTTCACATCGTTAATATATATGTGTAGGCTTTTAATCAGTGGTTAAATTTGAGAACGTGACGAAAACCTATCATACACTCAAGGTTATCGATAAGGTGAACCTCACACTTTCGTCCAAAAGCACACATGTTTTAATTGGGCCCAGTGGTTGTGGTAAATCAACATTGATACGTCTTGCAACAGGACTTGTTGATTCTGACGAGGGAAACATCACCTTGAACGGAACGGAAGTCTCAGCTATTTCTGATGCTCGTAAGGCTGAGATGTACGGTTATATGATTCAAGATGGAGGTCTGTTTCCTCATCTCACCTGTGAAGAGAATATTCGTTTGCCCTCTGTAGTGCATGGGCAGAACTCCGATGATTTTAAAAAAAGATTTGAAGATCTAAGACAAATGGTAGCCTTGTCCTCCTCTTTGTTAAAGCGATATCCTCGACAAATCAGTGGTGGTCAAAGGCAAAGGATCGCCTTAATGAGAGCCCTCATCTTAGATCCTCCCATATTATTTTTAGATGAACCATTGGGCGCCTTAGATCCTTTGGTGCGTAGCGATTTGCAAACAGAATTAAAATCTATTTTTAGCCGACTAGGTAAAACTGTGATTCTTGTGACCCATGATTTGGCGGAAGCTGCTTTTTTTGCAGATACAGTCACATTGTTGCAAGCGGGTCGAGTGGAGCAGCATGGGACTGTGGATGATCTTATGGATCATCCAAAATCTGAGTTTGTTTCTAACTATTTAAAGGCTCAAAGACCTCCTCCGAGTTTAGCAAAGCTCACTGAAAAAATGGAGAAGCAGCCATGAGATATTTTCTATTCATAGTCTCTTTGCTTTTACCCATGACAACTTGGGCAAAACCTACCATCACTATCGGGTCAAAGAATTTTTCTGAAAGTTATTTGCTTGCAGAAATTTTAGCACAGCGTCTAGAACAAACTGGCGAAGTGAATGTTGAACGTCGTTTTGGTATGGGTGGCACAGGTATTTTGTTCCAGGCTATCACTGGTGGAGAGGTCGACATTTACCCTGAGTACACAGGCACCCTAACTCATTCAACGCTACATAAGCCAAATGTTAAGACAATGGAAGGGCTGCAAAAAGAGTTGGATAAACTCTCTCTAGAGATGGGGCCTAAATTTGGTTTAAATAACTCCTATGGTTTAGCGATAACAGAGGAGCTCTCAAAAAAGCTAGGAATCACTAAAATTTCTGACTTAAAAGATCATCCCAATTTGCGCATGGCTTTTAGCTATGAATTTATGGAGAGAAGTGACGGGTATCCTGAAATGATCAAGCGTTATAATTTTACGCCAAAGTCTCCAACTCGTATGGATCATTCTTTGGTTTATACTTCATTAGATCAAGGAAAAGCCGACGTCATTGAGGTGTACACCACCGACTCTAAAATTAAGAAATTCAACCTTGTTGTATTAAAAGATGATCTCAATTTTTTTCCAAAGTATGAAGGGCTGTATCTTTATCGCAAGGATTTAAAAAAGAAATATCCTCAGATTATTTCTATCGTCAAAGAGTTTGAAGGAAAAATTGATGATGATGAGATGATTCGTTTGAATGGTTTAGTAGAAATATCCCACCTTACTTTTACTGATTCTGCCACTAATTTCTTTGAGGGCGGAGAAGTGAAGGCCACCTCCGATGCTTTTTGGAAGACTTTTTGGAAACAAACTCGTCGTCATACTTTGTTGGTGGTTATTCCTATCTTATTCTCGGTGTGTTTTGGTATTCCCATGGGTATTGTGGCTGCTAAAGTGCCTTTTTTAGGACAATTCTTTTTACTCTTAAGTGGCATTGTTCAAACCATCCCTTCTTTAGCTCTATTATGTTTTTTAATCCCTGTATTTGGTATTGGACTGGTACCCTCTATGATTGCCCTTGTTCTTTATTCCTTATTGCCCATTGTAAGAGGCACCCATAGTGGAATCACTGCCATCGATGCCAAACACCATGAAGTGGCTCGGGTATTAGGTCTTAGTTTTTTTCAAAAGCTATTTAGAATTGAGTTACCAATTGCATCCATACATATACTCTCGGGAGTGAAGACAGCGGCTGTGATGAGTGTTGGTATGGCGACATTGGCAGCTTTTATAGGTGCCGGCGGTTACGGAGTCGATCGTGACAGGCCTAGCACTTAATGATAACAATATCATCTTACAGGGGGCTTTGCCCGCTGCGGGAATGGCCATCATAGTTCATTACTCCTTTGAATATCTTGATCGATGGCTAACCCCTAGAGGCTTGAAAGTTTAGTCTTTCAACAAACTTGATTTTTTTGCTTATTATCTCCCAGAGCTTTTACGTCTATGAGATGTGAATGAAAGGAATTTTCTATGACCGCTTTATTTTCTATCAATGATGGAGTTGTGGACTTCGAGGAAACCATAAACAATGGACCTTTTCAGATTCGGTTTCCAAAAAATCTTTTAAATCAAGATGAAGAGTGGTGTGAGGTGAGGATAGAGGATGAATGGCAGAAGATTCGTTTTCATGACTATCATTCGGTTTATAAAATACCAGGTCTTTATGAGACTATTTTTTATCGAACCCTAAGGTGTAATTCTCCCACGCGCGTGGCTAGCTTTCTTCAAGAAGTGGTGGTGGAGCTTGGTATAGATATCTCTCAATTGCGAGCTTTGGATTTAGGAGCTGGCAATGGCATGTCTGGTGAGGCATTGCAGGCTTTGGGAGTAC
>Ga0210057_1007683_pt1 | contig 12987 bp, 8 predicted proteins | sample CryGeyCG2114_010_2_FD_183968 | JGI IMG/M metagenome (GOLD analysis project Ga0210057, IMG submission 183968) | Groundwater microbial communities from aquifer - Crystal Geyser CG10_big_fil_rev_8/21/14_0.10 (SPAdes) (version 2) | ecosystem: Environmental > Aquatic > Deep subsurface > Groundwater ... | reverse complement strand
ATGATATTAATTTGCAGAATAGTTGGGATATGAAAAAAATTATCGTATTTTTAAATGCATATAGTCAGGGGATAAGTGGCGCAGACAAAATCTGTATTGAAACCTGGAAACATCTGGATGAGAAGCACGTCACCGTAATGACATCACATGAAGGGAAGAAGATGTGCGATAATTTTGGTCTCAAAGCGCGATTTGTCATCACAACATCTGAACAGGCTTTTCATAACCCAATTCAAACATATCTGAAACGAATTATCTTTGGCATTTGGAAAGCCATCACCACTTCAAAACAAGATATATTATATTCATCATCTGATCAACTACCTGACATTCTTCCGGCTCTCATTTTCAAACTGAGAATCAGAGATTCCCAATGGATCGTACGGAGTTATCACACAATTCCAAAAAAACGACCTGTATCACATCACGCGCAAAAGCTGAGTTGGCTCCTCATAAAAACGTTCACCGCAACAATTATCACTGCAAGCTCGGTGATGAAAAATGAATTACGAAAAAATGGATTTCCATCAGGGCATGTTCATATTGTGTATCCGGAAATTACGGTATCTAAACCGTTGAAGAAAAGAAAGACGAGTAAATACGAGGCGGTATTTATGTCGAGACTTCACGAGTCGAAAGGTATTTTTGAGCTTATTGCTATCTGGAAAACGGTTATAAAAAAAATGCCGAATGCTTCACTCAAAATAATAGGAACGGGTGAAAAACAGACGATTCATAAACTGAATAATTTAATTAAGATAAATAATCTTGAGCGTTCTATTACACTTCTCGGTTATCAAATGGATGAAAAGGCACAACAGATTATTTCAGCAAGCTGTGTTTTTGTCTTTCCCAGTCATGAAGAAGGATTTAGCTTGACGATTGCAGAAGTACTCTCTATAGGAACACCGGTCATCGCATATGAGCTTCCGATATACTATGATATTTTTCCAAAAGCAGTAACAATGGTACGAGAATATGACACTGATACCTTTGCAAAATATGTGATGCAAGCTTTTCGGAATCCGCAATCATTTGATGACACCGTAATGTATGGCAAAAAAATTATAAAGCAGTATTCATGGACACGTACAATTGAACGTGAAAAATCCATCTTAGATCTATGACCATATCATTACTTATTCCCATTTACAAAGGATCACAAACGCTTGAAGCTGCGTTCAACAGCGTATTGGATCAAACAACACCTCCTGATGAAGTAATTATCGGAGACGATACGCCATTGTCAGATAAACGAGAAGTTCAAACAATTAAAAAAATTGTCGAGCGTTTTCAAAAAAAGGCATCGAACCCTGTCCTCTTTATCAAAAATAAAATCAATCTCGGTTGTCAAGGAAACTTTCAAAAATTGACTGATAGTGCCACAAAGGACGTTGTATTTTATCTTGCCCATGATGATATTTTATCAACCGATGCAATCGCAATTGTGAAGAACGTTTTTCAAAAAAATCCATCCATTGGATTTTTGACCCGTCCGTATTTCTGGTTTTATGATGATTTCAATAAGCCCATTCGTCATGTCCCTCCGCCAAATCTTGAGACTCATACCATCATTCCTTCAGCAACTGAACTTTCCAAAACAAATAACGATGTCCAAATTCAAAAAGCAGTCCATACTATTTTTGGTTCAATCGGTCAAATCTCTGGGCTCGCATTAAGAAGAAAATGGATCAAGGAACCATTTCATGAAGATATATTTCCCGGACACATGTATCCGATTGCTGATATGTGGAAAGTCCACTCAGGAATATGTATTAAAGAATATATTGTCGCACTTGGTACCGCGACAAGCCAGAGTCGAACACTTTCGGGAATTTACGATGATTCACCGACCGCGCAATGGATGCGAATGTTTCGATATAACTTCAAAGATCGCAAATATCACAAAATCCTCGATGCATGTACAATGCATATTGCTACAAACTATCTCGGTTTGATTCAAATAAAAAATTTCAGTTCCTTGGGAAATGTTTTCAAAGAAATAGTGATTCTACTGAAGTATCGATTCAAAAACATCCTCGAAATTAATTTCTGGTTCTACGCCATTCTTTCGATATTTATTCCACGAAAAATATTAACGTTTATTACCGATTGGTATAAAAATACCATTCTTTCGCAAACCATTCCCTGCATACCATTTGAAAGAGCAGATCATGATCTTCCTCCTTCACACAAAATTATTTATGACAGCTGTGCTCGTGCATACAAACAAAAAATCGAATCATTTGCAAAAAATATAAAAGATAAAAAAGTATTGGATTTTGGATGTGGGTTTGGGAATTACACATCATTTTTTACGCATTCAAAAAACTCGGTAATTGGACTTGATATCCATGATATTCGATCTAAAAATCATCGTGACTTTACGCTGAAGGTTTATGACGGATACGATATCCCATTTAAATCCAACTCATTCGACATTGTGGTTTCTTTTGATGTGATTGAACATATTGAACATGACCTCCATTCAATAAAAGAAATGTATCGGATATTAAAACCGGGTGGACAGATTTTTATAGCGACACCAAATAGGCATAGACTCGCAAGCTTACTCAAGGTAATTATTGGGAAAAAAGACCTGTTTCCAAAGGTTATGCAATACGATGGGATTGGCGGAAAATCAGTGCATATTACTGAATACACGTCAGAAGAACTGACGAAACTGCTCGCAGATGCAGGGTTCAAAAGTATTCAGTCGTCATCAATATGGCTCGGATTACGGGGTCGGATAAATCTTGGATTTAACCAGAGCATTATCCCACTCTTAAATCACTCGTTGTTCACCCTAGCTTCAAAGTAAGATAAAAAAGAGCTTAAGCGTTGTCATTTGTACAAAAGAGTTTAAAATGAGTTATGCGTTGAAACTTTATAAAAGTATATTATGAAATCAAAACTGATCAATCTTTCAAAAAATACCTTTATCCAAGGTGGGTTCTTCTTAACAGCTTCCAGTTTTTTTGCAGGATTTTTGAACTATCTTTTCAATATATTTACAGCACGTGCGCTTGGACCTGAAGGATATGGAGAAATTGCTGCGTTATTTTCATATATGGTAGTACTTTCTATTCCTATGGGAACAATCACGTCGCTTCTCATTCAAAAAATAGGAAGCGCCGAAGACCCGAGTGAATACGCCATTGCCGTTCATTTATGGATTTTAAACAAATCAAAAAAATGGTGGTTCTTACTATTGGGAATTGTCATAGCAACCCCATTTATTCCCGCACTCACCAATCTGACTCCCCTCAGTGGATATATTCTTCCCGTCATAATGGTCCTGTCCTTTGCCGGTTCTTACTACACGGGAGCGCTGCAAGGACTTCACATATTCTTATGGTTTGCACTCATTTCAATTGGAAGTGTCGCATTAAAACTTGTAGGATCGCTTTTGGCAATAAACGGATTTGGCGGGCTCGAAATGGTGCTCATATTTCTGGTTGTTTCCGGAGTAGCGAGCCTTTTGATGAGTCATATTGTTTTTGTGCGACAAATAAAGAAAAAGGGAGACACAACAATCATCAAATCAAAACGAATCAGGGATATTTTCAAGGATCGGCAACTGTGGTTGACCACTGGAGTGACCGGAGCACTTGCCCTCATAAACAACGTTGACATTATGTTTGTAAAAAAAGTATTTGATGCTGAACAAGCAGGAATATATAGTTCATGGTCACTATTTGCAAAAATTATCTTTTATGTACTCGGACCCATCTTGACAATGGCTTTTATTTTCTTTTCAAGCAAAAAGCACGAAATCAAACATCAAATCGTATTTATTGCCTCATTTATTTTCCTTGCGGCAATTGGGGTTATTGCCAATTTGGGATATGGTGCGTTTGGAAGACAAATTATAGACAATCTCTTTGGGGAAAAATTTTGGGGTGTCATTCCGTACCTTGAATGGGCAGCATATTTTGGCACCGGATATACCATGATGACGTTTATGACATTTTACTATTTGGCAAAAAAAAGCAAACTTTCGCTTCTTCCGATTGCACTGTTTCCCGTGTATTTAGTAATTCTTTTACTGTTCTCCAAAATTCTTCCTGATGTCATGTATATAAGCACCATCTATACCTTCGTAGTCATCACCATCTTTCTTTTAGTATTTTTTAAAGATCGATTATTATTTTTAATTCATTCTTAGGTTATTTTGTATGCGTAAATATTCATACAAGATACACTATTGTTTAATTATGGGATTGCTCTTATGGTGCATTCATGGAAAGGGCGTATTTGCCCAAAGTTCCGCACCCTCTCCTTCTCCAACACAAACTCCAACGACTTCTCCAACTGCTACGCCAACTCCAATGAATCTCCCCGATACGATTAGCCCTGAGTCGCCTGAAAATGCAATGATTGGTCCGCCAGCACCACGTCAGATGATTCAAGAAGAACAACAAAATCCTCAAGGACAAGTAAAATCTTTATTTGACGAAGGGGGACCCGATAATATTCTCGATAGCAAGCCCAAAGGAGGGAGTAGTGGCGTGATAAAAGTTTTTGTGACGGTTATCGCACTTACCTTAGCAGGAGTAGTTGGCTGGATCGCAATTCAATCAAATAAACCCCTGGAAATTGAAAAGGAACGTGAAGAGAAGGAACGACCGATTGAGTAGTTTATATGCGTCTATAATCACGCTTTGATAAAGCATTTCCATTTGATCAAATATTCACCTTCAAATAATCAAGGAAACGTCAATTTTTTACACAAACAATCCTGCATCGAATTCTTTGAGTGACACGACAAGACAAAAAACATATTGACTCACTTATTTTAGCACTCATCGTATGGAGTGTTAAGGGTACGGGCGCGTGCATCTTTGTGATTAAGTATATCGAGTAACAGCATTTCTATTTTTGTTTTGAAATGCATTTACAAAATAACCGACATAATTGGTAGGATAAGGATATGAATCGTTTTCGGATAGTGAGCGTTGTTCTTATGTGCCTTACTGTTTTGATTACTGCACCAGTCCTATTTGGTGCAGAAACGCGCTCATACCTCGTGACCGACTATCAAGTAGTCACGAAAAATCCACACCTCGACAAAGTTGTGTACCACAAAAATATATCTATTCCCTGGAAATCGGGAAAAGTGGTCATCAGTGGAAATCGGGAGGGCACCGCATCAGCAAATATTGGGTGGGAGATCAAACTGACTAATAACCAAAAAAGCTCATCCGCCTTTTCCTACAACAATTCAGGGAGCATCTATTCCTGTCTTGACGCAGACATGCCACCACTTACGATGACACACCTCATGAATGAAGGAGATAACTCAATTCGTGTCAGCTTCAACCGTCCGTGCAATAGTTCATTTGCTTCACTCGACATCGGACCCGTTTACATAGTCCACTTTGATGATTTTGAACCATCAGATAAACCGTTTTTGGATCTTCCCTGGGATTATGCGGCGGGCGGCATGAGATTTGAGGAAGTAGCACTTCGGGCAATCTCAACCTTTGATCATGCATATCCCTTGTCAAACACGCTCGAAAGTGAACCCTATGAGAAAGTAAATGGCACGGTACTTTTTGATGGGAACGTTGAAATACAAAAGAATGCATCCTCCCATGATGGCTATGACTGGGCTGCTCATTCCGGAGTCATGTTGAATGATTCGGTACTTGCAGCAGCTCCGGGGTTTGCGACCTATCACTCGGATAAGAATAGTGGCAATGCGATATTTATCGATCACGACAATGGATATCAGACCCGATACTATCATCTGTCTGCGGAAAATCTGGTGACAACCTCTACAACCCCGATTTGGGTAAATGACCGGCAAAAGATCGGTGAGGTAGGATTTTCTGGATCAATCAGTACATATGAACCACCGGGCGCACATATCCATTTCATGGTCGTGAAAGACAAAGATGGAGATGAATCATTTGATGACAATATCCCTGATGGGATTGTTGATCCCTTTGGCTGGCAGGGGAGTGGAGAAGACCCTTGGAGATCATATTCATTTACTCAGGGCGGTGAAGATCGGACAGGCATGAGAAGTACATACCTGTGGAAAAAATCTCTGAAACCAAGCTTGCAAACAGTAACCGCAGTGACTCCCAAAGGTTCCAAAAGGGTAACAATCAGACATAGTGCGACCAATACCACATTTGAGTTTCCCTCAAACATGGTGTCTCAAGATGCCATTTTCTCATCAAAGGCACGTTCAATGGTGCTAAATCCCAAGATCGATGGTCAAATATCGGCTGCGTATACATCAATCGGAAGTATGGCATCAGCAGAGATTACGAATGGTTTTGATAAGCTCATCACATCGTTCTCCAAAGACTTTATTCTTACTTTTTCTTTTCGATCCAGTGACGTACTCCGCTACGATCCCACATCCCTCTCTATTTATTCTCAAACCGGTGATGAAGACTGGAAGATGGAGAAGACGACAGTAAATGAAACTAGGAAGGAGGCATCAGCGCAGATCAACCATTTTTCTAACTTTGCCTTATTGGGAGAAAAGCTTGATTCGATTGCACCGGTCACTACCATTGAGCTCAGCGGCACACAAAAAGGAGCCTATTTTACCTCCCCGGTCACCATGACGTTAAGCGCTCTTGATACACCGACCGATACCAGTTTGGGTGTGCTTTATTCAGGGTACAGTATCAATGAAAATATATGGACGAAATATTTGACACCCATATCCATATCAGATGAAGGCAGCTATTCTATTGAGTATTTTTCTGAAGATGGTGATGGCAATGTCGAAGTCACCAAAACACTTTCGTTTGTCATCAATTTTAATCCGCCAACACCCACGTCTACGGTAGTACCGACATCAACAGCAACATCGACGGCAACTCCAACCCAGACACCTACACAAACCCCCACACAAACACCTTCCCCAACCTCATCTTCAACCTCAATCACATCAGGCAGCACAATTCCAATTTCTACTCCCACCAATACTCAAACACCGGTACTTTCCGCGACAAAAATACCCATCCCCACACTATCAAAGAGCGTGAAAAGTATTCTGCCGACAGTGACACGAGAGCCTGACAATCAAGGGGAAGTAAAATCTGCATTTGCTGCTGAATCGGGAACTGAATCATCGTACAAAAAAGATAATTCATATCCATCTCTCAATATGAGAAATCTATTTATCATGATTGTTATACTCATTACTGCAATAATCCTAATTTGGTATCGAGCGACCAAAAAAACCATGAAGAGAGGTAAGTATGAGCAAATATGAATATGTAATTACATAACTATATATTCAATATGTAATTGAATCAGAAAATCATTGATTTAAACAGTTCAATTCGATATCTTGTAAGTAGTGCAAAAGTGTCTGATACACACTGTAAAAACTCTCATCATTATATTAGTGTTCTTTTGGTATGCTCCAGAAATATATGCCATTGAAACCCGATCGTATCTGGTGACTGATCATCGAGTAATTACCAAAAACCCTTATCTGAATAAGGTTGTCTTTTATACCAATGTCTCACTCCCCTGGAAATCGGGAAAGGTCGTCGTCAGTGGAAGCACAGATGGCACAAAACCGGCAAATATCGGCTGGGAGCTGCAGATTTACAATAGCAAAAGCAACTCAAAATCATTTCGCTACAACAATGCAGATCAGGCATATACCTGTCTCGACAAAGATATGCCGCCCCTTAATATTTCTCATCTGTTCTTGGAGGGTGACAATACCTTTTTAGTCCGCTTTTACCGCCCATGCAACAACGCCTTTTCATCACTTGATATCGGACCTATTTACTTTGTACATTTCGATGATTATGAGATCTCCGATGAACCGTTTTTAGATCTTCCTTGGGATTATGAAGGAGACGACATGAGGTTTGAGGAAGCCGCCCTTCGAATAAGCTCGTATTTTGACCATGAGTATCCATTGTTGAGTACGAGTTTGAGAGAGCCAGGTGATAGTTCCAAATTCGTAAATCCTTACAATCATGAAATTGACTACCAAAAACCATACTCATCACATGATGGCTACGATTGGGCACGATCTGCAGGGGCAATTCTGGATGACCCCGTGCTTGCCGCAGCCCCCGGGTGGGCGACCTATCACACCAACAAATATATCGGCAATGCCATCTATATAGATCATGACAATGGGTATCAAACGAGATACTATCATCTTTCGGAACATGACCTCATCACGAAATCAGCAGCAAAAACATGGGTTGATGGTGGGAAACAGATTGGAAAAGTCGGCTTTACCGGCAATGTCAGACCGACAGGGAGCAAGGGCGCTCATATCCACTTCATGGTCGTGAAAGACAAAGACGGAAATGGCAGTTTTGATGACAATATACCCGATGGAATTCTAGATCCATTTGGATGGCAGGGGATTGGAGAAGATCCCTGGCCAGCATATACTTTTTCATACAATGGCAAAGATCAGACCGGCATAAAAAGTACCTACCTCTGGAAAAAATCGATGAAAAACGGATCATCAACAATCACTACTGACGGAGGGACATATACCAATAGTGGCTCAAATACGACATTTGAGTTCCCATTTCAGGCAGTGTCACATGATGCGATCTTTGACTCAGTCACACGCCCTCCCGTTGATAAACCGAAGATAGATGACGTCATCCATGAAAAAATGGCATCGATTGGAAATACAGTAACCGCAACGATACAAGATGGTTTTGACAATTTCATAACCTTGTTTACCAGACCATTTACCCTCAAATTTTCCTTTGATGCCCAGGATGTCGCGCGGTTTGAAAAAGACACGCTTTCAATTTACTCAAGCTCAGATGGAGAACTTTGGCTAAAAGAAGAAACGTCAGTTGATATCGGAAAAGGCGAAGCATCGGCTCAGATTGACCATTTGACCACATTTGCCCTGTTTGGAGAAAAGCGTGACTCGACAGCTCCTGTCACAACAGTCGATATCAGTGGCACGAAGATGGGAGAGTACTTTACCTCTCCGGTGCTTCTAGTTCTAAATTCGATCGATACTCCCGTTGATACGAGTCTTGGGGTACTATACACGGGCTACAGCATAAATGAAGATAGTTGGGCAGAATACAAAGAACCAGTGACGTTATCGGACGAAGGCATATATACGATTGAATACTATTCAGAGGATGAAGATGGCAATATTGAAATGGCAAAAACTCTCGCATTCGAGATCAATTTCACTCCCCCTACGCCCACGCCAACCGATGCTCTTGCTTCAACCAAAACACCCACTCCCATGCCAACTCCTATATCTCAATTGACGATAACTCAAACGCCGACAATGATTCAAACTCCAACGGATACGATTACTCCTACTCATACTCCCACAGCGCTATCAACTCAAACCCTCAAACCTCTCGCTACTCAAACGAGCGTACCCACTCCAAAAACATCCATTCCTGACGATCAAGGAGAAGTGAAGTCTGTATTTGCCGCAGAATCAGAGAATGATCAAATCGCCGATGCAAATAGCAATGGTCATTCGAACATATTACGAAATCTATTCATGATTGTGATTGTTTTGACCACCGCAATCATTTTGATCTGGTATAGAGTTGGCAAAAAAAATCACTTTTGGGATTGAATAATTATTTTGTTTTTTTGTATCATATGCATATGAAGCCGAAGAAAATAAAAAAAGTGCATCATCGTGTTTTACTTGTATCACTCATTGTCCTATTTATTACCATGTATGTCGTAATTTTTCAAAATAAATATGCAAAGACTGATGATCAAAGTCCCTCCACCCAAATCGAAACAAATCCAAATGAATATACTTCGTCATTTTTGGGGTTTAAATTTCTAGTCCCAGTCAAATTACAACCAAATGAAAGTGGTAACACAATTAAACTTAGTAATGATGAATCTGTCATCTCGATAACTCGATTATTCAGTTATTTCGATTCTGAAAAGGAATATATGGATTATATTTCTGAGTTAAACAACTACAAATACTCAATCAGAGAAACTGATAATAATGGGTTTTATATTGTAATTATCAATCTTGAATCAGAAACTAATCCTAACGAAACCTCATACATAAAAAACATAGACACCGACACTTTTGTCTCAATCTCCACCTCCTCACCCGAGCTCTATGATGAGCTTGAGCAGATTGCCGCTTCATTTGAATATCTTGGAGATACGAAATAGTAGCCTGTATAATTACAGTACATGAAAAAGAATGTCTTCTCGATCATCATCCCGACGACCACTATTCCACCTATTCTCATCGATGAAACACTTCCTTCAATAAATGCTCAGTCCAATCATCACTTTGAATGCATTATCGTGCCAGATAAGGTCAATAAAGAGTCAAAATCTCTTGAAAAAAAATACTCATGGCTAAAAATTATTCCTTCTCACCATGAAAAAAAGCCCGGAATCAAACGAGATCTCGGCGCAAAAAAGGCAAAGGGATCAATTCTCGTGTTTATCGACGACGATGTATTTGTCCCAAAAAATTGGCTGAAACACGCTGACGAACTGTTCAAGAAATATCCAAAAGAAGTCGCACTCGGTGGGCCAGGAATCATTGTCAATACAAATAGTTTCTGGGAAAATATTTCAAATGCCGTTCTGCAAACGCCACTCGGGAGTGGCAAACTCGTCTATCGGTTTCGGAAAGATCATCCGCGCCATGTCGACGACTACCCGACAATGAATTTATTTATGCGCACGGAAATTTTTAAAGAGATTGGTGGTTTTCAGACCAATTACTGGCCAGGGGAGGACTCAAAATTGGTGAATGAATTAATGAGCTACACCAAGAGATCGGTGTATTATCATCCAAAAATCTGGGTGCACCACCATCGCAGAAGCTCTCTCATCAAGCATATCTCACAACATGCCAATTATGGAAAAATGCGCGGGACGTTTGCTGCACAGGGTGATAAGAACTCATCACACCTCGTGTTTATTATTCCCTCACTTTTCACCATATATTGTTTTTCACTGATCTTTTTCCCCGCCATGTTCACAAACATAACTTTAATCATTCTCTATTTCTTTCCGCTCATTTTATATGTTCTTTTTGCTTCTTGGGAATCCTTAAAATACTTTATCGCCTCAGGAAATCTTGTCATCACCTTCTTTATGCTCCTGATGTTCCCATTGACACATCTTACCTATGGCATCTCCCACCTCTCAGGCTTTCTTCGTGAAAAGTTTTCTGGCACAATACATATATGAGCAAACAATTGCCAACGATTGTGGTCGGATATCCTCCCCTTGAATCCAAAAAAGGGGTTGCCCTTCTTTCACAAAATAGACAGTTTCAGTTTTTTAATGCAAAGACATATATATATCCGATGGTACCGGCATATGCCGCCTCAAACCTCAAAAAACATGGATACAATACCTATTGGATGGACGGAATAGCGGAAGAAAAGACCTATGACCAATGGTTTGATGAGCTTTCTGCAACAAGCCCTGATTACCTCATGGTTGAGACGAAATCTCCGATTGTAAAAACTCACTGGAAACAAATAAAAGATCTCAAGAAAAAACTACCCCACCTCAAGCTCATCTGGGTAGGGGATCACGTGAGTTATTTACCGATGGAACTTTTTGAAAATAGCCCGGTAGATTATGCCATCACCGGAGGAGATTATGATTTTGTCGTGGTGAATTTGCTCAATCATATTTATAAAGGTGAGCCACTGGAAAGTGGCATCTATTGGCGAGAAGACAATAAAGATATCAACGTTCCAAAAGATCAAAGACGTGCAAAGAAAATAGAATCAGGAGAAACTATTTATAACTCAGGACCTGCATCACTCAAACACAAACTTGACGATCTTCCGTTTGTCGATCGAGATCTTACGAAATGGGAACTCTATGCCTATGACAATGGAAATTACAAATATACTCCCGGAACCTACATGTACAGCGGTCGTGATTGTTGGTGGAATCGCTGCACGTTTTGTGTCTGGGATCATACCATCAATCCAATCGGCTCATATCGAAACTTTTCTCCCAAACGACTGTTTGCAGAAGTAAAACATGTGGTTGACACGTATGGAGTCAAAGAAATATTTGATGATGCCGGAACCATGTTTGTCGGAAATAAACTGAAACAGTTTTGTGAACTTCTGATCGAAAGTGGGTACAACAAGAAAGTACGGTACGGATGCAATATGCGCTTCAATGCGATCCCAAAGCAAGAACTGTATGACATCATGGGAAAAGCCGGATTTCGTTTTATTTTGTATGGTATGGAGTCTGCCAATCAAAGTACCCTTGATAAACTCGACAAAGGGACAAAGGAAGAAGATGCGATCCTGGGACCCGCAATGGCAAGACGAGCAGGGCTGGACCCTCATATTACGATCATGCTTGGCTATCCATGGGAATCATATGAAGATGCCAGACGGACTATTGACGTTGCAAAATATGCATTCAAAAAGGGTTATTACGAAACCATGCAGGCCACAATTGTGATCCCGTACCCAGGGACACCGCTTTATAAAGAATGCAAAGAAAAGAGATGGCTTTTGACCGATGACTATGATGATTTTGATATGCGACGACCGGTTATAAAGATACCTTTTGACGAGAACAAGATTCTTGAGCTCGAACAAGATCTCTATTCGGCATTTATGACCCCTCAATATGTATGGAGAAAACTCACTGATATTCGAAGCATTCACGATTTCAAATATCTTTTTTACATGGGATGGAAACTCATCGGACACCTCCTGGACTTTGATCCGAATCAAGAAAAAGTACACTACTTTTCTCTTAAATTTATCAAAAACGCAAGCCACAAGCTGTTTGGTCATTTTTTCAAACCGGGTACTATCGTAGATATTGAAAAAGATGTCATGATACAAAAACTTATCAAATCCAAGAAATTATCTCTATAATAACCCGAATTACGAAATTCAAAATAACTAATAAAGATTGATTTGGTAATAAATAACGGGTAGTCTGAAAGTATTGCAAATTTCATACCACCCGTTATGGATAGTTTAACAAATCCAAACCAGTTAG
>Ga0210057_1007682_pt1 | contig 12988 bp, 20 predicted proteins | sample CryGeyCG2114_010_2_FD_183968 | JGI IMG/M metagenome (GOLD analysis project Ga0210057, IMG submission 183968) | Groundwater microbial communities from aquifer - Crystal Geyser CG10_big_fil_rev_8/21/14_0.10 (SPAdes) (version 2) | ecosystem: Environmental > Aquatic > Deep subsurface > Groundwater ... | reverse complement strand
TCAACGTTTAGGGCGTGGACTACAAGGGTATCTAATCCTTTTTGCTCCCCACGCTTTCGCCTCTCAGGGTCAATGACACTCCAGCTAGCTGCCTTCGCTTTTGGTGTTCCTAAAGATATCAACGGATTTCACCCCTACACCTTTAGTTCCGCTAGCCTCTAATGTATTCTAGTGATAACGTTTCAATGGCGGTTTCAGAGTTGAGCTCTGAAATTTAACCATTGACTATTAAAACCCCCTACAGGCTCTTTACGCCCAATAATTCCGGATAACGCTCGGGGCACTCGTCTTACCGCTGCTGCTGGCACGAGTTTAGCAGCCCCTTATTCAAGTGGTACGCTCAAAAATTGTTCCCACATAAAAGATTTTTACACCCCGAAGGGCGTCTTCAATCACGCGGCGTCGCTCCCTCAGGCTTTCGCCCATTGGGGAAGGTTCTTGACTGCAGCCTCCCGTAGGAGTCCGGACAGTGTCTCAGTTCCGATGTTGGGGATCGTGCTCTCACACCCCCTACCCGTCATAGCCTTGGTGGGCCGTTACCTCACCAACTAGCTGATAGGACACAGGTCTCTCCCAGAGCGATAAATCTTTAATTGAATTGATTTTTATCATCTCAATACCATCGAGCATTAGCCCGCCTTTCAGCGAGTTATTCTCGTCTCTGGGGTAAGTTACCTACGTGTTACTAACCCGTTTGCCACTATTATTTAAACTTATTGCTAAATTAAAATAACCGTTCGACTTGCATGCCTTAGCCACGCCGCCAGCGTTCATCCTGAGCCAGGATCAAACTCTCAATATGAAAGTAGATGCAAAAGCTCGTAAAGTTATTCCTGATGGTTAATTACCAATTGTTAAAGTGCATTCTTACGTCCATCTATCTTAGCAAAAAATAAAAGCTTGTCAAGTCTGTCGGCAAGCTCTTATTTAAGCTTATTTATGGCTATTTTTTTAGCCTTAAATAAGCCTTTTTTCCGATACGGTAACCTAAAAAGACTATTAGCCCATAAAGGATTGCTATTGGTAGTATTCTGATTATTAGTACAATTATAAAGTTAATGAATCCTCGTAAGTCTTTAAATAGTGAGTTAACGGTATCTTTTACTACTTGCCATGGACGCCAATTATCAGCAAATGTGATATTGGAATATTCTGTAAGGTTTACATATATTGTTGCTAAATCTGTTTGGCTATCCAAGTATTTGATTCTGCCCTGAATTCTTTCTATCTCACCGCGCACTCGACTCAACTCTCTAGTTATCGATAAAACGTCCTCTATTTTAATAGCTCTATCAAGGATTTTAATAAATGATTGTTCTTCGGCTTGTTTGTTTTTGAGGCTAGATTGTAAATCCGTAAATTCTTCAGTTACGTCTTGTCCCGATGACGATTCATTAGTAACTAATTTTGCGATAGCTTTTATTTCTGAAAAAGTTTTATCGAAATTTGCAAAAGGGACTTTTACAGTGACAGATCCGCGTTTTATGTTCTGTGAATCATTGGTAAAATTTGTTGAAAATATTTCACCATCATTTTGTTTCGCAATGTTAGTAATTTGATTAGTTGTTTCATCGGTGCTACTTATTTTCATTGTCAAATTACCAGTTTTAATAACTTTTTTGTCAGTCGATGAGGGGTCTTCTTCGGGCGCGGAAATTCCGTTGATACTTAATTTTTGATTAAAACTATCTCTTGTCATGCTCATATTAGGTGCTTCAGTTCCTGTATCATATAAATCATAACTTGTTGAGTCGCTTAAATTAATTGTGGTCGGTTTATCCATTGTAAAATAGGCTGCAATTAAAACAACCGCAGCTATGACGGCTATAACTAATTTTTGATTTATATTTATCATATATTTAAATTATACTTGAAAATTATTTTATAGTAAATATATCACTTTTAAGTCTACCACAAGATTTAATTTTTGTATTCACTGTTTTTACGCAGTCTATTATGAAATAGTATTCAGTCATTGATTCATTTGGTTCTGTAGATTTCCAGTCTATTGTGCCGTTATTTATCCCATTCTTCTCAACTTCTGATGCCATCTTACTAATAGATAAATTGCTAACCCCAGTAATGTTAAGCTTTTCTTTACTGATAAGTGATACAGTAATAAGACCTGTGCTTTCTAGGATTATCTTGTCCCATGACAGAATTTGAGAAGAATTTGCTACAATAATATTGCCTGCTTTTGTGGATATTAGTGAGCCTACAGTCCCGTCTGGCTCAATAATTTTCGCGAATGAAGTAATATCGTCCCGCTATAATTTTAGTTTTTCCATTTTTAGCAACAATTGATGTCCCACCCATGGACAGAGAGAATTCAAGCTCGGCTTGATTAGGTGAGTCACTAGAAATGTCACCTTTTAACCAAATAACAATAGAATTATCCGAGTCAGTGCTCAGGTTTAATTTATTGAATGTAGTAGAGCCTTTTAAATTATTTTTATTGACGTCAAACTTATTCTCTTTACCAAGGTTTTAAAATTGGTAATGCCTTTATTATAGTTTTCTGTAACATCAAATAATTTTAAATTGGAAATAGAAGAAATAACATTTGGTGACTTAGTTTCGACAGTTATTTTAAGTTTCGATAATTTAGTAGGTTTTTTGCATTAACTCGTAGTGCAAGAAGTACATGTCCTTTTTGGCCTTTAATTAACTCTGGGTTAGAGAAAAGCATTCCAGAATTATGTGCAATTTCAATAGTAATTGTTTTCGCTTTCTTTCGAGCAACAACACCTACTACTGCCAGAATACCAATAATTCCGATAGCTAACAAGACCTTAATGGCAACTTTTAATTTAGTTTTTGTTGGTTGAATCATTATTTTTCGTTTATTAGGATTTTTGGTCCCTTTGTAAAATTATATAAAGATTCTGTATACATAGAAAGGCTTTCTATCATGATTACATCATTTTTTTGTCAGTAATCTGTATTTCACTATATATTTTGATTACACTCATTCCATACTCATCATTCTCCGGGAAAAATTTAGATAGATTTTCGATGCGATCTAATTCGCCACCAAGATTCGTGATGCCTTTAGCTTCGTTCTCGTAATGTGTTTGTCCGTTGCCATTCAGAGTATCAAAATGAGGCAATGGCTTCCATGTTCTGCTTTCTTTGTCTGTAGGGTTCGCCATACTATACCAGAAACTTATTTTATCAATTCCGTCATAATCGTCAATACTGACATGGATCTTTGTGCGTGAGCCGTAACCATTTTCATTAAATGCATGAAGAAAATATATGAACGGTTTGTTGTTCATTCCTAGCGTGTAAATCTTTGATTGGTGAACCGAATTATCAGCTAAATAAACTTTTGCATAAAATTCTATCATAAAATTCTATATTGTAGAGTTCTTCTGCATTGATGGTAAAGGTTTTTGTGCATTTAGTTAACGGTTCACATATAATAGACCTAAAATAATGATTTGCAGTTGAATCGCCAGGAGCTTTACGCCATAATTCTATCCATTCTATATTTTGTATTGAGGCGGCCGATATGCCAATCAATACGTCTTTAATGGTATTATAGTCAGAAAGATAGTATTAATAGTATACAGTCTTTGAAGGTAGAGTTAGGGCGATGGTAACGGCAGATCCCCAACTTTTAATAACCGAGCAGGCGTAGTTTTTGTTGTACTAACGTAATTAACTTTTGATCTAAACCAATAATAACCTTGACCACCACTTTTATCGAAGTCAAAATACGCAAATGATTCGGCGTAACTAGGTTTAGATTTAGTGCATTGGATGTTTGACGCAGTGTCCCAGTCTAGACCATCATTTTTAAGAGCGTCTGGAGTATCGGTTTTTATCCATTCTAGACTCATTGTAAATGAGCCTGGGTACGACTTGGTGATGCCACTAATTTTCGATATGAAAGTTGGGCTTGGGCAAAAATATATTGGACCCCCGATCTGCTCACACTTAACTTCAGTTGTAGAAATAGTAAGTGTTGCTTTAGTTAAGGTGGCTGATGATGTTTCTGAGGTTTTAAATATTAAACTTATACCTATAAGCAAATATTAAGCTACACAAAATTAGCCAATACTTACGATTGATTTTTTGTTTAAAGTTTAAATACATCAGGACTCGGTCTGCTATTTTATAGTTTGTTAGCTATCAAGTTTACTAATTCAGCGAGTCGCATAGAGTAAGCCCATTCGTTGTCATACCAAGCTGTAACTTTAACTAAATTATCATTGGCCATTGTTAACGCTGAATCCAAGATCGATGAATTGGAGTTGCCTTTAAAATCTGATGAAACTAAGGGTTGGTCGCAAACATCTAGAATTCCTTTAAGTTCATTTTGCGATGCTTCTTTCATTACCGAATTAATTTCGTCTGCGGTAGTATTCTTTACAACAATAGCAGTAAAATCAACTATAGAAACTGTGCTGGTAGGTACTCTTATCGCTGTTCCGTTAAGTAAACTTTTGAGTTCAGGAAAGGCTTTCTCAATGGCTATAGCTGCGCCAGTTGTGGTTGGGATAATATTTAAAGCAGCTGCCCGCGCTCTACGTAAATCTTTATGGGGCAAATCTAAAATTCTTTGATCGTTGGTGTAGGAATGGACCGTAGTGAATACCCCATTTTTAATTTTAAAATTCTCATGTATAACTCTTACTAAGGGCGCTAGGCCATTGGTTGTGCATGAAGCCATAGAAATCACATGATCTTTTGATGGCTCGTATTTATCAATATTTATACCCATTAAATAAGTAGGCACCTTTGCGTCTTGAATAGGGACGCTAACCACAACTTTTTTTGCACCCGATTCTAAATGTTTGTTTAAATCTTCGCTATTCTTATATGCGCCAGTACACTCAATCACTATGTCAATTTCTAAATCACGCCAAGGTAAATTCATAATATCCTTTTGTTGAAATAGTTTAATCTTTTTTCCATCAATTATTATTCCGTCGTCATCTGACTTAACATCTTTTTCGTAGATGCCATAATTGGAGTCATATTTTAAAAGATGAGCAAGGGGTTTGGAGCCCCCTAAATCATTAATAGCTACTATTTCTAAATCTTTGTGATTGGCTAAAATATTTTTTAATACTGGCCTTCCAATTCGGCCAAATCCATTAATTACAACTTTAGGCATTTTTGTAAATTAGTTTATAATAATTTAATTATATCACGCTAGCGAATGATTACCAACTACCACTTGATCCTCCGCCACCTGAGCTTCCTCCACCAAAGCCACCGAAACTTCCTCCACTACCTCCACGACCCTTTCCCCATCCACCGGCCCACCATGCGGGGTGAAGGCCAAGTTTTTTGCGATTAGCATAATTTTTTGAGACTAGAAAATCAAATAGCAGGCCTAGAGGAGTCAGGATGAATATAGTAACAGTACCAATTAAGACTGATGTAAGAAAGATAAGCGCCCCGCCAATAATAAAACCGATTAGTCCTCCCGCCCACCATGATTTTGATCTAGCTAGAATTGCTCCCAGCCAAATAAATGCAAAGAATGAAAAGAAAAAAATGTTTTCTATGGCCTTTGGGCTCATACTAGAGGTATCGTTAGCCGTTAAAGATGGCACATACTCTCCTTCTGTGGCAGAAATTATGGAGTTTACGGCATTTGAAATACTATCATTAAAATTATTTTCTTTGAATGCTGGCTTCATAATGTTTTCTATAATCCAGTAGCTTTGTGCGTCAGTTAGTGCGCCTTCCAAACCATAGCCCACTTCAATTCTCATCTTTTTATCATTTATTGCTACCAAAACTAATACTCCATTGTCTCTGTCTTTTTTTCCAATACCCCACTCCTCAAATAGTTTGTTTGTATAATTTTCTATAGTATCCCCTTCTAGTGACTTAATTGTTACTACTGATATTTCATTCGAAGTCTCTTTTTCAAATAACATTAGTTTTTGCTCTAGAGCTTGCTTTACTTCTTGTGCAATAACATCCGCATAATCATTCACGAATCCCGAGGGACTGCCAGGGTTAGTATAAGCAAAAACGCCGGCAACTGGAATAAGTATTGCCAGTAAGAACGCGGCGTTTTGTATCGAAGACTTTAATTTATGCATTTATTCGTTAAGCTGTACATTTGGTGCAATATCTGCCTCTGAAGTGGCTTCAAAATAATTCTTTTGTACAAATCCGAACATAGACGCGATAATCTTGCCAGGGAATTTTATAATTATAGTATTAAACTCACGAACAGTGTCATTAAATCGCCCTCGCTCAACAGCAATTCTATTTTCTGTTCCTTCTAATTGAACCATTAGCTGTTGTACCGCTTCAATTGATTTAAGCTGGGGATAATTTTCCATTATAACCAGTAGTCTTGATAATGCTGATTCAACTTGTCCTGCTGCTAATGCCTTGTCATTGACTGATTGGGCGCCACTATATTTTGTTCGAGCTTCCGCTAAATCACCAAACACTTTTTCCTCTTGTTTCATAGCGCCTTGTACAGAGTTTACTAAATTTGGAATTAAATCAAACCTTCGCTGGAATTGATTTTCAACTTGCGCCCATTGATTCTGTACTACTTGGTCTTTGGCTACAACTCCATTGTAAAATTGCCACACATAAATACCCAACAGGGCAATTATCGCTAAAATTATAATTAATGTTTTGTTCATATGTTTGTTATTCTAAGCCTAATTTTTTATCTATTTTTAATTTATCAAAACCCATGATAATTTCGCCATCGATGTCGACCACCGGCACGCTCATGCAGTTGCATTTTTTTATCATGTCTTCTCGAGCTTCGGCGTTTGTTGCCACATCAAATGCTTCATAGGCGACCCTTTTTTCGTTTAAATATTTTTTTAAAGTTACGCAATACGGACAGGTTGGTGTCGTATAAATTTTTATTGATGGCATATTTTTTTTATTTAATTGATATTAATTTCCAGTGACTGCCGGAAACTTTTTTTATTTTTAGTTTAGCTTTGTTTGCGATCGTATCTGTCTTTATCAAGTTAAACACCGATTTTAGATTTTGACTTGTAATGTCTTCAGCGTGATCTTCTATCTGCCCTAATTCTATCATAATTTCCGTTAATGACGCAAGCTTATTTTTCTTGGCATAATCAATAGCTATCTCTAGCATTTCCTTAGCTAATAATAGATCATGCATAATTTTTTATCATTATTTAATGTGTTGCACACGTGATACAAGGGTCATATGCTCGGATTAGTGATTTAATCTTAGAATTTCGCGTTTTATCTGATAAATTTTTTAGATCAGGTAAGTATTGTTTTATGTCGTCTTCAAGATTTGCTAAAAATTGAACCGTTGGAGTTATTATGTTGTAATCGGTTATCAATCCTTTATCGTCAAGTTTTACTGCGTGATAAAGTGTACCCCTTGGAGCTTCGATAGAGGCTGCACCATATCCTGCCTGAAGTGTGTATTTAATATTATTTTTTTTAAGTTCCGTTTCACTTAGTTCTTCGGTCAATTTTTTAATCTCTTCTATGCAATGAACATTTTCTACGATTTGGCAGAAAATATTAGCAAATGTATTATAGATCGGCGGTTTTAATTTAAATTTACTAAGCATTTTTTTTGCTGGTGGATTCAGTAGCTTATGGCTTAAGTTGATGCGAGCGATTGCCCCCACCATATAAGAACTATATTCATGTTTGACTCGCTTTGCCATATAATAAGGTATTTGCAACTCTTGTATGTTTTTTTCGTAATCCTTATCTTCAGCAGACCAGCCCTTTGATGATGTAATTGTCCCATCATAAATTGCATATTCACTGTCTTTTTTACAGGCGATATACTCGGATTCTCTTCCAAATTTAGGTAATTTAAGCTTAGTAAAAAAATTACCAATTTCAATAGAATTATTGAGCACTGCTTCTGATTCAATGGCGATACTTTTTAATTGTTCTTTATTGGGGAGATTTCTGAATCCGCCTATCTCTGTCGTCAGTGGGTGTACTGTTCTGCCACTTACAACTCTTTGTACTTTTTGGGACCAGTCGCGCATTTGAAATATTTTTTTTGTTTCAGTGGGGTACTTTTTGACTAGCGTAATATCATTTTCTATGTCAAAGAAATCAGGCAATGTTAGAAAATAAAAATGCAAAGTATGGCTATAAACAATTTGTGCCAGTTCCATTATTTTTCTTAATTTTATGGTTTGTTCACTTGGCTTTACATTTAACGCCGATTCTAACGCTTTTGTTGCGCAAAGGTTATGTACTACTGGGCACAGTCCACAAATTCGGGATGTAATTGTAGGCGCATCTTTATATAAACGGCCTACCAAAATGCTTTCAATGAGCCTAGCTCCGTCTTGAGTGTCTATTTTAGCTTTTTGCACATTGCCTTTTAAAATTTCAGCAGTAAAACCTGCGTGTCCCTCAATTTTAGCTATGTGATTAATTTGAATTTTCATAATTAATAATCATTAATACTTGATAATGTAAATATAACAACATATTGATTTGGTGCTAGTGTCGTCGTTGAATATCGTACTTTCCCGCAGGAATCTCCATCGCTATTGTCGAATAATTTATCTAGATCAGTAAAATTTTGTAATTTTGGGGTTAAATATAAAATATTAACTCCTTTGCCTATTTCTTCTGCTGTTGTATTTGATGCACAATTAATTTCATCAAATGTGTCGCCATCATTGTCGTAATAAAAAACAGGATAAAGGGGATTATCACTTGCTGGTGGCGCCGAAAGATAATTATGTAAGTCAGTATTTGCAAGGAACTGTTCATTAATATCTGCAGTCGGGTAATTACTATCGCCAGTTATCGGTTCGTTGAAGACGCCCTCTTCCCACCATGTGCTACTATTAGATCCGTCCATCCACAGATATATCGCTTTTTCTAGTGATTTTTGCCTTATCTCGAGCTTTGTTGACTTGTATGGCAACAATACTCGCCAAAAGAGCAATTATGAAAATAACTACTAATAACTCTATCAGTGTGAAGGCTTTAGTTTTTCTCATTTTTATAGGTTAATTTCTTTTTTTCGAAATCGTCTCTTATTCCGAATATTTCAAGGATATTATTTAATTCATCTGCGTTAATTATATCACCATAAATTTTTTCCATTTTTGCGGTGTCTGCGTCTTTTAGCAACCCACGACAGCCTTGGCAGGGCATTTTTGATTTTAAACAAATAGCGTCACAGCCACCTCGGATAAACGGGCCCAGGCAAGGCAATGCTGGTCTATCTTGTAATGGATTTTGTTGCAACTGGCATTCATAACTATTGTATTGGCACTCATAGCATACTGGATTTTCAGCAATTGACGGAGCTTTGCCTAACAACAGAGAATAAACTATCTTTAAAAATTCATAGGCATTTATTGGGCACCCAGGGACAACGTAATCTATTTTTACGAAATTATCAATTGATTTAATATCATGGTTTGGGACTGTTTTTTCAAATTTATAAATATATCGAAGCGTTTTTTCTTTATCTAAATAATTTTTCATTTCCCACACGCCACCGAGTGCTGCGCAGTTTCCTAAGGTGATTAGTAGAGTACTTTTATCACGTATTTTTTTAAGAAGTGTAAAGTTTTTTTCGGTTATGGGGTTGCCTTCAACAAATACGATGTCAAACGCTTCTGGCTCGGGGTCCTCCTCTATAAGATGCATTTCTACAAGGTCTATTCTAGATGTTAAGTCAATAAAATCCTGACTTAAATCAAGTAACGCAAATTGGCATCCTTCACAGGACGTCAATGAAATGATAGCAACTCTTGGCTTAATAGCTTGACGTGGCATCTGGTTTTTTTGAGAGATAGAAAAAAATTGCAGATAGTATTAATAATAGTGCTGCCCAACCAACAGCGATAGCCACTGGTACTAGAGGTACTAGCTGTGCCAGCAATTGTGAATCTTGACAAAGCGTTTGCTCATATAGCAGACAGTCTTTGGTTTGAGATACGGAACCATTCAAGGTTATGTATACGTAGCCGGCTGCCACAACCGAAATCAGTCCACCAATTAAAAATATGATAAATAAATTTTTATTTTTTTGCATAAAGTTTTAATATTTTTTTTGTAATTTTTTTTAAATTGTTTAATTTTTCTTTGTTCAGCTTTTCAATGGCCGTATTCCAGTGTATCGATACCCAGTCATTTTCTTTTATATTAGGTAATATAAGTTTATCCCAACATATATCTTTTTCAATTTTATCGCACACTTTTGCTTTCATTATTTCTATCGGGTAATAATCAACCAATAAATAATCATTGCTTATTTTTTTGACTCTCCCCCAACCGACTCGGCAAATATCAATTGTTTTACCTTTAATTTTCGCAGTTCCCGTAACTGAACCCATGAACAATGTATGGAATGTGTGGTGGGCGGTAGCTTCTTTTGGTATCGCATTTATTTTTTTTTTGTTATTTTCCCAAGCGGTAAGAATTCTCTGTTTGCCATTCGTTGCAAGTGGTGTCCTTTAATTTTATTTAAATAAACGTTACCTGTCCAGTATGCTTCTACTACTCGATAATCTAACGGATCTTTTATTTTATTTTGAATTGCAATTAATTCATAGTATTTGTATGCCCCTCTGAATTCTGTTTTAATTTTTCTTATACTTTCTTTGTCGATTTGTGTACCTTCTAAGTACGCTCTCATAATATTTCTTTTTTTGATATCATCTGGACCGCATAGGCCGAGCTGACAGGGCACGTAGGCATATCTTAATGCCAATTTAATTCCTTTATGTTGCGACATAACTAATGTTAGTCCCCTTCCAGACAATTAATACGCCAAATATAGCTAACAACATTGATAATATTTCTAGCCCAGTGATAGCTCTTCCTGTTGAAAATATTGCAAGTGATGTTGTTATTGGTGAGCCGAGCATTAAAATAACTGAGGCGGTTGAGACATTGAGATATTTCAAGCCGTTATACCAAGTTGTAACGTAGGCTAAGAGAAATACGCTTGTTACCATGGCCCACCCAAACTGCGTATGGGTGACTGTAAATAGTTGGGTGGTTTGATTGGTGAAAAAGATAAAGCCAAAAATAGTTAAAGATCCAATAAACATTCTGGCCCATATTACTATTCTTGGGGGCGTTGAACTAATTAGATGTTTAGAGATAATATTTTCAATCGACCAGAATAAGGTCGCTATAAATATTAGGATTATGCCAGCATCAAGTGTAATTAATGTAATTTTAAGCAATAAGAGATTAGATGTTAGAAGTACCAACCCTGCTAGAATTAAATTTTTAGATATCTTCTCTTTCAAAAAAATGCTGGCTAATAAGAATATCCAAATGAACATGGTTTTTTGTACAAAAGATGAGCCAGCAGGGCTGGTTAAAGATAAACCTTTAAAAAATAATAGAAATGGTATGCCTCCGCCGAAAATTCCAACTAACAAAAGGGACATCCATTGTTTTCTTGAAAGAAATTTAAACTTTTTCCAATCTTTAGCCATAATAATGCTCGAGCAAAGTACTAGAGCCACAATAGAGTTTTTTAAAAAAGTAAAAATATACGCATTGCCGGTTGATACGCCATATTTATTAATAAATATGGAAAAACCAGAAATAATTGCAGTACTTAAAATTAGAATTAGTCCTTTATTATTATTCATTGTCTAATCAAATAAATCTAAAATTTTCTTAGCTTGTTTTGAAGTAATTTTTTTTACAACTATGTTGTTTTGGGTCAATACCCAATCACCTTTTTTAATTTTAAATAATGGGCTAATTACGTCTTTCTCCTGGCCATTAGCCATTATAACAAATTTTTCTCCTTTCGGACATTTTACTTGATAAGGGATGGTTAAGCACATATTTTATAAAGCATTTTTTATATTTTTAATTTTATCATAAGAAAAAACTGGTCCGTTCGTACATACATAATATGGTCCAACTGCGCAGTGCTGACAGACGCCTATTCCGCAATGCATACGCTTTTCCAAGGATAAATAAATGTTTTCGTCCTCAAATTTGCGCATTTTTTCTAAGGCAAATTTATACATAATAGGTGGACCGCATAAAAAAGCAATGGCATTATCAATAACTTTTGTTGATTCAAAAAGAGTGGTCACCAGTCCAACCTTCCCTTTCCAGTCTGCGCTTGGTTTATCAATACTAAGCTGTACATCTATACCGATAGATTGCCACTCCTTTAGCTCCTGTTTAAAAATAAAGTCTTCCGGAGTTTTAGCTCCATAAAATAATTGAATTTTTGTGGTAGGTAGATATTTTTCTTTAGATAAAAAAAGTGGACGTAAGGGTATCAAGCCTATCCCGCCGACAACTATCAGTAGATTTTTCTTAGCATTATCAGTGGATTCAAGAATTTTTGTTGGCCAAGTATTGCCGTAAGGACCACGAATATTTATTTTGTCTCCAATTTTAAGGGTGTGAATTTTCGTGGTTAGTGCGCCAACTTTTCGCACACATACTTCAATCCATCTGTTTTCTCTTGGGTCCGAGCATATGGCTACAGGAGCTTCGCCAAACCCTGGCATTGAAATTTCAATAATTTGCCCTGGCCCAAAATCTAATTTATTAGAATCAGATTTAAGTTTAAATCTTTTGACATTTGGCGCCTCATTAAATATTTCTATAATTTCTGTTGGTTGTGTTTGGTATTGGTTTTCCATTATTTATTTATTATTGAATCAATGGTCTCTTCTATGTTAATATTGGCTGGACACACCTTGAAACATCGCAGACATTCAATACAGCCTATAGGCGCTTTATATTGTTTTGGTATACGTACAAACTTGTGAGTGTACCAGAAATGAATTTTTTGTGCTGTATTTTTTAATGATTTTACACCTCCAGCCATAAGCGAAAAATCATTGTAGAAGCAAGAATCGAGTGAGCGCATACGTTTTCCCACCCTGTTTTTAAGTGTAGCTTGATCTTCAATTTTGAAACAGAAACATATTGGGCAAACGATTGTACATTTACCACATTCAATACATTTTTTTCCAAGTTCGTCCCAAACAACTTGATTGTACTTATCACGCATCATTTC
>Ga0210057_1007681_pt1 | contig 12988 bp, 9 predicted proteins | sample CryGeyCG2114_010_2_FD_183968 | JGI IMG/M metagenome (GOLD analysis project Ga0210057, IMG submission 183968) | Groundwater microbial communities from aquifer - Crystal Geyser CG10_big_fil_rev_8/21/14_0.10 (SPAdes) (version 2) | ecosystem: Environmental > Aquatic > Deep subsurface > Groundwater ... | reverse complement strand
CGGCTGTCAATACGCGATTTTGGAAGTGACTTCAGAGGGGATAAAACAGCACCGCCACAGATTTATAAATTTTGAAGCAGCGGTTTTTACCAATTTGTCACCCGAACACATTGAGGCTCACGGCGGTTTTGAAAATTATAAAGAAACCAAAGGAAAGTTGTTCCAAACTACAAAAAATATCCACATTGTTAATTTGGATGACGAAAACGCAAAATATTTTTTACAGTTTCCGGCAAAGAAAAAATATACTTTTGGAATGAATCAGGGCGATATTAATAATAAGGATATTAAATTACAGCTTTCTTTAATAGGAAATTTCAATATTTACAATGCTTTGGCGGCAATTGGCGTGGGATTATCTCAAGGAATCAGTTTGGAAACTTGCAAAAGAGCCGTAGAAAATGTAAAAGGCATTCCAGGCAGAATGGAAGAAGTTGTGTCTCAGCCTTTCAAGGTTTTTGTTGATTATGCCTTTACTCCCAATGCCTTGGAAAAAGTTTATCAGGCAATCAAAAATAATTTTCAGCCGAAGAAAATGATTTGCGTTTTGGGCGCTTGCGGCGGAGGCAGAGATAAATGGAAAAGACCGGTTTTGGGCGAGATTGCAGCGAAATACTGTAATGAAGTTATTGTTACCAATGAAGACCCTTATGATGAAGACCCGATGAAGATTATTGATGAAGTTGCCAAAGGAACAAATGGCAAAGCCAGAAAAATATTAGACAGAAGAGAGGCAGTTAGAGAATCGTTAAAATCCGGCCAATCTGGCGACGCAGTTATCATTACCGGCAAAGGTTGTGAACCTTGGATAATTGAAAAAGGAAAAAAGATTCCGTGGGACGACCGAGAAATAGTTAAAGAAGAGATGGCAAAGCTAAAATTTGACAAATAAATTTCAATGTGGTATATAGAATAATTGCTCGTTGTAAAAATTTTATAATGACTGTCAAATCAGTATATCAATATAGGGGGTGCTATATGCCGAAAGAAAATAGTTCTAATAAGTTGAGACTGGTGGAAACAGAAGAGGTGGTTATTTGTCTCAAGTGCAATCGGAAGAATCAGAAGGATATTGATCGGTGCGCAGAATGTGGTTTTCCGCTAAAAGACACAATTTTAACGAGAGTTATTCCTATTGAATTCCTGACACAAGGGAGGTGAGAATGATGGAGACTTCAATTGAAATTTCTAAAAAACAAGGTGAATTTCCGTTTGCGGCGTTTTCAAGACAAGGAGCAGGGTGGCTTTATTCTACTCCGGTAAGCAAGAAAGCATATTCAGAACCTGTTCGGGAGGAATTTTCCGTAGCGGTAACGGGTGAGATCGTAAGACGATGGCGTGACGATATTAACAATCCATTTAGTTATGAGATTTTTCCTGGCTGGCTGGAGTTTAAGCTGGTTGGCGTTTTACTTATGAAGAGGGAAATAAAGAATGCTCTGAAAAACGAGAGACTTTTGGTGGGCGACGAAGCCGATGAGTTCATTAAGATTATTCGTTCTTCCCTCGATACTTACAGAGAGCTGGTTGAGGACGCTTTAAAAAAGGAAATCACCGATTTCGTTGAATCGTCACATCCTTTGATTGCATTTTTCACGTTTCGGGACGAGGACATCATTAAGAGTATACTGTATTGCGTCGATCGTCTTTTCCCGACAAAGAAGGATGCTTTGACAAAGTTTGTAGAGAAATACCGGGATGAGCTGATGACCGTAAAGTTGGTCAGAAAGTTCAAGGTATATAGAGGGAATTGACTTATTTTTAGGGGCAGTCCAATGGGCTGCCCAATTTTTTTAATATATACACAACAGCCATATTTATTAAATTCGGTGCTATAATTTAAAGAAGAGATCCGTTATTAAAACAATGACTAAGAAATACGAAATTTTGGAACATCCGGCGGATTTGAAAATCAGGGCTTTCGGTAAGACAAAAGAAGAGTTGTTTTTCAATATGATGATCGGGATGAACGAGAATATGAAGCCGGAAATAAAAGAACCAATAGAAAAAACTAAAAGAAATATAAAAATTGAATCACCTGATTTGGATTCACTTTTTGTTGACTTCTTAAGCGAGGTTTTGTATTTAAGTCAGGCAAATAAAGAAATATACTTTGATGTTAAATTTATAAAATTTACCGATACCGAAATTGAAGCCGAGCTTTTCGGCCAAAAAGTGGAAAGATTTAACGAAGATATTAAAGCAGTAACTTATCATCAGTTGGATGCTCGTCAGAGAGAGGATAGCACTTGGGAAGCTACAATTTTATTTGACATTTAAAATTCAAGATTATAATATTGATTATTGTTCTTAATAAATTTAAGGAGGTGGAATATGGGAGTACGAACAAGGATTGGGATCGCTGGATTAGTCAGGTCGTCGCAAGGGTCCGTTGAATTGCCTGAAGAAGTAACGCTTTACTGCCCGCAATGTGGCACAGAGGCGGCAGACAAGGGACAATGTCTTCTTTCTCTAGGCGGTGTTTTCGTACCAGAAAAGAAAAACATGGAAGTTAGGCTTTCGGTAGACTGCCGAGTTTGCGGATGTTTGGGCGAAGCACCGGTGATCTTTCCCCCCAAACGATAGTGATTAGAAAGATGATTTTCCAAAAAACTAGAGCAAAAATGGGCAGATATTATTTAATATCTGCCTTTTTGTTCTACCTTAAAAGTGTTATCATATTATCAATTCTATGCTTGCGAAAAAAGATTTTATAAAAATTAATGATTTTTTATGGGAAATACCGAGATCTTTTAGGTCTGATATGCGGGTGCCGGCACGCGCTTTTGTAACGGAAAAAATGTTACAGGAGTGCTTTAAAGATAGATCTTTAGAACAGTTGGTTAATATTTCTACTTTGCCTGGCATTCAAAAATACGCTTTGGCGATGCCGGATATGCATGAAGGTTATGCCTCGCCCATTGGCGGGGTGGCCGCCATTAGAATTTCCGATGGAATTATTTCACCCGGAATGTGCGTAGACGGAGAGACAAAAATTCTGCATTCGTTAGGATATTATTTGCCAATTAAAGAATTTGAAAATAAAGATTCGGAAATAATCTGCTGTGCCAGATTTAAAGAGAAAAAAATAGATCAATCATCAATTTCTAAACTTTTTAAACTGAAAATAAACCCTTCTATATTTCAAATTATTACTAAAAGCGGACAAAGAATAAAGGCAACTGGCGACCATCCCTTTTATACGCCAAAGGGAATGACTGAATTGAAGAGCTTAAAAATAGGAGACAAAACAAGTCTTTATCCCTTTGAAGGAGTCTCATATAAAGAGCCGAAGAAAAAAATATTAGTCACAGAAGAAAAAATAAAAAAATTTTGGCCTACATTGGGTCAAAATTCACGAGCTCACGGGTTAGAGCAAATTTTGAATAAATTAAAAAAGAAGAATCTTCTTCCTTTTGAAACTACCTCCTCTCATTTTCCTTATCTACTTAAGATAATGGGTTATTTGTTGGGTGATGGCACGATGTATTTTTCGCATAAAAGAAAAAGAGGACGGATTAGTTTTTATGGAGAGAAAGAAAATCTTTTGTTGATAAAAGAAGATTTAGGAATAATCGGATTTAAACCGGTGCTTCAGAAAAGAAACAGGCGCCACAAGATAACGACTACTTATAAAAAATACAGCTTTACAAGAGAAGAAGCGAGCTTAACTATTACTTCTACCGCCCTCGTTGTTTTATTGCATCTTTTAGGAATGCCTGTTGGTAATAAATCTAGACAGAATTTCATTTTACCGGATTGGCTTTTTAAGATTCCCCTCTGGCAAAAAAGATTATTCTTAGCTGGTTTTTTTGGAGCCGAATTATCATCACCTCAGGTTTATAAAAAACATAGCTTTAATTTTTATGCTCCAGTTCTGGGAGTAAATAAAAGTATAGAATGTTTAGAAAGTGGAAGAAAATTTTTACAACAAATTTCACAACTTTTAGATGATTTTGGTATTTTCACTAACAGAATTAGTCAGCGCAAAGAGCAAAAAAATAAAGACGGAAGCGTTTCTTATAGATTAAGGCTCATTTTATCTTCTACGCCTCAGAATCTTATTAATCTTTGGAGTAAAATTAGTTATGAATATTATCAAGAGAAACGGTTTCTATCTAATCTCGCTGTCTATTTTATTAAATCAAAACAGCGATTTATTGAAGAAAAAATTTTATCCCAAGGTATTAAGGCACGGAAAGGATTGATTAAATTTCAAAAATCAGAAGTCAGAACTATTAGAGAATTGACAAAGAGAGGAGGCAAAACATTGGCTAGATCTTTTATTGGTCAATTTCCAGTTTTTGAAGAATTTATAAAAATAGCCACCGAAAAGCTTGGTAAAAGCGGCATGGTTTGGGATGAAATTGAGAGAGTTGAGAAATTACCTTTTAGCGATTATGTCTACGATTTTACTGTAACTCATCCAGATCACAACTTCATTGCTAATAATTTTGTAGTTTCAAATTGCGGGTACGACATTAATTGCGGGATGAAATTGTTAAAATCGGGATATTCTGAAGCAGAGATTAAACCGCATTTAGATAAATTAGCCACGGAAATTCAAAAAGAAGTGCCCTCGGGCTTGGGGCAGGGAAGGCAAATAAAATTAAGCATTAAACAAATTGACAAAATCTTGGAAGGAGGAGCAAAAAGAATGGTTGAACAGGGATATGGTGAAAAAGAAGATTTTGAAAATTGCGAAGGTAGCGGCAGATTAGATTGGGCTGATGCTGGCGTAGTTTCCAGCCACGCCAAAGACCGCGGCCGAGACCAAGTCGGAACTTTGGGTAGCGGCAACCACTTCTTGGAAATTCAAAAAGTGGCAGAGATTTTTGATGAAAAAGCAGCCGGAATCTTCGGTTTATTTAAAGATGAAATTGTAATTATGATTCACTGCGGCTCACGAGGCTTAGGCCATCAGGTTTGTTCTGATTATTTAAGAGAATTCATTCCCTTAATGATGGATAAATATAAAATTAAAGTTCCGGACAGAGAATTTGCCTGCGTTCCTTTTAATTCTCTTGAAGGACAGAGGTATTTTTCGGCTATGGCTTCAGCAGCAAATTATGCCTGGGCGAACCGCCAGATGATTGCTCATTTTGTCAGAAAAGCTTGGCAAACAATTTTAGGGCCAAAAAGTTCTTCCTTGGTTGCTCTGTATGACGTGGCGCACAATATTATTAAAAAAGAAAAATATGTAATTGGCGGCAAAGAGACAGAAGTGGCGGTTCACAGAAAAGGAGCAACAAGGGCTTTTCCATCAGGCAGTCTGGAGATTCCTGAAAAATATCGCGAAGTCGGCCAACCCGTAATAATCCCAGGCTCCATGGGCACTGCTTCTTATATTTTAGCGGGTCAAAAAAGCGGAGAACAAGCGTTTTTCAGTACCTGTCATGGAGCGGGCAGAACAATGTCGCGCCATGAGGCAATGAGGCGCATGTCTGGACAAGAGGTGATAAAAAGTTTAGAATTAAAAGGTATTGTCGTGAAATGCTGGTCATTCCAAGGAATCGCTGAAGAAGCGCCCATGGCTTATAAAGATGTTGATGAGGTCGTGGATGTAGTGCACCAAGCCGGCCTGTCAAAGAAAGTGGCGAGATTAATACCATTAGCAGTGATAAAAGGAGAATAACAAATGTTATATTGCTACATGGTTAAATTGCTAAATCATTTCTATGAAAAAGAAAAGACTTCCCAAAAGTCTACGCAAGCATGTTCGCAAAGAGAAATCTCGGATTCGCCTGGAAGTTTTGAATTTGAAAGAACAAGAAAGATTAATCAGGGAGATTTATCAAAAATTTGCTAAAACTTATGAAAGTAAACGAAATTTTCAACTTAGCAATAAAGAAAGGAATTGAGGCTGATTTTCGAGGAGAAGAAGGAATTGAAAAACTTTTAAAGAGAAGAAGGGAAAAATTTGAAAGATTATCTGAAAGCGAAAAAGAGGAATTTGACAAAGAGTTTTTTGAAAACCCTTATTTAGATTCGCGAATTTTACACATTGCTCAAGATAAAGAAATAAAAAAAGTCTTGGTTGGTATTGATATTGAACCGGCCGAAATTTTATTAGCCAAAGAAATTGGCGGAATCGATTTAATTATCGCCCACCATCCGCTGGGCAAAGGATTGGCCCACCTACCCGATGTAATGGATCTCCAATGCGATGTTTTAAATTATTATGGAGTGCCAATAAATATTGCTGAAGGGCTGATGAAAGAAAGAATTTCCGAAGTTGCTCGGGGACTTAATGCGATTAATCATCAAAGAACCGTTGATACGGCTAAGCTTTTAGGAATTAGTTTAATGAATTCTCATACGCCCTGCGATAATTTAGCGGCAAAATTTTTGAAGGATTTAATTAAAAAAGAAAAAGATAATTTAATAAGATTGGAAAATTTACTTAATCTTTTAAAAGAAATTCCAGAGTATAAAGAAGCAATGAAAATTGGAGCCGGTCCCAAAATTTTTGTTGGAGAACCGGAAAGAAAGTGCGGTAAAATTGCCATAACTGAAATTACAGGCGGCACCGAAGGTTCGCCAAAACTTTATGAAAAAATGGCTACGGCCGGCATTGGAACAATAATCGGGATGCATATTTCCGAAGAACACAAAAAAGAAGCAGAAGCCGCAAATATTAACGTGGTGATTGCCGGTCATATTTCGTCCGATTCTTTGGGAATGAATTTATTTTTGGATGAATTAGAAAAAAGAGACATTGAAATAATCCCCTGTTCGGGTTTAATTAGAATTTCTAGAATTTCTTAATAATCCCCTTATCAAGCTTCCGTAGGAAGCGAAGATGAAGAAGAGAACGTAGTTCTCTTCGCCTAATCAACACTCGAGGTTGGTTATTTTAAAAACTGGCTGGAAGGCTGGTTTTTTGATAAAATAAAATAGTCAAAGAACATTCGTTCGTCGAGCCGAAGGCGAGACGGGAGAAGAAACTTGTTTCTTCGACCTTCTCCACCCTTCGCCGCGCTGCGGCTCGGGCAAGGCATTAAAAATAGTAAAATTTCAAATCGAGAAAAGGTCAAGGCTCAAAGAAGGATAAATAAAATTTTAAGATAAAAATTTTACCTATCTTTAAAATTATTTACCCAAAATGTTTGACCCAAGTAAAAAAGAATTTTATTTGAGATATCTTAAAGAAAATTTTGGGAAAATTTCCCAGAGAGAAATGGCTAGAAGATTGAATATTGGAAAGACTACGGTTAATAATTTATGTAAAAATTCTTTAAGATTAAACGTAGCGCGACCTTCAGTAAATACTAATTTTTTTAAGAAATGGAGCCCTGAAATGAGTTATATTCTTGGATTTATTGCTGCTGATGGAAATATTCATTGGGATCCGAATCCACCAAAGTGTTATTGGTGTTTAACTATAACCGCGGCAGAAAAGGATAAAGAGCATTTGGAGAAAATTAGAAAAATAATGATGAGCACGAAAGAGCTTTTATATTCTACCTCTACTAAATCTTATAGATTGATTGTTAACAATAAAATCTTATGTTGTGATTTAATGAAATTAGGGATAAAGCCCAGAAAATCACTCACCCTTAATTTTCCGAGAATACCACAAAAGTTTTTAAGAGATTTCATAAGAGGTATAATTGATGGCGATGGAAATGTATATTATTTAGACCGAAAAAGAAGCCCATATTTCGAGATTAGAATCTATTCAGGTTCAGAAAAGTTTCTTAAAGAATTAAAAAGGAAAATTTACTCCGCTCTTGAAATAAATTCCCCTATTAAAAATTTACATAAGAATACTTATTCTCTTCGCTATGCTTGCCGAAGAGGTATAAAATTAGCTAATTGGATTTATTATAAAAGCAATCTGCATTTAGAAAGAAAATTTAAAGAGTTTAAATTAGCTTTAATCAAAAATAAAAATTATGGAAAACTTTCTTTTTACGTCTGAATCTGTAACAGAAGGACATCCAGATAAAATTTGTGATGCTATTTCCGACGCGGTTTTAGATGAAATTATCGCCAAAGATAAATATGGCAGAGTTGCCTGTGAAGTAGCAGTCGGCATGGGTTATGTTATTGTCGGCGGAGAAATTACCACCAAAGCATGGATAGATGTTAATAATTTAGTCAGGAATGTACTTAGAGATATTGGTTATGATAAGCCGGAATACGGTTTTGATTATCATACCTTAGCGATTTTTAACGCTATCCATGGACAATCACCGGATATTGCCAGAGGCATAAGAAAAACAGCGACAAAAAAACAGGGAGCGGGCGACCAAGGAATGCAAACCGGATATGCCTGCAATGAAACGCCCGAACTAATGCCTCTTCCCATAATGCTGGCTCATAAACTTGCCCGGCGTTTGGCCGAAGTAAGAAAAAAGAAAATTTTACCTTTTTTAAGGCCGGACGGGAAATCGCAGGTGACTCTTTGGTATGAAGATTCAAAGCCAAAAGCCATTCAGTCAGTAGTAATGGCGGCCCAGCACGACCCCGATGTTTCTATGAAAAAATTGAGAAAAGGGATAATTGAAAAAGTGGTAAAACCCGTCTGCAAAAATTATCTTAATAAAAAAACAAAGTTTTATATCAACAATACCGGCCGGTTTGTCATTGGCGGGCCAGTGGCTGATTGCGGGGCCACGGGCAGAAAAATTATTGTTGACACCTACGGCGGCATGGCGCACGTGGGAGGCGGGTGTTTTTGTGTTCATGGCGATTCTTATATTTCTACTGAAAAAGGATTGATTAAAATAAAAAATCTCAAAAAGGAAACGGAAAACAAAATTTTAGTTAAAACAGATACCCATCCCCATAGAGCAGAAGTTTGGTACGATAATGGTCAAAGAGGAACAATTAAAATAAAAACCCGATGCGGTTATGAGGTAGAGGGCACCAAAAATCAAAAGATTCGAGTAATTGATAAAAAGGGAAATTATGTTTGGAAAAGATTAGATGCGACAGATGAAAATGATTTTATAGCTATTCAATTAAAAGACAGGCTTTTTGGCGAAGGAGCAGATTTAAGTAATTTTAAATATACCTATAAAGAAGGGACTGCCGAGGGAAGAAAAAATAAATTTAGTTATCCTAAAATCCTAACCGAAGATTACGCCTATTTGCTTGGCTTACTTATCGGAGATGGAAATTGTATGGATAGAGGAGGGATATGGATTTGCGTTTGCGAAGAAGAACAAAAAAGAAATATCCAGAATTTATACAAAAGATTATTCGGCAAAAAAGGAAAGATTTATGGCCACTGGGCTTTTATGGCAGGAGTGGAAATGAGGGCATATTTAAAGTATCTGGGGTTGAATTGCAAAAGGAGTTGGGAAAAGGAGGTTCCTTGGAGCGTTTTTCAATCACCGAAAAAGATAACAGCTGCTTTTTTGCGAGGGCTCTTTGATACCGATGGAGGAGTTAGGATTCACGGAAGATATAATAACTACCCTGATATCAAATTATCTTCGACCTCTCTGAAACTGATAAAGCAGGTTCAGCAGCTTTTATTAAATCTTGGCATAGTGTCGTTTATCGGAGAAGTCAACTCAAGCATTAATAGAGAATTTCAAATTACTTCGACCAGAAAAGCGAAAAGTCGCAGAACATTATATAGTTTACGGATTAAAGGAGGTAAATCCTGTGAAATATTTCAAAAAGAAATAGGTTTTAACCTTCCAAGAAAAAAGAGGATTTTAGATTCCGTAAATTTCAAAGAAAAAAGGAATTATTTACGGATTCCCTATCAGAGAGAAAGAATTAGAAAACTCTGGCTAAAACTAACCCACCATGAAAGATATTTAGATAAAGCAAAAATAAAACGATTTACTAATTCCTCCGCGGGAAAGGCAACCAAGGAATTAACTTACAACAAATTAGAAGAATTTTTGAAAGTTTACAAAGAAAAATTAGGCGAGGAAAAAGAATTTCATTATCTTGAAAAAGTTGGCCAAATGGGACACCTCTATGATAAGGTCAAAAAAATACAAAAGTCATTTAGCCATGTTTACGACCTTTTCGTCCCTGGTCGTCATACCTTTGTCGCCAATGGTTTTGTCTGTCATAATTCCGGCAAAGACCCAACCAAGGTTGACAGGTCCGGAGCTTATATGGCTCGTTATGTTGCCAAGAATATCGTGGCATCGGGAATTTGCGGCAAATGCGAAATTCAAATCGCCTATGCCATCGGCGGGACAAAGCCTTTATCTATTAACGTCAATACTTTCAATTCAATAGATAAAAAAAGATTTCCAGGGGTCGGTGAAGAAAGAATAACCAAAATTATTTCAAAGGTTTTTGATTTGACGCCGGGAATGATTATTCATGAACTCAATCTTTTGAGGCCGATTTATCGAAAGACCGCCTGCTACGGCCATTTTGGCAGAAAAGAGCCGGAATTCACTTGGGAAAAAACCGACAAGGTCAAAGAAATTTTGAAGCTGGTATAAGACAAAGGTTTGAAAAATTATTCCTCAAAAAAGGCGAAAAAAGGAAAACTGGCTTTCCGAACGCCCAGCCGTTTTATTTACCAGCAGTGCCAAAAAATTACTGCTCGCAAGATAAAAAAGAAATAAAAGGTTAAGATTAAAAAGACTTTAAAATAAAAATATTATGAAAAAGGAGGAAAATATGAGATACAAAATAGGCGTAATGGGAAGCGCAAAAAGAAGTAGAGATTTACCTGAACTTTTAATTAAGGCGGCTGAAATTGTGGGTAGAAAAATTGCTAAAGAGAGTTGTATTTTAGTAACCGGTGCATGTATGGGCGTTCCGGATATCGCGGCAAAAACCGCTTCAAAGGCCGGAGGATTGGTTTTAGGATATTCGCCCGCCAAAGACTTAAAAGGACACATTGAACCGCCGATTTCTTATCCTACTCCTGATGAGAATGGAATGCTGATTTTTACAGGCTATGGGAAAATCGGCAGAAACGTTCTATCAATTTTTGAATGTGATGGCGTGTTGTTTGTTGGCGGCGGAATCGGCACATTAAATGAGTTTTCCATTGCCTATCATGAGGGAAAAGTAATCGGAATTTTAGAAGGTGTTGGCGGTATTGCTGAGAAAATTTTGAAAGAGGCAAAAGATTTTAAAGAAACCGGAGCGGTGGTGGTCAAAGACAAAAATCCAGAAAAGCTGGTGGAAAAAATTATTAAAGAAATCAAAAAGAGAGAAAAACTGCCAAGAAAAGAAATCCCTATTACTTTCCAAAACGAGAGAGGCAGGGAATTGGTTGGAATTTTACATCTGCCCGGAGCTAAAAAACCGCCGGTGGTTATCATCTGCCATGGTTATCAGAACACCAAAAGTGATAGAAAATTTATAAGATTGGCGAGAGCATTAAGAGACGTAGGGATTTTAGTTTTTCGCTTTGATTTTGAAGGTTGCGGTGATTCAGAAGGAAACTCAAAAGAAATAATGGTTGAAAAAGAAGTTTCTGATTTAAATTTGGCTTACCAAACGGTTCTAAAAGAATGCGATGTTGACCATAAAAGAATCGCTTTTGTCGGAGCGAGTTTGGGAGCAGTGGTGGCGAGTTTATTTGTTGAGAAATTTAAAGTGCAGGTGAAAACCTTAGTTTTTTTAAGTCAGGGATTTAGACAAAAGGAACTTTTTAAAGGTTGGTATACGAAAGAAGATTCGGCAGAAATCAAAAAGAAAGGGAAGCTGATTAAAGGAGAAAAAGAGATTGGGATAGATTATTATTCGGAGAACAAAAACAAAGATTATTCGTCGGTTTTTTCAAAGTTAAATTTACCGATTCTACTGATTCACGGTAAAGAAGATAAAGATGTCCCAGCAAAGTTTTCTGAAGAATTAGCGAAACGTTACAAAAACATCACCTTAAAGATTTTACCTAAGAGCAACCATAAGTTTGATGATTTTGCTTCCCAACAAAAATTGATTGAGTTGACTTCCAAATGGTTAAAAAAGTATGTCTAGCTATGGTTCATCAAAAAAGCGGGTCCGAAGGACCCGCTTTTTAAAATTCTTTTACCATATAAGTGTCTTTTAATCGATATCTTAATTTTCGGAAATAGTTTCGAGTTCCCACTGCCGAAATTACAGCAATTTTTGACAAATCAAATTCCTTTTTGGCACTTCGGCTAAACTCAGTGTAAACTATTTTTTCTGCTTCTCTTATTAATTTTTTTCCCAGACCTTGATGCTGGGGAGCAATTCTCGTTTCAGCAATCGGCACCAATTCCCCGTAAGTGTGAACTTCTCTAATTATAGCCGCATCTTTTAAGCCAGAGAAAACGTAACGAGGCCCTGCTTCGTTACGTTGACTGGGAATTCTGAGACGCAATAGACTATGAAGTTTTGTTCTTTTTTTGTTTTCAAAACTCAAAAATATTTCTTTGCCGCCAGAAGCATCGTAATCTTTACGGAATAAATAAAATTTTTCATTGGGGTCGTAACTCTCTTTTACTTCCCGGCACCTGATACAGCGACATTGCCAGTTTTCTTTTTTCATAGATTCAATCAGAATTTGCCGTAAATTGGAAATTTTAGCCGGTCCTGCCGCTACTCTTGAAGAAGGAATATCTCTGTTTATCCTTTGTATTCTGACATGACAAGGGATTTTCTTTTTAATTGATTTTAAAAGATTTATTAATTGCGATTGAGTGTAAGGCTTGTATTGTCCTTTTTTCCATTTTCTAAAAAGCTTCGCCTCTTTTAAAATGGCGCAAGGATAAATTTTCAATAAATCCGGCTGAAAATCAGAATTTTTAAACAGTTCTTCAAACATCTTTTCATCTTTTTTCAGATTAGAGCCCGGCAAATTTGGCATCATTTGATATAAAATCTTAAAACCAGCATTTTTTAAAAGTTGAGTCGCCGTAATTATTTCTTTAACGCCGTGTCCTCGGGAATTTAATTTCAAAACATCGTCATAAATTGATTGGACTCCCATCTCTACCATTGTTACTCCTAATTTTCTCAACCATTTAATTTCTTCAAAATTTATAAAATCAGGCCTGGTTTCAATTGATAAACCCACAAT
>Ga0210057_1007680_pt1 | contig 12988 bp, 14 predicted proteins | sample CryGeyCG2114_010_2_FD_183968 | JGI IMG/M metagenome (GOLD analysis project Ga0210057, IMG submission 183968) | Groundwater microbial communities from aquifer - Crystal Geyser CG10_big_fil_rev_8/21/14_0.10 (SPAdes) (version 2) | ecosystem: Environmental > Aquatic > Deep subsurface > Groundwater ... | reverse complement strand
AATCCTAACCCATGCTCATCTGCATATCCTATGTCTTTTACAGCAATTACTTTATTTTTTAAAGCTGTTACTAATTGGCCATCTTCTAAAAATTCTTCTTTTGTAGGAATTGGACCGCCTATTAAAATACCTTTTAGTTTTTTCATCTCGAAAAATTCTTCTTTCATTGTTTCTGCAACTCTTCTATAAAACTCTTTTGCCATGCCCTCAGTTATTCTCGCAAAACGCTGAGAACTCTGTCCTCCTGCTCTTATTTTTCCTGGAACGCCAGAGGTCATTTTTTGCAAGACTTTAATTCTTGTTCCCTCTAATAATCCTATAGTTGCCTCTTTTCTTTCTATGACCAATAAACCGTAAACTTCAGTTGTTTCAGTCATTTCTATCAGTGGATCAGTAACAAAGGTCTGGTCACAACGATATAGCCTTGTATTTAATGGTTGAGGAGGCTCTATAACAAAAAATTCTATATTTGGTTTGCCCTCATCTAAACTTGTGTTTCCGCAAAATATTGCAATTCCATTTTCATATTTTTGCTTGCCCTGTTTTAATTCCCTGATTATTTTCTCCAAAGCCTCTATAACATTGTTTCTTGTTGAACGTGATTTAATGTTATTGGCAGTTGATTTTTCTGCCTCTAACTGGCTTACAACTGCATTGATATTGTAACCTGCAGGTATTAAAACACTAACCAACTCTGTGTGTCTGCCTCTATATCCAGACATTTTTTCCACAAATTCCTTGAAGTCTTTTTGTTTTTGATCAACCATTTTAATTTATAAGAATGATAGTTTAATAAACATTGTCAAATTTTGTGACAAGCCTTCAAATCTTTTTCAAAATCTTTTAGCTCTTTTGGTATTTTTATTCCTTCAATTGGTTCTCTTAAAGAAATACCTTTTTCTTTTTTTGCTTTCCATATAGAACTATTGAAGTCTATTATTTTTTCAATAAGTTTTAAGTTTGATTTTCCGAGTTTTGCCTTTGGAAATTCTATTTTTAATAAATCCAAATTTTTTTCTTTTCCAATTATTGTTGTCACCTGCGGGATTATGGGATACATTAATATGAGGAATCTTTCAAGCAAGAAGTGCAGAGTATATTTTGCAGAATCACTTTCTTCTTTGCCAAAAGTATTTTCCTGATTGTAAGCACGATTTTTAACAATTTCTATATAGTGCGAAGCAAATATCTCCCAGATGAAATTCCTTAGTTCTGTAGCAGGATGAAAGAAATCATAATTGCTGTAAGATGTGTCTGATTTTTTTGTTAAATCTTCTATGTAGTCTATAAATAATTGGTCTAGTTTTGTTAACTTTTTTAGTTTTGGTTTTTGGAACTGCAGTATAAATCTAGAAATGTTTAAAACTTTGTTAATTGTTTTTGTTTCTCCCCGTATCCTTTCTTTTGATACTTTTAAATCCTGTTTTGATAAATCCCCTTCAGTTGCAGCCCAGATACGCATTGCCTCAGCACCGTATTGCTTTATAATTTCCTTTGGGTCTATTACATTACCTTCTGATTTTGCCATTTTTTTACCCTTTTCATCTGTTAAGTGCTGATGTATCCAAACATCTTCAAAACAGGATTTTCCTGTTTCTAAAAATCCTCTTAACAATGTATAATACAACCATGTACGAACTATTTCTTTTCCCTGAGGACGCAAACTTGCAGGGTATGCCTTTTTGAAAAATTCTTTGTTTGACCCATACTTGAGAATATAAAGTTCTGAAATTGAGGAATCCATCCAGGTGTCAAATACTCTTTCCTCACCTACCCATTTTTTATTTTTAAAATCATTTATTTTCCCTATCTTTTTTCCGTTTTTGTAAACTTCTGATTCTTTTGGAGGCGACTGCTTCCAGGGGATGTAATATTCTCCTGCAGGCGGCAATGCTATTAAATTCTCGTCTTCACAATGCCATAAAGGTATTGGTGTTGCATAAAATCTTCTTCTTGATATTGGCCAGTCTATACTTATTGAATCAATCCAATCATTTAGTATTTTTATAGATTCTTTTGGATAAAATTTAATTTTTTTTGTTATATTTTTTATGTCTTTTTTAAATTCTAACTGTTTGATATAAAACTCAGGCATTTCTATAAACTCTATTTCTGCCTTTGAACGTTCAGATATTGGTGTCCTGTGACTAATGTTTTCCTGTTTTGTAATTATTTTTTTTTCTTTTAATAGCTCTATTATTTTTTCCCTGGCCTTTTTTACAGGAAGCCCTTCAAAGACTCCTGCATGTGCATTCATTGTTCCATTCTGGTTTATAGCAATTATTGGCTTTAATTTTTGTTCTCTGAAAAATTGTATATCTGATAAATCTCCTGCAGAACACATCATTACTATTCCAGAGCCTTTATTTGGGTCTGCTAAAGGATGAGATTTTATTGGTATTATTTTATCAAAAATAGGAGATGTAGCATGTTTTCCTTCCAAATGCTTATACCTTTTATCTTCTGGATTAAATATAACCATGCCGCATGTGCAGATCAATTCTGGTCTTGTGGTTGCTATTATTATCTCTTCCTCAGTTTCCTTAACTTTCCATTTTACATAATTGAATGTGCTTGGTATATCTTTGTACTCTATTTCTGAATCTGCAATAGTTGTCTGTAATTTTGGGTCCCAGTTATTTATTCTTGCATCTTCATAAACAAGGCTCTTTTTATATAGTTCAATAAATGTTGCTTGAGTTAGTGCACGATATTCTGGAGAGTCTGTTTTGTAAACAGCTCCTATGTGTTTGCCTTCTTTGTAAGAGGTGAAAGATATACCAAGTTTTTCAAAACTTTCAGTTGTTCCTGTAGAGCCTTCATTGATTAATTTTTCACAGTATTCTATGAACTTATCTCTACCTATTTTGAATGGAGATACATCAAACTTTTTTTCAGTAGCCATTTCTATAGGAAGGCCATTTCTGTCCAGCCCTAATGGAAATAATACAGCGAAACCTTTCATTCTTTTGTATCTTGCAAAGAAATCCATATAACAATATGTTGTTGCCTGAGCTATGTGGATAGGAGAATTAACATAAGGAGGAGGAGTGTCTATAGAGTATATTTTTTTACTTGATTTTTCACTAATTAAAAATAGCTCTTTATCCTTCCATTCACTAGTTATTTTAGTTTCTACTTCTGGAGTCCAGCTCTTTATATCTTTGAATTTTAGTGTCATGATTTATGTAAGAATGTTGGGATTAAAAATATTAAGGTTTATCATTATTCTTATATATCCCGAAGTATTATACTTTTTATGGATTTTGACTACCTTAGTTATGCTAAGTGGCTTGTTCAGGAGTATGGCTTTAAAGGGGAGGCACATGATGAAAAAGAGAGATTTGTTGGAAGCAGTTTTATTCTTTGTTTTGAGAGGTTACAAATAATTTATTTTGAAAGTGAAAAATCAGAAGATTTTGAAATTTTTTATAATGGAAGGGCAGTTTATAATGAAAATGTTCTTGGTAATATTACGAAAGTAACAATAAATGATTCTGAAGGATGGCCTAACTTGCTTAGACAAAGGTGGTTTGATTTTTCCAGAAAATTCTGACATAGTAAGATTTTTATATACTTATTTGATTGTATTTTTAGGTAATTTTGTAAAATGGCGAAAGACGGATCAATAAACATGCCAGGAGTTTTTGGCGGATTAATGAGATATAATGAGGAGTATGATAGCAAGCTAAAAATAACTCCTTTGCAAGTTATTATTTTTGTTGTTGTTTTAGCCATAGGTGTTGTTGCTCTTAAACTATTCTTGCCTGTTGCTTAGATAAATTAAAATGATGCCTGGAATAGATCCTAAAAAAATGCAAGCTTTAATGAAGCAAATGGGCATTAAGCAGGAAGAAATTGATGCTATTCGTGTTATTATTGAAAAAGAAGACGAGAATATAGTTATAGAAAATCCTTCTGTTATTAAAGTTAATATGTCTGGAAGCGAAAGCTGGCAAATAACTGGGGATTCTAAGATTGAAGAAAAAGGCATTAGTACAGAAGATATTAGCATTGTTATGGAAAAGACAGGAGTTTCAGAAGGAGAAGCAAGAAAGGCTTTGGAAGATTCTAAAGGCGATTTAAGCGAAGCTATAATGGGTTTGAGTGAAGAATAACTAAGTTTAGCATAATAATTTTTAAGCTCTTTTAATATTGGTTTTTATAGTAGCTGTTAAAAGAGAAAGTTTAATTGAAAAAGTAGTTGATTTTGCAGGTAGTGCACTCGATGTTAATGAGATTTTTCAGTCACTCTATATGTCGAGAAGGGACAGGAAAAAGATAGACAGAAGAGTTGAGGAAATAAAAAGCAACAGATTTTATTATAATTACTTATTTGATGTCAATAATATACATCCAGATGATAGGGAGAGGTATATAGAAATTTTAGCCTACCTTGCATTTTAGTAGATACTTTTTTATATGGGACACTATTTTTTAATTTATGGAAATTAAAAGTTTAAAACCAGGTACAAATGCTAAACTTCACACCAAAACAGGGGATTTTGAGTGTGTTATTCTTGAAAGCCCTAATCCAGAGATTATTCTTGTAAAACTAAATTCTGGTTATAATATTGGTATTAGGCAAGAGGATATTTTAGATGTAAAAATTATGAAAGGTAAAGAAAGCAAAAAGGAAAAAAATAAACCAATAAAACAAAATAAGAACCTTAAAAATATTGCTCTTGTTGTTACAGGAGGAACTATTTCAAGCAAGCTAGACTATAAAACAGGAGCTGTTAAGTGGCTTACTGATCCAGAAGAGCTCTTGGAGTTTTATCCAGAACTTTTGGAAATTGCAAATGTTAAAAAGATAACTGTTCCGTTTATGAAAGCTTCTGAAAATATGGATTATAAAGACTGGAAACTAATTGCTGAAAGTGTGGGAAAATTATGCAATGACTCTAGTATTGATGGAATTATTGTTACACATGGTACAGATACTTTACATTACACTGCAAGTGCACTTTCCTTTGCTCTTAAGAATTTGAACAAACCTGTTGTGCTTACTTATTCTCAAAGAAGTAGCGATAGGGCTTCAAGTGATGCAAGACTTAATTTGATGTGCTCTGCAAGAGCAGCTATTTCAGATGCAGCTGAAGTTATGTTAGTTGGGCATGCTTCAATAAATGACGATTTTTGTTATGCTTTGCTTGGAACAAAGGTGAGGAAGATGCATACGTCAAGAAGGGATACTTTCAGACCAATAAATGCAGAACCTTTGGCAAAAATAACTCCTGAAAAATTTGAAGCTTTTACTAGTTATAGGGTTAAAAATAATGAAAAAACTGGGGTAAGGGCTAACTTTAGCGGAAAAGTTGCTTTAGTTAAATTTTATCCTGGACAAGATCCTGAAATTATTGATTATTATTTAAAAAAAGGATATAAGGGGTTAGTTGTAGAAATGACAGGATTAGGACATGTATCAACTGGAGAAAGCAGTAGCAATTGGATTCCATATATAAAAAAAGCAATAAAATCCGGAATGACAATTTGTGCAGCTCCACAAACTATTTATGGAAGACTACACCCCCTGACTTATAGCGTTGGAAGAGAATTAGAAAAGACTGGGATCATTTATCTTAAAGATATGCTTTCTGAAACAGCTTTTGTGAAACTATCCTGGGTACTGGGAGATAAAATTATGTCTAGGGATGTTAAAAAGAATATGTTAAAGAATTATGCCAGAGAGTACAGTGATTATATCAAAGTAGAGGATTTTTTGAACTAGACAAACATTTTTAAAACATAATTCCAAGCTGTTTAATGGCATCTAGTGTTAAATTTACTAGTTCCAGGATTGGTTCAAACCCCGGAGGCAGGTGTTATTTTAGTAGCGACAGGCTTGAATTTAGCGGATATGTTAAATATTGTGTTGGTTCTCATGTAAATGGGAATAGTTCTTTTAGAGCTGATCATCAGCCTGTTTATGAAGCTATGACCTTTGAACTAGCAAGAAAATTTGGATTGAAAACAGTAGACACTTTTTTGATAACTAACCTTAATAAAGATGTTTCTTTTTCTGCCTTTAAAGAGCATAATGAACCTGATCCTTCTGGAAGGTTTTTTTACTTTATTAGCAGAATATCTCAAAATCCTCCATGTGGTAATGGTAATGGAGATCAAACTTGCTGCGATGTTCCAGAGACCGAGCATGTATACCTTGATAGCTTGCTTATTGCAGATATTATTGGAAAAAAACAGAATTATATTATCTGCCCTGCTATATCTCCACAACCAGTTTATCTTGATTTAGGATGTAGTTTTGTTCATGCGCATGAAGGTTTTATTCATCACCCTTATAAATTAAAACTTAATGAAAGACAGTTAAAAAAGGCTAAAAAAAGACTTCAGGGTAAGGGCATTGTTGGTGCAGATAATGAAACAATAGTTAGTTTTGATGAAATAGTTGAAATGCCATTTTCAATTAGCTTAACTTGTTTAAATCCATGGAGGCTTATCCCTATTAATCATTTAATAGGACATGATGAAAGCTCGGAAATACAAAATCACCTAATTAGCTCTCTTTGTGAAAATTTTAAGAGATATCAAGAGCAAGGTTTAGTATTATGATAAGTTTTAATAACCTTTTATATCATCATTATACATTATGGAATACCAGAAATTTGGATTTAAATCTGGATTAGAAATACACCAACAGTTAGACACAAAGAAACTATTCTGCAATACTTCTAGCTTTCTAAGAAGTGATGATCCAAAATACAGTGTTAGGAGAAAGTTACATGCCATTGCTGGAGAAACTGGAGAGATAGATGAAGCTGTTAAACATGAAGCAAGTTTAGATAGGGAATTTATTTACCAAGGGTATGATTCTATAAGTTTAATTGAATTAGATGAAGAGCCACCTTTAGCTATTAATGAAGAAGCTCTTGAAATAGGATTGCATATTGCTTTACTTTTAAATTGCGATATTCTTCCAGTAAGCCAGGTTATGAGAAAAATTGTAATTGATGGAAGCAATACATCAGGTTTTCAGAGAACTGTCTTAATTGCCAGAAATGGATATGTAGAAACTAAAGATGGGAAAGTTAAAATTGATACAGTTGTTCTTGAAGAAGATGCTGCAAGAATAATTTCAAGGGAGAAAAACAAGACAGTATACAGGCTTGATAGGTTGGGAATACCTTTAGTTGAAATTGCAACTTCTCCTGATATAAAAACTCCTGAGCAGTTTAAAGAAGTCGCTCTACATATTGGCGACATATTGAGAGCTTGCAAAGTTAAAAGAGGAATAGGAACTATCAGACAGGATGTTAATCTTAGCATTAAAGGACATCCAAGAATTGAGATTAAAGGATTTCAGGATGTTAAAATGTTTGTTGCAACAATTAATAAGGAAGTAGAAAGGCAGATTAAAAATTTAAATTCTAAAAATTTAAATTCTGAAGTTAGAAAAGCAAATCCTGATGGCAGTACAGACTTTTTAAGACCAATGCCCGGCAGTGCAAGAATGTATCCTGAGACAGACCTTCCGCTTTTGTTTATTTCTAAAGAGCAAGTTGACAAGGCTAGAAGAAATATTCCTAAATTAAGATCAAATATTCGCGAAGAATTAAAAAAACAAGGCTTAAACGATGAGATGATTGGTTTAGTACTTGGAGAAGGTAAGCTTGAGGAGTTCAAGTCACTTATTCATTTAACTAAAGATGCTAATCTTGTGGCTAAGGTTATTGTTTTATGGCCTAAAGATATTGCAAAAAAATTAAATAAAGATATTGAAGAGATTTATAAGAAGTTATCTTTAGATATTTTTGAGCGTGTTATAAAAGAGTCTGTTAAGAACAATCTTAGCAGCAGCGAAATTCAGGATGTTTTGACTAAAATTGTTAGTGGTTTAAAGTTAGAAGAAGCTGTAAAAGTTGAGAAAAAATCCCTTGATGAAATTGAAGAATTTGTCTCTAAACTTGTCAAGGAAAAACCCGGCTTGAGTACTGGAGGTTATATGGGTTTGATTATGGCCAAGTTTAATGGAAAAGTTTCTGGAAAAGAAGCTGGAGAAATACTTAAAAAGTATGTAAAGTGAGTAATAAAATGTTAAAAGAAAAGAAAAACGAGTTGGAAAGAACTTATATTAAAGATGCTTTTTCTAAAAATGGAAAAGTTTTTTTGAAAGGTTGGGTGTATGAGGTTAGAGATTTGAGCAAGATAAGGTTTGTTATACTTAGGGATGTTTCAGGACAAATACAAACTATAGGCCTTGATTCTAAAACAGATAAAGAAAGTTTTGAGTTAATGAAAAGCCTTAACAGAGAAAGTGTTATTTCAGTTATTGGTGATGTTAAGGAAAGCAAACAGGCTCCTGGTGGAAAAGAGGTTTTGGTTGAGAAAATTGAGGTAATTGCTAAAGCAGAAAATCCATTACCTATTGATGTATCTGATTTTTCAAAAACTGAACTGCCTAAAAGATTAGACTATAGGTTTTTAGATTTACATAGAAAAGAAACTCAGGCAATTTTTAAAATTCAGTCAACTATCCAACAGGCCTATATGGAATTTATGATTAAAGAAGGAGCTGTAATGGCCCAGTTTCCTTCAATAATTGGATCTTCAAGTGAAGGTGGAACTGATTTGTTTAATGTCCAGTACTTTGAGAAAAAAGCCTGTTTGTCTCAAAGTTGCCAGTTATACAAACAAATGCTAGCCTGCTCAATGGAAAAAGTTTTTGCAATATTCACAGTTTGGAGAGCTGAAAAGCATAATACTGTAAGGCATTTAAATGAGTCAAGGCAGTTTGATTATGAGCAGGCATTTGCAGATGATAAAATTGTTATGGAAGTTTTAGGCAGATGTGTGCAGTATATTGTTAAGAGAGTTATGGAATTGAATAAGGAAGAACTTGAAGTTTTGAATGTTAAGTTAAAGGTTCCTGGTGTTAATTATCTAACTTTTGGTGAGGTTTCTGAAATGATGAAAAAGTATAAAATCCATGTTGGAAAAGATGATTTATCAGGAGATGCTGAGAAAAAACTTGGAGAGTTATATCCAGATACAGTTGTTTTTGTTCATGACTGGCCTTTATCAGGAAAACCATTTTACATAATGCCTAAGGGTAAAGATTTGAGCTATGGTTTTGATGCAATTTATCAGGGAATGGAAATAAGCTCTGGGGGACAAAGAGTTCATCTTCCAGAATTATTAATTGAGAGATTGAAGGCTAAGGGGTTAAATCCTAAAGACTTTAAGGCTTATGTAGACAGCTTTAGATTTGGAGCTCCGCCGCATGCAGGGTGGGGAGTTGGATTAGAAAGAATTACAATGTTAATTTTAGGTTTGCCTAATATAAGGGAAGCTGTTTTATTTCCTAGAGACAGAGATAGACTGACTCCTTAATTATCTAATTTTTATAACCTTAGGTTTTATTCTTAACCTTTCTAAAAGAGTTTTTTGCTGTGGTGGAAAGTCTTCTCCAAGTCTTATGTAAACTCTTCCATTTGAAATTTGAGGTAAATCAGAACCCTTTAAGATTATATTATCGATCCATTCTCCATCAGTTACTTTTAATAAACCTTCAACATTATCACTAGTTGGGTATACTCTTTTTAGCTCATCAACAAACTCTTTATATGAGTTCTGCCAGTTTGGATGTGGCCATTTTCCATTTTGGAGAGTATACCATTTCACAGGATTATTGGATTGGTTAAAATTTGTCCCTTCAAGGATATGGATATTGTAAGGTTTTAAGTGCATATCTTTTATGATTCTTCTAGACTCACTTGGTTTTCCTAATACTCTTATTATCCCCCTTTGAAACATCTTTTTCAGATTCTTCATCTGCTTCTTCATCAGCTTCTCTAGTTTGACCAACCCAAGCCACATTAAATCCTAAAGGTGCAGAAAGCCAGTCAGCAATATGCAAATATGTAATTGTAGCTCTTTGAGCGTCTCCATACTCTTTTTCTTCTTTTTTTGAATAAAGGGATCCTAGTTTTACTCTTGCTAATTTCAAATCAGGATTTGAATCTGTTAGGTGAATCATAGTACTAAACTTATTTTTATGTATTTTATAAGGATTATTATTGTTAAGATTAATTTAAAAATTCTTGTTCTTTTAGAGTTATATGAGAATATTAGTTTTAGGAGACTTTCACGGAAAATTTCAGAAAAAGTGGGAGAAAATAATAAATAAGGAGAAAATAGATTTGTTAATTAGTAATGGAGATTATCTTCCTTTTGCCTATAGGAAGTTATGGTTTAAGCATTGTTTTGGAAAAGATACTGGTTTATGGGAGGTAATTGGAATGAAAAAATATCGAAAGCTTGTTAAAGATGATTTGAAGTCGGGTGAAGAAGTTTTAAAGAAAATGAATAAACTTCCTACCCTAGTTTTTACAGTTTTAGGAAATATAGACTGGCCAATGCCTGATGATGTTACAGAGTATATTAGCTTAAATTTAAAAAGCAAGGCAAAAAATAATGGTCCTAGTTTTGATAAAAAAGAAAATTTTGCAAAAATTATTAAGAAATATCCAAAAATAAAAAGGATAGATTACTCTTTTGCTAAAATTGGGGATTATGTTTTTATAGGAATGAGAGGGCATAGTTTTCCAGGACATGTTAAAAGTAAGCCATTTAGAAATCACAGAAAAAAACTTGATAAATTATTTAAAAAGTTCAAAGAAGAAAATAAAAACATGAGAGTAATATTTGTTTCCCATAATGTTCCTTACAATACTAGACTTGATAAAATAACTTCTAAAAAAGCTGATAAAAGAGTTAGAGGAAAGCATTATGGCAGCAAATTAGCAAGAAGAATTATTGATTTTTACCAGCCTGTTTTAGCTATTGGAGGCCATATTCACGAGTCAATGGGAGTTCAGAAACTGGGAAAAACTTTGATTGTTAACCCTGGAGCTGCTCATGAAGGTAATGGAGTGATTGTTGAAATTGATAACGAGCGTTTAAAGGCAAAGTTTGTAAGATAATATAAATTTTTAAACTACCTCTTTTTCTAATATTTATGGCAAGTGAATTAACTTGGAGAAGATTAAGTGATAAGGAAAGAAAGGAAGTTGAAGAAAAGGCAAAAAAGATAATGCTTGAATTTGGTAAAACACTTGAAAGCTTACCTGAAATTCCTGAGGCAGTTGTTGAAAGAGAGAAATTTGAAAGAGAAGAAGGCAAGGGAGATTTATGCGATGATATTTTTAGAGATATAATGCTTGGGAATGCTCCTAAGAAAAATAAGAATTTTATAATTGCTGAAAAGGGAGGATGGACAAAATAATGGTAACAGATTTTGCGGAGGATAGATTGAATGGAAGGAAGAGTAAATAGGGTTTATCATGTTAGAGAGATTTTAGCAGAAGTACTTGCTGAGATTGTTAATAGATATTATTCTAATGTTCTTATTGAAGATGCATTTGAATATCTTGGAAATATTCAGACAAGATTAAATTAAAATGGAAAAAATAAGTGCAGTTGAAAAAGTTGAGTTAATCAAGTCAGGAAAATTGAGTGCAGAGAAAAACATAAAGGATTTTTTGGAGAAGATTAAAAGTGAAAATAAAAGGATAAATGCTGTTCTTATTATTAATGATAAAGCTATAGAAGAAGCTAAAAAAGTAGATGATAAATTAAAGAAAAAACAAAAGTTGGGAAGATTGGCGGGGTTGGGAATTATTGTTAAGTCTAATATTTGCGTTGAAGGGATTGAAATAAACTGTGCCTCAAAAACTCTTGAAGGCTGGGTAGCTCCTTATGATGCAACAGTTATTTCCAAGATTAAAAAAGAAGACGGGATAATTTTAGGAATGGCCAATATGGATGAATTTGCCTGTGGGGGAAGTGGAGAAACTAGTGCTTTTGGACCGACTAAAAATCCTGTTCAGGCAGATTTAATTCCTGGAGGAACCTCAAGTGGAAGTGCTGCTTCAGTTGCAGCCGGATTTTGTGATTTAGCTTTGGGAAGTGATACAGGAGGAAGTATAAGAAACCCTGCTTCACATTGTGGGGTTGTTGGTTTGAAACCAAGCTATGGTTATGTTTCTCGTTATGGATTGGTTGATATGGCTATGAGTTTTGATCAGATAGGACCTATTTCTAAAAATGTTGAAGATGCTGCTTTATTATTGGATGTAATTAAAGGAAGAGATGAAAAAGACCCTATTAGCTATGAAAGGGAAAGTATAAAATTAGAAAGCTTAAGAAATAAAAAAGTTATAATTGGGGTTATAAAACCTTTAGCAAAGCCAAATGTTCAAAATTTAATTGACAGTAAAATTGAAGAAGCTATTAAAAGATTTTCATGGAACAAAAAATTAGTTGAGATTAAATACATTGATGTAGCTGTTCAGACTTATTATCCTATTGTTTATACAGAAGTTTACTCTGGAACTAGGAAATTTGACGGCCGTCGTTTTGGCAAGAAAATTGAAGATGTTGCAGGACCTGAATTATTAAGAAGAATTCTTGGGGGAAGTGAGATAACAAAGGCAGAGTATGAAGGAAGATATTATAAAAAAGCACTTCAGGTAAAGGAGCTTATTAAAGAAGAGTTTGAAAAAGCTTTTAAAACTGTGGATTGCGTGATTGTTCCAACTTGTCCTGGTTTGCCATGGAGGATTGGAGAAAGCATGAATTTGGAAGAGGTTTATGCTTATGATGCTTTGACAATTCCAGCTAATCTTGCTGAAATTTGTGCTATTAGTATTCCTGCTGGAAAAATTAATGGAATTCCTGTAGGCTTGCAAATATTCTGCGGTAAAGGACAGGAATCTAAATTGTTATCAATTGCAAAAGAGATTGAGAGTTTGAGATAAAAGTTTGTATTAATTTTGTTACTACTATAAAATTTACATATAAGAAAGATTTATAAATCTTAGATTTCTAAAGTTTCTATGGCATTAAAACTAAATGAAACAAGAGAAGCGTATAGAGAATTTTATGGTAGAAATGTAGAGCAGATGCCGAAATTAATAGCTGAGGGCAGAGTTCCTATGTCTGTTGCTGGATTAATGCAAAGAAGATT
>Ga0210057_1007679_pt1 | contig 12992 bp, 13 predicted proteins | sample CryGeyCG2114_010_2_FD_183968 | JGI IMG/M metagenome (GOLD analysis project Ga0210057, IMG submission 183968) | Groundwater microbial communities from aquifer - Crystal Geyser CG10_big_fil_rev_8/21/14_0.10 (SPAdes) (version 2) | ecosystem: Environmental > Aquatic > Deep subsurface > Groundwater ... | reverse complement strand
GCCTCCTGCGCAAGAACAGGCCCAGCCATAAGAACAACAATTACAGCAATCCCCAAAAACAATCCCAACATTTGTTTCATAAAAAAACAGAGAAATATGCCTATTTAAGTCTATATTGTATCCAAAAAACTAAGAAAAAAAGTCTAAAACATTAGTTAATTAAGTTTTTTATACTGTTCCCCTGCCCTGCAATCAATAAGATAACTTTCAGGAAAAAACTCTCCTGCATCTCTATCTCTTACCTGCCCAACATTCAAATCAGAAATCTCAGATAATCTTTAAATACGAACAATTTAACTATTTTTATGGCTAATACAATACCTGATCCAAGAACAGAACAAAACGAGCTAATGGCCCTTAGTGCTTTAGTTGAACTTACAACCCCCGCCATAGCAATACCTAAATTTTATTCTGGGCAATATATAGCTGAAAAAGCAAGGAGAATATTTGGAGACGAGTTCAATATGAACGGCGGAGAAGTAGACCAATACATGACTAGCTTAGAATGTCAGGGCCTCGTTGATGTTGCTTATGTTCAAACAGGCAAACATATATCCCAAGTTTTGGAAAGAGAAAGAGGACAAAGAAGGCAACCATCAGCCCGTATAGAACCAAATTCAGGGGCATTCAAAGCATATAAGGCAAATATTGAAGATATCAATAAAAGATTCGGGGATCAAATGCCCCGCCTTCGTTTTTTCTAGACAAAGGGTTAAATAATTCCTATCCTAATTCTTATAATGGCTTTCAGGTTCAGAAAGAACAAAAGCGGATACCAAGTATTCAAAGACCGAGATGGAACAACCCGTTCAGTTCATAAGAGAGTAGCTGAAAAGAAGATTGGCGGAAGCATCTGGGGCGGATATGAAGTTCATCACAGAGATGGTAATAAAAGCAATAATCGCCCTTCAAATCTACAAGTTCTAAAGAGGAGCACTCACAGAGGATTACACGCGAGACAAAGGAAAAAGTCAAGTTTCTGGTAAATTAAATCCTTAATACTCTAAGGGCTTCTAACATTATCTGGTTGCTAAATTTAGCTTCAATATCTACCTGCTCTTGATTAGAAAAACTATGGATCTTTTCATCTTTCAGAAAGGCTACTTCTGATGTTCCCCCAATTATATTTCCATGTTTAACAATAGTCCATAAATCATCCATCCAGTATAAGTATCCAATCAGTTTATCAAGATTAAGTAAATCCAATTTTTTAAGAAGATCTATTCTATTTCTAAATGATCCTTTAGGTTCAACTCCCCTAATTCTAAGGAAATAATCAATTAATACCTCTAGTGAATTCGCCATAGAATTGACCTTGCATTGAAAAATATAAGCTTGAGCTACAGTCTCATTTATTTTATCCATGTTATTTAGATTTAACTGAGTTGCCTTGTATTTATAACAACTCTAAAACCTATCGGGGTTAGTGTTAAGCCTTTATTTTCATATTGCAGAGGTTCTTTTATTTTCCAAACTTTTGGTTCTTTTCCTTTTGTATTAAATACAATATAAAAATAATAATTTTTAATTCTTTTAGCCTTTGAATATTGGTTGCTCGAGATTAAAAAATTAGCATTGCCTTTTTCAGACTGACTTGTTGATTTAACTTCTATATACTTTTCTTTTCCATCTTCCTCAAATGAAAGAATATCATAACCTAAGGAATCATCTTCCTTAGAAACCCATTTTACTTTATTAGCCAGTTCTTGTTTTCCAATGCTGTTGAGATATCTTTGTTCAAGATTAAAAACAATTTCTTCTCCCCGGGTGCCTAAAAGTTTATTGATTTTATTTTCCTTTTCAAAATCAACTACCTTTCCCAAAGGTTTAGTTTCTTTTCTTTCAATTTCAATATTCTCCTGATTAATGTTTAATTCAATAAACTCAGCATTAACTTCTTTAATTTTAGGATAATCTGTTTTATTTTCTAAATATTCTTTTAGTTCTTGTGGGGCATCTTCTCTTCTTGATGGGTGGCCAAAAGAATCATATAAGAATTTTGAAAACTCATAGATAGTCCATTTTGACATAATTTCATCTTTATTCTTAAAATTGATTAGAATTATTCTCTTTGATATTTCATCGTCCGAATCACTATAAACCAAATCAAGTTTGTCTAAGAAATATTCTAAGTGTTTATCATCAAAGATATTAAGAAATTTATCTGGGAAATATGTAGAAAGAATTTTCCCCTTGAATAGATTAGATAAAGAATTATCTCTTATTCCCTGAATATTATTCTCCCCTGCATAATTTAAAAGGGTGATAATTGCAGATTTAATATTATTAAATGCTTCTTCTTTAGAATCTCCAAATCTCGAAGTAATTCTCCACTTATACTCGGTTGGTTCACTTTTGCTTACTCCAAAATAAATTCCGAATTTTCTCGCAGTTGCACCATGAATATTTCCTAATTCTTTTAGTTCATTTTCAAGCCAATAACAAAATGAACTTTTGGACCCTACATCCTCTTTTTGAAGTGCGTAATTTTCTAGCTTAAGATTTGATAATTTTTCCTTAGGAAATAGTTTTAAAAATTTTTGTCTTTTATCCTCTAATTTAATGATCTCTTTCTTAAACTTTTGTCTCGTGCCTTCAAACTCAGCCTGTTTTATCCTTAAATCATCTAGAGGAATCATCTTCCCTCACACCAAACACAAGTTTTCTTAGGACAATCCTCACTCAACATCTTTATAGCTTTGTTAAATAATTTCTCCGCATCTTCAGGAGTTATTTTCATCTTTTTCAAATCAGTGTTAAAAACAACTTCACCAGTTTCTAAAACTTCTTTTGGATGATAGAATAACAAATAAGCATGGTCTTCTGTTTTATATCCTAATTTCCCAAGGAGCCAAACATAAATGTTAAGCTGGTTTTGATAGTGTTCATGGGTATCTTCTTTTAATGGAAATCCTCTTGTTTTATAATCGAGCACAACCAGCTTATTGTTTGCTTTGTTTATCATCAGATTATCAATTCCTCCATGAAGTATATTTCCGTCCTTATCCTCAAACCATAATCCTTTCCTTGAATTTCTCCATTCTTTCAACAAATCTTTATCATCAAATAGTTTAAGATTTTCACATTCCGATTTACTGCATAATTCTGGAGGAAGTTTACCTTTTTCCATAAACTTGTTAAAATGCTCTTTTAGAATTTTATCCATCCCACTTGGAAGACTTGGAAATATCCCAGAAGGTCTTTTCCATACTTTGTGTTGTGTTAACCAAAAACATCTTGGACATTCCTTCATTAAGGATAAACTTGATGGTGATAGTTTGAATGGAGTCATTATTAAGTACCTTCCTTAGAATCTTTGTTTGATTTCTTCTTAATTTTGTTGAACTCGTAATACATTAAATCAAATAAAGCAGATTTAAGTTTAGATTTAAGTTTTTCATTATCAACTAGTCTCTTGTAGAATTTCATATTACTGTTTAATAATCCAGTCATTTCTTGGTTGAAATACTTATCAAAAACTGCTTTAACATTTTCTTTAGAATTATGCTCCATTTTGTTTAATAGTTCTTTATTTTCAAGAAGATGGTCTTTTACTCTCCCTAAGAAAACTTTATCATCTTCAGTAAAATCGGTTCCAAAAGCATCGTTTAATGCTTGAAGAATCTTTGAAAGTTTTGTGTTTATATCTGGGGCAAATTCACCAACTCCTGCAGAAATAGGTTTTAAACCGCCTTCTGATTTTAATGTTATTTCTTTTTCTCCTTTATTTACAATTTTATATGAATCCATATCTACATCTTCAAGGACATTGAAAGGTAGAGGATTATTTATTGTTGGAAGCTTCTTAGATAGGAATTTATTGAATAAGAATATCTTTTCTAAATTTACATCTGAAAAAGGCATTAATTGAGACAAGAATGAATAAATGCTCTGATATCTCTTTAATGTTTTCTTAAATCCAACTTGGTCTTTTTTAGTCTTTTTCTTAAATTCATTTACAACCGGATTTAAAAGATTGTGTAATTTAGGTTGTGACTCTCCTTTTTTCCACGCCTTAATGAAAGCATCTACATCTGATTGGTCAAATATTTGATAATCAATTAATTTTTCTTCCAGTTCATATAATTTATGAGGATCAGTTCCCTCTTTTAAGAAAGTAGCTTCATAATAAGGTTGAAAAGCTTTTTCAATTACTTCTGTTTGATTTGCAAAATCCAATATAATGGTGTCATTTTTGTGAGGAGGATATATCCTATTTGCTCTACTAAGAGTCTGAACAGCAGTAATACCATTAAGCATTTTATCAACATACATAGTGTGAAGTAACGGTTGATCAAAACCAGTTTGGTATTTATTAGCAACAATTAAGATTCTATAAGGTTCTTCTTTGAAAGCATTTTCAATTGATTTTTTTGAGGGTAAATCATTCATATTACTTTCAGTATATTCCTGCTCATCATGTTTTACTGTTCCAGTAAATGCAACCAAAGTCTTTATTGGATAATTATTTTCTTTGATTAATTTATCAAATGCTTTTTTATACAATACTGCATGAAGTCTAGACCTAGTAACAACCATTGCTCTAGCTTTACATTTGATTTTATTATAACTGGAACTCATAAAATGCTCAAGCATTATATCTGTTTTTCTTGAGATTGCATGAGGATGTTTTTCAACAAAATTTCTCAATAATTTTTTTGCTTTCTTTTCATCATACTCTGGATCATCCGTTATTTTTTTTACTAACTTAAAATAAGTTGCATAAGAAAGATAATGCTTGAGAACATCTAAAATAAAACCTTCATCAATCGCCTGTTTCATAGAATATAAATGGAATGAATGAAATTCTCCTTTCTCATCTTTGGTTCCAAACATTTCAAGAGTTTTATTTTTAGGAGTTGCAGTAAAAGCAAAAAAGCTAACATTTTTCAAATTCCTGTAAGATTCAATCTCGTTTAATATTTCTTCCTCAACTTCTTCATCAATATCTCTTTCAAGTGCTTCAGCTTCTTCTAAGCTATTAGTTGAGAGAATTTGCTTCATTTTTCTAGCCATCGCTCCAGATTGAGAAGAATGTGCTTCATCAATGATTACAGCATAATTTCTTTTTGGTAAATCTTTGACTTCATCTAGAATATAAGGAAATTTATGTAATGTGGTCACTACAATATTGCTCCCAGATTTCATCGCTTCTTTTAGGTCTTTTGAGGATTTCTTTTCATCAATAACATCAACAATACCTTTTACCTTTTCAATTGCTTGAACCTGATTTTGCAATTGTTTATCTATTACTTTTCTATCGGAGATTACTATAACCATATCATAAACACGATTATCTACACTGTTGAATTTATTGATTAATCCATGAGAAAGCCATGCAATTGTTTTTGTTTTTCCAGAACCTGCACTATGTTCAATAAGATAATTTTTACTAGGTTTTGCATCTGCTAAAAGTAAATTAACACAATCTAACTGATGGTATCTTGGAAAAATAGGATATTCCTCATTATCTTCTTTCTCAATATAAACAAAATTATTGATTAGTTTTGATAGTTTATTTATTTGTAAAATATCATTGTATAAATATGAAGTCTTGTAATCGTTTTGTATTTCAGGATTATCTAATGCCTTATTGAATGGTAAAAATCTTGTTTTCCACCCTGATAGTTTTGTTGCCATGAATATTTTCTCATCACTCATAGCAAAATGAACAAAACAATTCTGAAATATTTTTTCTTTTGGATCTCTAGTTTCTTTATACTGTTTTATTGCATTCTCTACCCCTTGAGAAAAAGTATCTTTAAGTTCTATTGTCAATATTGGAAGCCCGTTGATGAAAATAACTAAATCAATCCTATTTCCTTTTTCTTTATCTTGATATTCTAATTCATCAATAACAGAAAAGATATTCTTTTCAAAGTGTTCAAATAAATCAGGATTCTTATTGTTGTTTGGTTTTGGATAAAATATGTTAAATTGACATCCCCCATCTTTAAAGCCATTTCTTAGAACATTAATTGTACCTTTTTTATCCATTTCATTGATTAATCTATAAAAAAACTTATTCTCAGCATCATCACCATAAACTTTTTGGAATTTCTTCCAAGTCTTCTCTTGAGTATCCATGATAAATTTTAAAGTTAATTCTGGATCAAGACATGATGCTTTATTGAAGCAGTTTGTTCCTCTGCTTTTGTATCCCGTACTAACTAAATGAGCAATAATATCATTTTGAAATGCTTTTTCTGAAGTGTCAGTTTCTACCATTATGCCACGGCCTCCCTTACATCAACCTTACCAGTTACAACATGATGAATTAATGATTTTTTATATTCTTCCATGAGAGTAATCTTCTCTTCAATCTTTTTAATTATTTGGTCAATCTTCAAAGTTTCTTTGTCTAAATAAAATGCTATTTTTTCCTGTTCCACTTTTGAAGGCAAGAAAAATCTAAATTCAAGAATATCCCAGACATTTAAACTTGCTTGGTTTGCAGTACCATGTGCATTAATATCCAAATATTTTCTAAAAGAATCACTTCTTAGTAAATATGTAAAATACTCATAATGCATTTTGTTTTGTTTTTTTAACTCTAATCTTACTGTATTTTGATTTAATAAAGAATTATCTAATCCTTTTGGAACAATTCCAAATTGCCCCACTGCAGATTCTTTAACATCAGGCGTACTCCCAACAGTACTTAAAATAATGTCTTTTTCATGGAGTTTGACATTTGAAAAATATTTAGAGTCTTCTATGCTAATATAATCTTCTCCTTCTAAAATAGTCTCATTTTTTATGTCTGTTGCCTTCACCACTCTAACGCCCTCTAAACCAAATAACTCAGATTTAAAGGCCAAACCCTTTGTAGTAGAGCAGAAATGTTTTATTTTAAATAAATCGTTCCAGTTTTCAGGAATCTCTCCAATCCAATCAATTCCAGAATATTTCATCTTTACATCTTTATCAAGTCCTTTTGTTACAACCTGATTAATCAATGCAATTCTTTTTTCTTTGAGAAGTTCAATTAATTGTTTGTCTTTTTCGATTGTTTGATCTAATTGAGATGTTTTTGAATCTAGGAAATTTACTATTGAATTTTGTTCTTCTAATTGTGGGATATATGAGAACATATTGTGAAAGAAGTATTTTTGAAGGTGTCTTAATCCCATGCCCCAAAATCCTAAATCATCAATAACATCTATTTCTGATAAAACCTGATAATACAAAAACTTCATACTATTGTCCTTTTTTTCCTTTTTTAATGTTAGACAATCCGTAGAAACTGAAAATTGTCCTTTTACATGATGAACACAAGCAACTCCTCCTGTACCTAAAACAAGACAATCATCATCAAAAATAGCTTTATCGATATATTTATCTTGAGTCTTACTTGATGTAAAAAAAGGGAATTTTCCCTCGTCATTCCCTTCTGATGCTTCTAAAGATGATTTTGAAAGTGCTAAGAAATTATGTTTTAGTTTGTTTGTTTTCCATTCTTCAGGAATTTCTCCAACCCATTGAACTCCAGAATCTTTGTATTTTAGATATTGTTTTAATTTCATTCAACATCCTCCTTGACAAGTTCTGCAATTTTATCAATTACTTTATTGATGTCCTCTTCTATTTCCTCCAATACTCTTGGAGGAACATACTTGTAGAAATATTGGGTAAAATTAAGTTCATATCCTATTTTATCTTTGCTTCTGTCCATCCATGCATCTGGATAATAAGGTTTTACTTCTCGATCAAAATATTCTTGAATATCTTCTTTTAATGGAATCTTTTCAGAATCTCTTAAATTAGAATCTTCTTGTTTTTTTCCTTTTGCATCTAAAACATACTCAGCAGTTTCATCATGTTCAGATAATTTAAGAATAATATTCTTAATAAATGCAGGAGTTATTTTAATATTTTTCAAAGATTTTTTAACAAGTTCCTCAAATTCATCCCAATTCTTATAGGTCTTATCTCCAATGGGTTTTAAAGCTTTAATAATCTCTTCTTGTTTTGCTTTTCCTTCCTCTTCCTCTTTTAATTTTTCATCAGGATTCTTACTTTTACTTTCAGCTAGTTTTGAAAAAGCACTATAAGAATAAAGATTTTCAACTCTTTCTTCATTAACACAATAATTTAATTGTAATGGTCTTTCAACAACAACCTTAGTATATCCAAATTCTTCATTATCAAAAATCTTAACATTCTTAGAAGGCTTAAAATTATCATAATATTCTAAAATTTCCTTAATATCTTCTGGAGAAACATATTGTCTTTTTTTACCTAGACTTTTACGCATTTTCTTAAATTTGGAAGTTGCATCAATAAGCTGTATTTTTCCAACTCTTTCAACAGGTTTTTCATTAGTTAAAACCCAAATATAAGTCCCTATATCTGTTTTATAGAACATCTGTTTTGGAAGTGCAATTATTGCCTCAATTAAATCTCCTTCAATAATCCATTTACGAATTTCACTTTCTCCTCTTCCTGCATCTCCAGAAAATAACGGAGAACCATTTGTAATAACGGCTATCCTTGACTTCTCTTTTAACTTCATTTTAGAAATCATGTGTTGTAAAAATAATAATTGACCATCAGTTATTTTTGGTATCCCTGCACCAAAACGACCCTCAAATCCTTTTTTTGCTTCTTTCAAAACTTCGTCTTGGTCTGCTTCCCATTTAGTACCATATGGTGGATTTGAAATAATATAATCAAACTTTTCATTTGGGAATTGGTCTTTTGAAAGAGTGCTTAAATCATCTCCCCCTTGAACATTATTCGCATCTTCTCCTCGTATTAGCATATCTGATTTACAGATTGCGAAAATTTCATCATTGATTTCTTGACCAAATAAAACAATATCAACCGTTTCGTTCATTTTGCTTATGAAATCCTTACAACTGGAAAGCATTCCTCCGGTTCCACAAGCAGGATCATAAACTGTTTTAATCAAGTTCTTTTTTGTTAAATGAACACCGTTTTCAATAAACATTAATTTAGTCATTAATTCAACTACATCTTTAGGAGTAAAGTGATCTCCTGCTTCTTCATTTGATTGTTCTGCAAATTTACGAGTTAATTCCTCAAAAATTGTTCCCATTTCATGATTAGAAACTATATCTGGGTGTAAATCCACTTTTGTTTCAGAAAATTTCTTTACAAGCCTAAACAATCTATCTGTTTTAGAAAGTTTTTCTATTTGTGCCTTAAGTTTAAATTTCTCAAAAATATCTTGAACATTTTTGCTAAAACTATCAATATAATGAATTAAGTTCTGTTCGATATGTTCAGGATCTTCAAGCAATGTTTTAAAATCATATTTTGAATAATTGTAAAATCCTAGGGGGATGCCTTTTTTATCTTTTGATGCTTCTTGTAAAACATGTTCCATGTTTTCAAATTTTCCTTTAAACTGATTATAAGTTTCAAGTACTTTAGCTTTGGAATCAGATAAAACACAGTCAAATCTTTTTAATACAGTAAACGGAAGAATTACTTTTTGATATTCATTTCTTTTATATGGACCTCTTAGCAGATCAGCACAATCCCAAATGAAGGTTATTTTTTCCTGAAAATTACTCATCCCCCCTCCCCCTCATCCATCAACCTCTCAATCGCCTTCTCAAACACCAAACTCGGAGAAATATCATGCTTCTTCATAAACTCGCTAATCTCCTCAGTCGTGCGAATGCTCATAACTATCTTTTTTCTTTTGTCCCGTTTAACTTCATCTATTTCCATTGTAATACAAAAAATTACATCTTATTTAAGGTTTTGTATGCCGGTTACTAAGACAGGCGAAGTGAGGTTGAGGAAGAAAGTTTAAATAAAAATGATTAAAAATGTAAATACAATCAAGATTGTTTGAATTATGAAAAGAACAGATCTAATTTTTGCCCAAGGGGTGCCCTTCATCCTCATGTTATTTATTTCATCTGCTTTTTGAATAGCCATCTTTCCCAATTCTTTCTTTTCATTCATAGTATATCTAAACTTATCTTCTATTTCTTTAATAGTAAGATTGAGCCGCTTAGGGTCAAAGCTTGCTAAAAGATGATAAATAGCACTAACTTGATAGTTCCCAAGAACTGATAGATAATGGATATTCAATAATTCTTTTTTTCTTATTTCATCATTAAATTTATCAATTTTCGTATTAGTGAGTTGAATAAGGGTTGTAACTATAAGCAAAAAAACCCCAATTATCGCTGATAAGTAAAATGTGAGTGTTTCAGTCAAGGGCATAAAATAAAAAGCGAATTCATAGAGATTTAAGCATTATTGTTCTTAAAATCTGTCCAAAACTCAAACCCGTCTCCATTATGCCTCTCCAAAAAAAAACCTTAACCTAGACATCCTTGAAGAATTTAACAGCAAATTCACAGAATTTGATTATAACATCTTTATCAAGTTCAAATTCCCTTCTTGAACCAAGATAATTCTGGGACTTAGGGTTTATCTCTTTCCCTTTTTCTAGTTCTTCATAACTTATACATTTTATATGTCTTTTAGATACAATGATGAAATAACAGTTCTCAAAAGGATAATCCTTAGCTAAATCTTTTCTTGAGAATTCTTCATTGGCCCTAAACTTAACTTCAACAAAGAAAACATCCTTTCTGTGAGGATGTTGAATCACAAAATCAGGCATTCTCCTTATATTCATAGCAACGTCACTTTTCACCCCTTTTAATAATTCCATAATCCCCGGAACTGTGTTTTCCATTCCGTACCTGAAAACATTATAGCCTAATGCAAGAAATAACTCTTCTATCAGAGACTCTGCGATTCTGCCTTTGATAAGACCTTCCTTATATCGACTTTCCATTCCAGTAAGCCCTTCGTTGTTCTTATTGCTTTTTTGATGTTTTCTACAAAGAGCCTTTCCAAAATGTTCTATAGAATAATTACAGACTTTTTCTTCTAATTCTTCCTTACATACAGAACAATAAGCCATACAAAACTAAGAAAATCCAACTTTTTTAACCCTTTGCCTATCCCCGTCTAACACTCGCCATTGGCCTTCCATTCAGCCAGAAATTATCAAAATCCATATGAACCCTGCCATCTGAGAAAGAGCCGATATACAATTGATAAGTTCCATCCGTGTTATCCAAAGGCAATTCATCATACATCCTTTGTCCTGAAGGCGTCCATCTCTCCACAACTAAAAGATTAGGAAGGAAAGTCAATTTCATATGCGCAACCCCAAGCTCATCAAATCCTGCATCAGTTCCCCTCATGCCTATCCTGATGTATTGGTCTCCGGTAAGCAAAACCATTTGGGCATGATTTCCTTCCCTCGAAATTAAATTATTATCATATTCAATGCTATCTCCCGTAGTAAAGTTTATTTTAGGAAATAAATAGACTCGTCTGTCTGTAATCTCAATCTGTTCTGTATGAAAAACAAAATTTCCATTTTCCAATAGAACCCCATATTTATCCATTAGAGGCTGCCCTTCAGTATCTTGCCTTACTTCCCATTTTGTCGGATTTAACTTCCCAGAAGAAAAATTGTCATAAAGAATCGGTCCAACAGCACTAACTAAAAAAACAGATAAAATCAAAACAGCGCCAATCAATGCTATTTTACTCATAATTTTTACAAAGAAGCCTGATTTTTAACCCTTCCTATCCCCCCTTCCTACTCCTCCCCCCAAATCCCTGCCCCACTCTCCCTCTCCAATTACCTTCCCAAAATCTTCCCGTCTTCTTCTCTCCAAAAAACCATTCCCCTACAAAATGCCTCCATGAAAAACCGATTTAACAAGCATCAATAAGCCACTGCCATTCATTGCGATTGATTACAATCCTCATAAAACTCAACAACCATCATCTGGGACTTGTTTGTAATAAATTTATGCCCGCCCGTCTCTGACTTGACATATGCCTTAACAACATAATACTCAACTCTCTTCATAAAATCCCTGCAATGAAGTGCGCCCTCATATATGCAATGCCCAAGATCAACCCCCATTGCTTGACCCAACATTTTATATCCTTTCTTCTTTGCTTCATCTTTAGTTATTTGTTTCAATTTTGGTTTCATTTGATGGATTGTTCTATTTTTAACATTCTCAAGGTTAAATCATATCCTTCCAAAAACTTATCATAGGCATCTCGCCTATACAAAAATTTGCTTCCAACTCCTTCATTATTTTGCCTCGGAGATATATCTTTATGATGCATTATTGTATTCCTAATGTCTGGTATCGATTTAATAACCTTATTTTCAATAGGAAATCCATTGATATCGATTTTCTCATACTTCATAAATTTAAGCAAATCTCTAAGGTCGAAGTATTGAAATTTTGGCAAGATAATCTCTCGCTTTTCTTTTTCTATCCTTTCAAGATTTTTAATGGCCAATTTTTTTTCTTCATTTTTTTCCAAATTATTTATTTTTGTATTTTTATACCATTCGAAAAAGTCTTCATTGTGTTTGTCCTTCTTTGATAAAATATCTCTAACTTGCTTTTCAAATTCATGGAAAATCGCATAAAAATAAATATAAGCCCATGAATTGATAAGATCTGAAAAATGTATTATGCCGATAAGTGATGTCTTATCCATAACAAAAAATAAATCTGCTTTCTTTGTTGCCTCGATGTAATCGCTGATTATCATTTCAGGCGATATTATCTCTTCCTGTTTGATTTCTCTTTCAATAAACGTCTCAGTTTTTTTATCAAAAAGCATATACTTACGGCTACTTCTTAAAGGAAGCCACTCAATATCCCTATCCCTGCAAAATTCGATATCCTCGGGCAAACCACTATAGTAATAGATATCAGAAGTCATCAAATCCTTAACTTTAATTAATTCCGCAATCCTTAGTACTATACTATTCATTGAATTTAGAACGTTCTGAGGGTTTTTATTTTTTAGCTAAAATCCCTTCTTCCTCTCTTCTTCCTAAAATCCCTGAACAACAGAACAGCGAGAACAATTATTGCTATAAATCCTGCCAGGGCAGCTCCGGGAGCATCTCCATCTCCAATGCCTACGAATATCAGCAAAGCAGCCAG
>Ga0210057_1007678_pt1 | contig 12993 bp, 10 predicted proteins | sample CryGeyCG2114_010_2_FD_183968 | JGI IMG/M metagenome (GOLD analysis project Ga0210057, IMG submission 183968) | Groundwater microbial communities from aquifer - Crystal Geyser CG10_big_fil_rev_8/21/14_0.10 (SPAdes) (version 2) | ecosystem: Environmental > Aquatic > Deep subsurface > Groundwater ... | reverse complement strand
TCGCGTTCAAAAAATACCCGTAAAATTTCCCATTGCTTATTACTGGTGTCACTTATATATGCCATACTCAAACTCCTACTTGGATTTAAGTATAACTTATATCATAATTAATTACTTAACAAGCTCTAAGGCATTTTTTATTGATGAAAGATCGGTTGAGCTATCAAGTGGTTTTTCCATAGCGTTTTCTTCTTGTTGAGTAGTTACAAAGCCAACCATTGCCAGCGACACCAGCAATATTATAACCGCCAGCTCGATCAACGAAAAACCGTAATGCTTTTGTGCTAACACTCTCTCCATGCCCTTATTATAGCAAATGCCCAAAGAAAAGGGAAGGGCTATGGGATAAGGGCAGTGTCTCAGTTTGAAAATTTTTCTCTGTCATTCCCTGAATTTTGCTTCTGCAAAATTCTAGGGGAATCTAAATAAATCAATAAAATGGATGCCCTAGAATTGCTTACGCAATTCGGGCAATGACACTTAATTTTTTCAAACTGAGACACTGCCGGGATAAGAGGTATGAGAAGGGGTTGATGGTTGATGGTTGATAGAGCTGGAAATTAGAAATTGGAAGCTGGAAAACGGAAATGGGGAAAGGGCTATTGGCTTTTAGCTGTTGGTTGATGGCCCAAAAACTGAACTCCGAACTCTGAACTCCGAACTCTGAATCCAAGTTTCTATATTATCACACACTAAAAACAATTCTTAGAAACCGCAAGAAATCTCCTTTTTCTGATTGACCTAAGACCATACTGTATTTAGCATATCTAGTATGTTTTCGGCCTGTGGATAACTATATGTTGTTTTTAGGCAAGGTATTGGTTGAACTGTTTTTTTACCATTTTAGTAAAGGTATTACGCAAATGAAAAGATTTTCCAGCAAACATAAGCGTCCTGGTAAAGCTGCTGCTTTTGCCATTGATTTGTGTCACAAAAAATTAACCACAAAAAATAATTTGGAAAAAAACACTCCGACGGAAGGTTATTCCGTCAAAATTCAAAAATTAGAAGAAGAGCTTAATTTGCTTACTTCCTATTCCTCAGATACTGTTTATCGTCTGCGTTATGATACAATGAAATATGATTATGTGAGCCCTGCTGTTACACGCCTTTTGGGATTTTCTCCTGAGGAAATGAAAAAAGTACATTTTCGCTCTTTGCTGGTTGAAACCAAGTTGGTTACTGATGGCATGAGAACAGTTGAATCTTTTGATGAACTGGAAGCCAAGCGCAGAGCTGGTGATGTCAGTAAATGGCAGGCTGATTATTTAATGCGTACTAAAGATGGCCGCAAATTTTGGGTTTCTGACGTTTCTTACCCATGGTTTGACGAAAGTGGTAATGTTATCGGTTCTGTAGGAAGTCTGCGCGATATTACAGACCGTGTTGAAGCCGAAAATGCCATCCGGGAAGAGATGGAAAAATTGGCTAACACTGATTCTTTGACAAATCTTGCTAATCGTCGAAAATTTTTTTCTGAAATGGATCTTGAATTACGCAGAATAAATAGATCTGAAAGTGAGGTAGCAATTTTACTGCTCGATATAGATCATTTTAAAAAAATCAACGATACATATGGCCATGATGTTGGCGACAGACTTCTCATTGAAATGTCAGATGTAATAAAGTCATGTCTGCGTGATACAGATACCCTCGCCCGTCTTGGTGGTGAAGAATTTGGTGTTATTCTTCCTGATACACCTGCACAGGGAGCATTTTGGGTTGGTGAAAGAATGCGTACAAAGATAATGAACCATGACTTCTCTACTGGTTCCGATAAATCGCCAGTAAAATGCAGTATATCTGTTGGTGTTGCATCTGCTGCTTATGGCGACAAGGCAGATTCTTCAGAATTATTTAAAACTGCCGACACAAGGCTTTATATTGCTAAAAACACCGGCCGTAACCAGGTCTCCATAGACGAAATAATACAAACACACTGAAGTCAGGATTCAGGGATCAAGGGTTGAGAGTTAAATACTGAACTCTGGGCCTCAAACTCTGATCAAAGCTGCCCTACGTTACGCAAACGAGCTTTTGGATGAATTTCATTCTGCGACATCACCACGGTAGATGGGCGGAAACGCTCTACAATTGCACGAACATATGGCCTTATAGCTGGGCTGCATAACAGAACCGGCATATCACCACTCATAGCATGTTTGTCATAGGCACGACGCACTATCTCTATAAATTCCTGCAAATGACTTGGGGCCATTGCTAGTTGTTTTTCCTCTCCTGACCCAACCAAACTTTCGGCAAAAACCTGTTCCCATTTTGGAGAAAGTGACATTATGGTAACCTGTCCTTTATCGTCAGAATTTGAATGGCTTATTTGTCGTGCAAGGCGCGTACGAACATGTTCTGTAACTAAAGTAAGACTGTTGGTAGATTTACTTCCTTCAGCAATGGCTTCAATTATTGCCGGCATATCGCGAATTGAAACCCGCTCCTTAAGAAGGTTTTGTAAAACTCTTTGCAAAGCGCTAATAGAAACTTGCGAAGGTACTGTATCCTCCACCAGTTTCTTATGATCTTCACCAATACCATCAAGCAGTTTTTGTGTTTCACTATATGAAAGGAGATCGGAAATATTTTCCTTAACTATCTCCGTTAAATGTGTGGTTATAACAGTGGGAGGAGGAACAACTGTATAATTTCTGAATAAAGCGTCTTCTCTGCTTGATTCAGAAACCCATTTCGCTGGCAACCCAAATGCCGGCTCTGTAGTATCTTCCCCTGGCAAATCTATTTTTCCCCCTTTGGGGTCCATAATAAGCAACAAGTCTGGGCGTATTTCTCCTCTGCCACACTCAATTTCTTTGACTTTTATTACATACGTATTGGCTGGAAGTTGCATATTATCCTGAATACGCACTGCAGGCATAACAAAGCCCATATCTTTTGCCATTTGCTTGCGCAGAGCCTTTATCTGATCAGTAAGTTTCTGCCCCTTGCCATAATTTATCAGTGGCAACAAGCCATACCCTAATTCCAAACGAACTCCATCTATGTGCAGAGTTTTATCTATTGGTTCTTCCTTAGTGGTTTCTGAAGCAACCTGTTTCGCCTCCATTTCTTTTTGTTCAATAACTTTTTCTTCCTCCATAGTTACGTTGCGGAAAAGATAAAAGGCCAGCCCTCCAGAAAGAACTGCCATAATAAAAAATGGCGTAGCTGGAAGAATGGGAACAAAGCTCATCATTAGAGATAAACCACTAACCATAGCCATTGCTTGAGGGAATCTACCCAATTGGCCAAAAACCGCCTTATCTGCTGAACCAATTAGGCCCGCTTTGGTAACAAGAAGACCAGCGGATGTTGAAACTATCAGAGAAGGAATCTGAGAAACAAGACCATCACCAATTGTCAGAGTTGTATAGGTAGAGGCAGCATCAGAGAAGTTCATATCTCTTTGAACTACGCCTATAACAATACCACCAACAAAATTTATAAAAGTTATTATTATGCCAGCTATAGCATCGCCGCGAACAAACTTACTGGCACCATCCATAGATCCATAAAAATTGCTCTCATCTTCCAGTTCTTTTCGCCTTTTTTTTGCAGCGCCTTCATCTATCAAACCTGCTGAAAGGTCGGCATCAATTGCCATTTGTTTACCCGGCATGGCATCAAGGCTGAATCTGGCAGATACTTCAGCAATACGGCCTGAACCCTTAGTGATAACTACAAAGTTAATTATTGTCAGTATGGAAAAAACTATGGCACCAATTAATATATTGCCCCCGGTAACTAAAGTACCAAATGCCTCAATAACATGGCCTGCCGCATCCGTTCCTTCATGTCCATTAGAAAGAATAGTTCTGGTAGTAGCAATATTGAGCGAGAGACGCATTATTGCAGCTATCAGTAGAATTGTTGGAAATGAGCTGAAATCAAGCGATTTTTCTATAAAAAGAACATTGAGCAATATAAGAAGAGAAAATGTTACAGAAACACTCAGCAACACATCAAGCAGCCAGGTGGGAACTGGAAATAACATAACAGTAAGTATTCCCATAACACCAACAGCAAAATATATGTCACCCCTGCTGCTCAGGTTCATCCTGGTCAACAAGCTGGCATTTTTTACTACTGCATCTTCAGCCATTACTCATCCTTGCCATATTGTTTGAGTTTATTACGTAAAGTTCTTATAGAAATCCCCAGTATATTTGCTGCATGAGTACGATTGCCAAGACAATGTTCTAAAGTTCCTATAATCAAGTCTCTTTCAACGCTTTCTACTGTCCTGCCTACAAAAGATGAGTCACCAGAAACACCTGCTCCGCCTGCACCTGCCGCCATAATTTTATTTCTAGAACTCAAAGCTTCTCCAAGAATTATTACGTCTTCTCCTATTTCCTCATTACCAGCCAAAAGCACAGCTCTGTGCATTGCATTTTCCAGCTCCCGCACATTTCCTGGCCAATCATAATCCATCATCATTACTATCGCAGATTCTGAAATATTTAGAGGTTTTAGGCCATTAGCAGCAGAATATTTTGCAACAAAGTTTTCTGCCAGAGGCTTTATATCTTCTTTTCTTTCACTTAATGGCGGTAAATTAAGTTCTATTACATTAAGGCGAAACAACAAATCTTCGCGGAAATTTCCTTTTTCTACTTCTTTACGCAAATCGCGGTTACTAGTTGCTAATATGCGCAGATTTAGTTGTACTGGCTTACTTCCACCAACCCGGTCAATTTCTTTTTCCTGTAAGGCACGCAATAATTTTGCCTGAAGACGTAAGTCCATTTCACTAATTTCATCAAGAAGTAAAGTGCCATTATTAGACTCTTCAAATTTTCCAATCCGGCGAGCTACAGCACCGGTAAATGCACCTTTCTCATGGCCAAATAACTCCGATTCCAGAAGGTTGTCTGGTATGGCTGCACAATTTATAGATATAAAGTTTTCTTTTGCTCTCTTGCTTTTATTATGAATATATCGCGCAATTACTTCCTTACCTGTTCCAGATTCTCCTGTAATTAATACACTGGCATCAGAAAAAGCAACTCTGTCTGCCATATCCACTATTTTTTTTATAGCGGCAGATTTGAATATAAGGGTGGAAGAATCCTGAGTAACAGCCTCCAATATTGCTGCTATCATTTCTTCATCCGGTGGAAGGGGTATATATTCTTTGGCACCAGCTTTAATTGCAGTAACTGCTGCATTACTATCTGCATTCAGGCCATAGCAAACCACAGGAACATGTATTCTCTCCTGGTCCAGAGCCTGTACAAGGCTTTTTATATCAAGAGCTACATCCGCCATCAGCAAATCTGCACCTTTACCTGACCGAAGAAGGGAAAGTGCAGATTCGATATTAGGGCTAGTGCTAACCGTTGCCCCTCTTTCTCTGGCAATTTTTCCGGCTAATCCTATCTGGCTATCACCTGTTCCTATTATAAGCAGACGCATAATTCACTTTACGAAAAATAAGCCACTCTTTCTGCAGGAGGAAGTATCGCATTTATAAGCATCTCAAGTCTGCGAGGATTTTCCTTTTTACCAACAGAAAGAACAGCGTTAAGGTAAATATCCATGACCAATATTTCTGCTCTGGAGTTACGTTCCAACTTAGAAGCAAGAGGCATGAGGACCATGTACGATAGAACAGCTCCATACAGAGTTGTTAACAAAGCCACCGCCATAGATGGTCCGATGGCAGACGGGTCAGAAAGGTTGCCAAGCATTTGCACCAAACCTATAAGAGTACCAATAAGACCCATAGCAGGAGCTATCTCAGAAGCTCTTTTAACAATTGATGTACTTTTTCTGTGTCTTTCTGCAGTGGAAGCAATTTCATTTTCCATTATTTTACCAACTTCCTCATGAGGAACACCATCTATTACAAGTGATATCCCCCTGGTAAAAAATGAATCATTGTGACGAAGATCATCGTGCCTTTGCAGGCTAAGAATGCCTTTTCTACGGGCAGTTTCTGCAACACTTAAAGCAGCCATTCCTGCAGATTTTGGCTGTTCAGAATTATAAAAAATGGTCTGAAACAAAAGCGTGTTTGCCTTAAAAACTTCACTAAAACTATAACAGGCAGTTGTAAGAAAAAAAGTTCCTCCTACAACTATCAACAAAGATTCTACATTTAGAAATCCGCCAGCTCCTCCGCTACCTTCCGAGGCATTAAGATATATAGCAAAACCAGCCAGAGCCAGTGCCGATAATATTCCAAATATAGTAGATATATCTGTTATCTTTCCCACTTATATCTTCCCCTATTATATTTATTAACCAGTTTTTTCGGCTTTTATTATTTCTGTCATAGTTATGCCAATCCTGTCTTCAACTATTACAACTTCACCCCTGGCCACCAATCTTTCATTAACAAACACATCTACAGCTTCGCCAACTTTCCTCTCCAACTCAACAACTGAACCTGGGCCCATTTTTAAAAGATCGCTTATGGACATTGGTTTTTTTCCCAGCACTACTGTAATTTCTACTGGAACATCATAGACTGCCTCAAGATTAAGGTCGGTTTCATCACCAAACATATTGGCAGCCATTTCAGCAACTGCCGCTTCCTGCGCTTCATTCTCCACTGTTTTATCAGTTTCTTCTGCCATTTATTTCAACCTCCCTGTTTATCGTCACTCCCAGTATTAACGTTCCGTATACTGGGTTTTTGCTGACTTTCTTGTTTTGCAGGCGGCAAATTAACACCTGAAGATTCTATAACCGAGTCTACTTTCTTCCATAATTCACTGCTTTCTAATCTGGCACTACCACTTTCCCATTCAAGAATACAATCACCTTCTGCCAAATCCGCGTTACCTCTTACCAAAATCTTTCCCTCAAAACCTTTGGATTTAACAATTTTATTAATTCTCTCTTCCATCTCCGCCGCCATCTTATCATTTACTACTACAATAAGCTGAGGTTCATTAATAATAAATCCTATAGATTTTTTTATCATTGCTTCTATTGCTGCCTGTGGATTTTCCTTAAGTGCATCACCAGCAATTTTACGTGCAACTTTTACCGCCAGATTAATAGCATCATTTAATGCTTTTGATGATATTTCTAACTGCGAATTAAAAAAATTATTAATTTTAGCATCCATTGAAGAAAATATTGTCGTCAGTTTTTTTTCAATTTCAGCATTTTTGCTCGTAGCTTCAGCCTTCCCAGCCTCCAGGCCTTTTTGGTATCCTCTTTTTTCAGCTTCATTTATACGCTTGCTGATTTCCCCTTCATCATATCCGAAGTTTTTTTCATTCTTATCATATGAAGTCTGGGCACTATTACCGGACATAGCAGATGAGCTGACAACACCTGTTTTGGCTCTCTGTGAAAGAGATCTGAAATTAAAGGGCCTGACTTCCATTAAATACAAATCTCCGTACTAATTCTCGTGTAATTTATTATCAATATATCATTTCCTCCTCTTCAGCACCGCCTTCAGGTATAATAATTTCACCTGCCTCAGAAAGTTCTTTTGCCTTAGTAACTACAGCCATCTGAGCCTCATCAACATCACGCATTCTGACAGGCCCTTTGCTTTCCATATCTTCTTTCATAATTTTTGCAGCTCTTTCCGACATGTTGCTAAAGAACAGATTGCGCATATCATCATTGGCACCTTTTAAGGCTACTACAAGTTTATCCTTATCAACAGCACGAATGATAGCTTGTATACCAGCTGCATCTATCTTTATCAGATCTTCGAACGTGAACATCAATTCTCTTATGCGCTCGGCAGATTCCGGATCATTTTTATCAAGCATTTCGAGGAATTTGGTTTCATTGTTACGATCAAAATTGTTAAAAATTTCAGCAATTACCTCATAGCTGTCATATTGCTTTGTTGCCGCCAAATTGCTCATAAATTCAGCCTGAAGTGTTTTTTCTATATTAAGTAAAACCTCTTTTTTTACAGGCTCCATAGTTATCATTCTTTGCAATACATCTAAGCCAAAATCGTCCGGTAATACTGAAAGCACTTTGGCAGCTTGCGAGGTTCTTATTTTGGAAAGAACCAAAGCAGCGGTCTGCGAATATTCATTTTTAAGATATGAGGCCAGAACTTCTTCATTCACATTATTCAGTTTATCCCAGGTATTACGGCCAACAGGGCCGGCTATATCGTCAAGTATGCCCTGAACCTTCTCTGGGCCAAGTATTTTAGTTAGCAGCTTTTTTGTGTTTTCCAAATCGCCAACTACACTACCTCCAGAGCTCATTTGCTCTGAAAATTCAACCATTAGATTATCTACTGATTCTGAGTTAATTGTTCCAAGAGCTGACATCACGTGAGAAATTTCTTTAATCTCATCTTCTTCCATCATAGCAAAAATTTTCGATGCCACATTTTCGTCTATTGACATCATAATTACTGCAGCTTTTTGTACGCCCGTAAATTTTCCGTCTGCTCCTCCTTTTCTTGGTGCCATCTAAACTTATCCTCTTACCAATCAGGTTTTCTGAGAAAGCCAGGTTCTAATCACTGACAAAGTCTCTTCAGGGTTACTATCAATTAGATCATTAATTTTTCTGGAGGTAGTCCCTTCCATTCTACTTTGGATTATATCAAGATTAATTTCCTCACCACCCCCAGCCATAATAGGCTCAGGCAAACGATCAAATCCAGCTGTTGCTGCAGCTTGCGCATGAGCCTCCTCAGCTTCAAGATCTCCTGGTGCAATTTCAAAAGCACGGTTAACCAGTGGCTTAATAACAAGCAAAATAGCGAGTATAGCAACTATACCAATTACAATGGTACGCAATATGCTATCCAGATCATGTTTCAACCAGTCAAATGGACCTTCATCAGCAATAAAGAGCTCTGGATCACGCAAAAACTGCATATTTATAACTTCAACGCTATCGCCTCTTTCCTCGTCAAACCCTGCAGAAGTTTTAACTAATGTGCGGAGATTATCGATTTCCTCGTCAGTTCTTGGTGTATAAACTTTATTACCATCTTTCCCTTGCTCATATTTTCCATCTACTAAAACCGCTATTGAAATTTTATTAACCCTACCAACTTCGCTTACTTTACTTGTAATAGTTTTAGAAATTTCAAAGTTTGTTACTTCGTCTATTTTAGAAGAAGAATTTGAACCACCAGAAGAAGTTGTGGATCCTCCGCTACCTTCAAGATTCGAAGCAACACTTACTGGCTCATTTCCACCTCCAATACGATTTTTTTCTGATTCTTCTGATGTCTGTACAGAACGGGCAACCTGACCATCTGGATCATATATTTCTGAGCTTGTAGTGACACGATCAAAACCCATCTCCGCAGAAACCTGAACTTTCACTCTGCCAACACCAACTGCCTGTTCAAGCAGGTTTTCTATCGTATTCCTTAATCTTGATTCATAATTTGATCTGGTTTCTTCCGTATTTGACCCGCTACTTCCTGCCATGCCTTGTGCGTTTTCTTCAGCAGCAGTGGCAAGAATATCTCCACCACTGTCAATAATGGTAACGCGCGATGGTTTAAGTCCTGGTACTGCAGAGCTTACCAGGTGTCTTACCGCCACAGCTTCATTTTTAGCAACTTTTGTACGATCAGATAGCGTAAGGACTACAGAAGCAGATGGTTCAATTTTACCTTTCTGAAATAGCTCTTTTTTAGGCATAACAAGATGAACACGAGCTGATTTAACCGAAGAAAGTGAGCTTATAGTACGACCTAATTCACCTTCAAGCGCTCTAAGCAGGTTCACATCATGAATAAAACTGGAAGTTCCAAGTGTACTATCTTTATCAAAAATTTCATATCCAACTATTGAACCCTGGCGTGGAAGGCCTTTTTGTGCCAGCATCATCCTGACTCTTAGAACATCGCCACTATCTACTAATATTTCTGATCCACTGTTAGATACCTCGAAACGAACCCCCATAGCGCCAAGCTCGGTAACAATAATGCCACCATCTTCTGCGGAAAGGTTTGTATATAAAGGCGATAAAACTGGTGATGTAAGACGAAAAGAAAGAATAGCGAAAGCAGCAAGCAATATAACACCTACTACGCTTAGTGTTACAACTCTTACTGACCCCAGACCTTGCATTGTCTGCATTACAGCGTTCATTTAAGCAAATCCCCGCAAAAAAGTTATCGTGCAAAAAAAATCGATTTGCTTACCTACATGATAACTATGCCTGATGCCTACATGGCAGACAGCGCCTAAACTCCCACATCTAGGTGCAAGCAAGTTTATAATATACCACATCTTGTTTTGCAAATTTTTTTATGGAGGGATTTACGGGCGTTTGCGACGATTATGTCTCTTTATCAAAAATAAGAAGATTTTTATTCTTAGCAGGATCTGTTATTAATATCTTGATAAAAAACGATAAGTTTGTTGCATGATAAAAATATTTTCACCATTTCCTTGTGAAAAAATAAAACACATCGTGGCATGATTACAACAGGTGATGGAAACGCAGAAAAATCCCCTGGCTGCAGGAGATCGCGGTTTAACTAAAACTTATAATCTGAAGCTGAAATTACTTAAGTTTTTCTTCCTTAAACTGAACATGCTTACGCACAACCGGATCATATTTACGAAAGGAAAGTTTTTCCGTCTTTTGCTTTGGGTTTCTCTTTTTAACGAGAAAATACCCTGTATCAGCGGTGCTGACTAATTTGACGAGTATGGTGTTCTGTTTTGCCATAAAATCTGCCTGTTTTTCTTAAACCTATATAGCCCTGAGGGCCAAGCGAGGCAAGAAACTACAGTTTTTTGCGCTTCTGTCAAGAACAAGGATGTTACAATTGTCAAAGTTTGTAAAAATTGACCAAAGAATTATAACAAAGATGTTGCAGCACAAGTTTCATAGCCTTAGATTCAACTATCAGGAGAGATGACATGATTTTACTTTCCAGCAATGGAGAAGCAAGGCTTCTGGACGCAGTAAAAGCCGTACGTGGGAAAATTGGGCCCTATTACGGCTTGCATTTTCATACTTCCCAGCTGCAGAAAAATTATCGAAGCGACTTTCAGATGAAAATCGCGGTAAATATACTAAATGATATCTTCCGTTCAAAAAAAGGAGCCATTTTCCTCGCGCGAAATAGTGATATTTTCGTTGTTTTTCATGGGGACAACAGAGAGCTTCTGGAAAAAGCCATTTTCCAGTTACGTTATTTATTTGTGGATGACCCTCTGGCAAGCAACAAAGATGGGTCTGAAAATGAAGATTTCTGTACAGTTTATGATCTGGCTTTTCAGTGGAGGCCATTCCATAAAATATGCTCAGAAGTCATGTCATCAGCTAGCAAGAACGCCCTTCAGGACATTAAAAATAAAAATGATAAATTACTGCTAACGCCAAAAAGACTTGTAGAAATTGAAAGTGAGATTGATTCTCTTGAGCTATCTTTTACCATAAGAAAACAGCCTATCTGTGCAATCAAAAACAAACAGCCGATAAAACCAGTATTTAACGAAATTTACATTAACATGCTGCACTTTAGACGCTTGCTGGAAGAAGATTGCGATATTTTCAGTGATAAATGGCTATTTAAGCATCTTACCTGCTCTCTTGACCTGTGCGTACTTTCCTTAATTAGCGAGCAGCCCAAAGCCTATCTGCGCACACCAATAAGCCTGAATCTTAACGCCAAAACCATCATTTCTGAGGAATTCGACAAATTCACAAAGAAAATAGAAAAAGTCCTTAAATCTTCTATAGTTATCGAAATAGGAATAGAAGACGTTTTCACAGATATGGTCACTTTCCTAAAAGCCAGAGATTTAGCCCAGGAGCGTGGCTTTAGAGTTTGTCTTGATGGGCTAGATACATCAAGCTTTGTCCAGATAGACAGAGAAAATCTTGGTTTTGACCTGGCAAAAATACGATGGAATGCTGATATGGCTGGCGACCTAAACAATGCCACAAATAAAAAATTGGCGGCAGCAATAAATAAAAGCGGAAAAGGTAGAATGATTCTTTGCCGTTGTGACAGTCAGCATGCTATAGAATATGGCCATGCTCTGGGAATCTCACTTTTTCAGGGAAGATATCCAGATAGGATAATAGACCCTGAAACTTTGATAGTTAACTAATTAGGTTCTGTTGTGAAAACTGATGAACTATTACAACCTAATCTTATTAAAATTTGCAACCTAAGTTAGGAGGGCATTTTATGCTTGGAGGAAATGTCATTTCTCGGAAAGATGATATAGCTATTGTAATTTGCCAAAATAACAGTGACAAAACTTTGATAATAAAAACAGTTAATGACCCAGATAATCTTCTGGAAAAAACACTGCAATATACCCTAAATACCTTAGAAGGCAGAAATCTGAAAGAGCTTCTGCCAAAATATATTCAACAACAAATTGATGACTATCTGGAATTTGACGATCTGGGCAATGACCTTGCTAATGTTCTTAGTAAAACCCGTGATTTTTCAATGATTTCCTCTTCCAGCGAAGAAGTTCGACTTAACATGCGCATACAGCGCGATGCTTCTCCAGATGGCAATCCACATTTTGTTATGCTGGTTCAGGGATTAAGCAAATCTCACCCACGTAGTAATCTGCGTATATTACAGCTATTAAAAGAAAATGCCCCTAAGAATGAAATCACCACTTTGGATGCAAAAGAATGGTTTCTGGAGGAAGCTGATATTGTACATTATTACGTCTCACGTGGCAGAATTAACTCAGGATTTGCCGTGATAGCACTTGATGATTTTGAAAATCTGGCGAATCTTTATGGAGAAGAAACAAAATCTAGTTTGTTAAAAGAAGTTGAAAAACGCTGTGAGCAGACTTTCCGTAAAGCAGATATTCTTGGTTACCTTGGTGAAGGAAAATTTGCCGTAGTGCTTGTTGGCACTGATGCACGAGGCGCACAAGTTCCGTTAAACCGTCTACGCTGGCAGATGGCTAATCAGGAACTTTTTCTGACTGAAAATCATAGCTCTACTGCAAGTCTAAGTATTGCCTATAAAGAAGTGGCAAAGAATGATGCTTTGGAGAAAACAATTGATAACTGTACAAAGAT
>Ga0210057_1007676_pt1 | contig 12995 bp, 8 predicted proteins | sample CryGeyCG2114_010_2_FD_183968 | JGI IMG/M metagenome (GOLD analysis project Ga0210057, IMG submission 183968) | Groundwater microbial communities from aquifer - Crystal Geyser CG10_big_fil_rev_8/21/14_0.10 (SPAdes) (version 2) | ecosystem: Environmental > Aquatic > Deep subsurface > Groundwater ... | reverse complement strand
GCTTTTCGGAAAATTGATATTTAGCTATTAACTGTTCCCTTGCTTGCTGCGGACCTTCGGCTGCTTTAATTAAAGTAATTATAGCATCAATGTTTTCTACCGCGATTTTTAGACCTTCTAAAAGATGTGCTCTCTCTTTTGCTTTTTTCAGCTCATAAACAGTCCTGCGGATCACCACTTCTCTTCTGTGATCCAAGAAGCACAATAGCTGCTCCCTGATATTCATCACTTTTGGGCTTCCATTCACAATGGAAAGAAAGATGATCCCAAAGCTAACTTGCATCTGAGTTGTTTTGTATAGACGATTTAAAATAACCGAGCCGAGTTCACCTTTTTTTAAATCTAAAACAACTCTAATCCCGTCTTTGTTTGATTCATCTCGAATATCTGATATGCCTGTAAGAACTTTTTCATTAACTAACTCAGCAATTTTCTCAATAAGTCGTGCCTTATTAACTTGGTAAGGCATGTCTGTAAGGATGATTCTCTCTCGGTCTTTACCATGAGGTTCTATTTCAGCATTTGCCCGTATTTGAATAATCCCTTTGCCTGTATGATAGGCGCTCTTAATACCCTCAACTCCATGAATTGTTCCACCAGTAGGAAAATCAGGTCCTGGTATAATCCGCAATAGCTCATCAATGCTTGACTCTGGTTTCTCCAGCAGAAGCTTCAAACCTGTGATAATTTCGGATAGATTATGTGGGGGAATATTTGTCGCCATCCCAACAGCAATACCAGCCGAACCATTGATGAGTAGGTTAGGAAGCTTAGTGGGTAAAACCTTTGGTTCCTTTAAGGATTCATCATAATTGGGCTGCCAGTCGACTGTTTCTTTCTCCAGGTCTTGCAACATTTCTTCAGCAATGCGGTTCATCCTAATTTCTGTGTACCTCATTGCCGCGGCATTATCCCCATCAATGGATCCGAAATTTCCCTGGCCGTCTATCAAAGGATAACGGAGTGAGAAATCCTGTGCCATTCTTACTATGGTTGAATAAACGGCAGCATCACCATGCGGGTGATATTTACCGATAACGTCACCGACAACCCTGGCTGACTTTAAAAATGGCTTATTGTGGTAATTACTAAGTGTATTCATGGCATACAATACACGCCTGTGAACTGGCTTAAATCCATCTCGGACATCAGGAAGTGCTCTTCCGACAATGACCGACATGGCATAGTCCAAATAACAGTCTTTCATTTCTTTTTGTATGGAAACACCAACAATATTTTTGGACTTTTCCTCAATATTTTCTGACATGCTAATTTCCTTGAATTAAATTTAAACGTCCAGGTTTCTCACATTTAAGGCATTTTCTTCAACAAATTGTCTTCTAGGTTCAACTTGATCTCCCATTAAAATTGAAAATACTTGGTCTGACTCAAGTGTATCTTCCACTTTAACCTGCAGTAGAACCCTGTTCTCTGGGCTCATAGTAGTTTCCCAAAGTTGTTCTGGATTCATCTCTCCGAGACCTTTATATCGCTGTATATAAGCTCCATGCTTAGCTTCCTCTAAAACTTCTCTAGAAAAAACCTCTATATTTTGAAATGTTTTAAATTCACCTTTTTCTGACTTTATTTTAAATTCACCTTCTAAATATTTTTTTATTCCATCATAGGCATTTAGCAAGTCGTTAAAGTCTGATGATTCAACAAAATATGTGCTAAGTTTAAACTTCTTAGTCCTTGCAGTCGCCTTGACTGAAATTTTCAAAAGATTTGTCTTATGCTCCGGATCTTCAACAATTTCGAATGAATATATTTTAAGCGTAGAGGATTCGAGACTCCTGAAATGATCGTTTAATAATCCAACCTTTTTTTCAAGAAGTTCTTTGTCGGCTAAAATATCTTTGTTTAAGATAGAAGCTTCAATAACATATTTCAGTAAATCAGAATCAAAATGCACGTCATATGAATTTAAATTGCGCTGATACTGAATAAATTTCTTAACAACGCGAAGAGCCTCTTCAGTATCTAATTCTTTGTCATCAAAATATATTTTGGAATCAGAAAAAGCATTGGTGATTAAAAAGTCTTCAAGCTCTCTGTCATCTTTTAAATATTTTTCAGTTTTTCCTTTTTTAAATTTATATAGAGGTGGCTGTGCTATGTAAATATGAAGCTTTTCTAACAATTCCGGGAACTGCCTATAAAATAATGTTAGAATAAGGGTTCTAATATGCGATCCATCAACATCGGCATCGGTCATGATAATTATTTTATGATAGCGCAATTTCGCTATATCAAAATTATCTCGTCCAATTCCTGTGCCCAATGCCTGGACAATCATTTTTATTTCTTGGTTCCCAAGCATTTTGTCATATCGAGCTTTTTCTACGTTGAGAATTTTTCCCTTTAAAGGTAGAACCGCTTGAGTTTTTCTATCACGTCCTTGCTTGGCTGAACCACCGGCCGAATCACCCTCGACAATATATAGTTCACATAGCGCAGGGTCCTTTTCCTGGCAATCTGCCATCTTTCCAGGTAATCCGCCAAAATCTAATGCTGTTTTTCTTCTTGTTAATTCTCGGGCCTTCCTGGCTGCCTCTCTCGCCGCAGCTGCATCAACACACTTTCTAATTACTGACTTTGCAATATTTGGATTTTCTTCAAAAAATGTCTTTAATCCTTCACCAACAAGAGAGTTTACAATCCCTTCTACTTCACTGTTTCCAAGTTTACTTTTTGTTTGTCCTTCAAATTGCAGCTCTGGCAATTTAACTGCTACAATTGCGGTTAACCCCTCTCTCATATCATCACCAGTCAGATTGATTTTGATATTTTTTAGCAGATTATTATCTTTGGCATATGAATTAAGAACTCTAGTAACTGCGGTTTTAAAGCCTGAAATGTGAGTGCCACCTTCTGGGGTAGAAATACTATTTGCGTATCCAAATAAAAGCTCATTATACGAGTCAGTCCATTGCATCGCGATTTCGACCTCGTAATCATCTCGCGACTGAGAAACATAAATTACTTTTTTATGAATAGGATCTTTCGCCCTGTTTAACCAGTCAATAAATTCGACTATCCCACCCTCATAATGAAAAAGATCTTTTCTCTCTGATCTTTCGTCTTTAAGACTAATTTTTATGCCCTTGTTAAGAAAGGCCATTTCTCTAAATCTTGTTGCTAGCGTATCGTAGTTATACTCCAGCACTTCAAATATTTCATTATCAGGCTTAAATGTAACCGATGTACCGGTTTCATCTTGATTGGACAATTCGCCGATTATTTTTAGAGGCTCTTTAATTTTTCCTTTTTCAAATGAAATTTTATGAACTTTACCGTCTTTCTTAATTTCAACTATTAAAATTTTAGATAAAGCATTAACAACAGCAGCGCCGACTCCATGTAACCCGCCAGAAACCTTATAGGCTCCACCTTCTTCATTGAATTTACCACCCGCATGCAACTTAGAAAAAACCAGTTCAATAGCTGGGACTTTCTCTATTGTGTGAATTTCGACTGGAATACCACGGCCATTATCAATAACTGTGACAGAATTATCGACATGAATAACAACTTTGATCTCTGTACAATAACCAGCTAACGCCTCATCGATAGCATTATCTACAATCTCATACACACAGTGGTGTAATCCTCTGTAACTGGTATCACCAATATACATCCCAGGTCTTTTTCGAACTGCTTCCAGTCCTTCTAAAACTTTAATCTGGTCTGCAGTATACTTCTTATCTACTTTTGAAATAGATTGTGTTGATCCTTCCAAGGACGACTCCTGATAATTTTTTTTAGTACTAATAGTATACTTCTCCCCTCGAAACGAAAATCCTTTTCGTGCTATTTAGGGACTCCATTTTTGTTTTAAATCCTTCATTGGCGGTTGTGATCATAACCTGAAAGTCGTTAGCATCAAGATGGCTTAGTAAGCCCATCCAACGCACATCGTCTAGCTCCCCAGAAATGTCATCCAGTAAAAGAATGGGGGATACCCTGTTTTTATATCTAAATAATTCTATATAGGCAAATAAGAGGCCCAGAAAAGATACTTTTTGCTGACCTAAAGAACAAAATTCTTGCGCATTATAGCTGTTAAAAAGAAGCACATAGTCATCTCTATGTGCGCCAATCCTGGTATGGCCTATTAAAATGTCTTTTTCCATCGATTTTTGAAATTCTTGCCTTACTCCATCAGGACTCATGCTTTTAAGAGAAGGAAGATATGTTAATTCTAATTTATCAGTAGAATTAAACAGCGTCTTGAAGATTGTTTCCAGTTTGGGCGACAACTCAAGACATAGCTGTGATCTTAGGTTCATAAGGTCTAAGTTCAACTGAATAAAGCTATCATCCAAGGCATTAATTTGTTCTTTGAATTTTGCTGGCCGTTTAGCCAGAAGTATATTTCTGAATTTAAGTGCTGAAAGATATTTATTTTGTATCTTTTTATACTCAGCAAATAAAGATATCCCTATATTGTCTAAAGTTTGTCTTTTAAACGTAGTTGACGAAAAAAATAAATGGCTATCATGAGGGTTGATGAAAACGACTTCTGGCTTCCATTCTTTTTTTGCTGGCTGACCATTATAAAACCATGAATGTCCCTCATTTGTTACTTTTCCACTATAGGAATACTCATTTCCATTTTGATCCAAAAGAAGCGACTTAAATATTATTTCAGGTTTTTCATTATCGATGCTCAGTATTTGTGGAAAACCCGTATTCTTTTTAAATGATTTTTTTTTTAGTAAATAGAAGATGGCCTCTAGTATATTCGTTTTACCGTTGCCATTTTCTCCGTAGATAATATTGATTCCCGAACAGAATTCAATAATTTCTGGACTTAGATTGCGAAGGTTCTCAACACAGATTTTCTTAATAAAAGGCATTTATAATTATAGCTTCAGAGGCATTATAATACCTAAAAAATTTGGGTGAGTAGGCGATTTAACTAATACCGGATTAAGTTCATTGTTCAATTCCATAGTTATTTCGCCACTGTCAAATACTGACAATGTATCTAGTAGATATTTTCCATTAAACCCAATTTCAATATCTTTTCCATTGTATGATATTTCAATCTTTTCTTCTGCGTTACCAAGAGATGGATGATTAGCGGAAATCACCATTTCTTTTGAAAAAACTTTTATTCTGACGCCATTACTTTTTTCATTGGACATAATTTTAATACGTCTTACAGCATCAAAAAAAGAATTTCGATCAGTCGTAAGTTTGTATGTAGTTTTCTGCGGAATCACTGCTTGGTATTTTGGATATTCTCTAGCTATTAACCTCACAGAGAGAAAATATTTATCCGAAGCATTTATGGAAAAGAAACTTTCATCTAAACAAATTTTTAGAACTTCATTCGGAAAAGATTCCACTAGCTTTTTTATTTCTGAAACGCCTTTTCGCGGGATAATAACACCGTTTTGCAAAGGCTCAATGTTGTGGCGATTTAATTCTGTCTCCAATAGTGATAGTCTATGACCGTCAGTGGCGACTGCCCTTAACTTAGAATCGACCTCTTGTAAAAATAATCCATTTAAATAAATTCTCGTCTCGTCTGTCGATATTGCATGAGATGTTTTACTTATTATTTCTGTTAGTTTTTCAGAAGATATTTCAAATTGTGCATTATTATTTGCAAAATCTAGTTTAGGAAACTCATCAGAAGATAGTATGAGTAATTCATAGAGTATATGTCCGCATCTAAGCGTCAGTGTGTTCTTTTCAGGTCTAAGCGATAGTTCTAGTTTGGCATCAGGTAGTTCTTTCACAATTTCAAAAAGATTTTTAGCATTTATACAGAACGAGAACTCATCTTGTGAATAAGAGCTTAAAATAATTTTAACTGATACTTCTAAGTCTGAAGCAATAAGTTCTAGTGAGTCTTTCTTGATATTAAAAAGAGTATAGGCAAGGATAGGCCTTGTACTTTTTTTATCAACGACTGTTAGTACTTTGTTGAGTCCATTTTTAAGTGACTCAGTATCAATTTGAAATTCCATTTTTATCTGCCAATTTATTTTTTAAAAATTAACCATTTTCTTATATATAAATCAATATAGATTGTTATTAAATATAAGGGTGTTGAAATGTTGAAATCCTCTCTTATTACCCGAAATCATTAACTTTTACCTGTTTATAACTAGGCGTAGCTATGTGAATTACTTGTGCATTACACATGGTAATTGCGCATATTCGGTCATTGTAAGGGACTTTTCCCCAATATTCACAGTGTTTTTCACATTCAATGTGTAAAACTTTTTCAATTTTAGTCCTCACTCGGAAAATCATAACTTTATTCACAATTTTGTTCACATGTTAATAAAATTTCACCGAGTCTATTTGATAGCGCTGCCTGTACTAACTCACAATGTGAATTTGTATTTTAAGTATTTGAATTTATAGTATAATATTTGTGAATATTTCTGTGAATAAGTTGTGAATATTAATTTTTAACACATTGTGTGGTCACGTTATTCACAATCCATGTTGATAACTTTTTAACATTTTTAAAAAATCTTTGATTCGATATCAATGATTTCAGACTGCAGCATCGCGTCTAGCTTAAGATTTTTGCTTATTTTTTTTGTCGCATGAATAACGCTGGTGTGATCTTTCCCGCCAAAATAGTCACCTATTTCCTGTAGGGTAATTTTTAAATGCTTTTGACTGAGATACATAGAAATATGGCGGGCCTTTGTTACGCTTTGAGTTCTTGTTTTTGACTTTATATCCGCCATTTGCAGCATGAAATAATTTGCGACCTGCTTGGTAATTCTGTCTATGGTTATTTCTTGTTTTATAGATGCCGAGTCTCGAAGCATGAGCAGGTCTTTCACCATTTCTGGATCGAGTTCTATCTTCATAACATCTGAATAGGCTGACAACCGTATTAGTGAACCCTCAAGCTCTCTAATGCTGTTTTTATAATGATTTGCTATTAAAGTTAATATTGTATCATTGAGAAATAAATCTAGTTCCAAGGCTTTTCTTTTTAATATAGCCAGCCTTGTTTCAAAATCTGGTTTTTGAATATCAACCAATAATCCCCATTGCAATCTTGTTCTAATTCGTTCAGCTATGCCGTCTATTTCTGTCGGTAATTTATCCGAAGTGAATATGAGCTGTTTTCCCTTGTTGTGTAATTCGTTAAAAATATGAAAAAATTCATTCTGAGTTGCAGATTTGTTTTTAAGTTCATGTATGTCATCAATCATGAGTACATCTATAATTTCGGAATACTTTTTTTGGAATTCGGATAAAGTATTGTCTTGCATGGCGCTAATCATTTCTTTCATGAAGTCTCTTGTTGTTACAAGATAAACAATCAAATTAGGAAATGACTGCTTAATTTGATTTGCAATAGCGTGCAATAAATGAGTTTTTCCCAAGCCACTATCCGAGTGAATATATAAGGATGGGTACCTTCCTGGTTTACTGGGACGACTTGGGTCCTTTCCAATAGCGACAGCGGTTGCAAATGCCATATTGTTAGATGAACCAACCACAAAATTATCAAAAGTTTTAGAATTATCAATTAAGATACCGCCATTATCTGCTTTGACATGGTTTAGATATTTTGATTCGACTTCAGAAATCAGGTCGTCTTTGGTAGGGTTTAAATTAAGAGTAAATTTAATATCATTAGCGGATTTATTTTTTCCGCTTTTTTCGTCGCTTTCCTTAATATTAAAATCTTTACTTTCCGATAAAGATCTAAAGATATTTTTTGTATTGGAGCTCAAGCTTGAATTAGCTGTTTCTTGAACTTCAATTAGAAATTCGATTTCGGCTTCCATTGCAAAAAAGATAGCTTCTCGGATTTTATTATGGTGCTGCTCAAGAAGCATTAACTTGATGTATGAAGTTGGGCAGGTGAAAATAACCTTCCCATCACATAGGCCCTTAAAATTAAATGAATCTTTGAAATAGGTATTAAATTGAGGCTTAGGAACATTATTTTCGAGGTATTGGCATATTTTCGCCTTAATTTCTAACAAATTTTCACCACTTACGGGTGCTTTAGTGTCTGTGTTTTTTTGACCCAAAGGCTTGGAGTCAGGAGCTTTGCCATCTAAATCGCTGAAATTGCTTGTGTTTTCTGTCTGGTTTTGAAAAAAAGCATCAAACGGGAACGATTGTGTCATACCGCCTCAATTTACAGATGGGTTGCTTAAAAAGGGTAATTACGTAACATGAAACTGTTTTTCCTAGCAATGATTCATTTTTCTAATCTTTTCTTATTGCATACTTTTGTGCTACTTAACCTCTTCCTATTTCAAATTTATTTTGCTAAATACTATGTTCTTAATATTGCGAGGTGTTAGATGTCTAAAAGAACTTGGCAGCCAAAGAGAAAGAAAAGAATGAGAACTCACGGCTTTTTAAAAAGAATGGCTTCTGGAACCGGTCGAAGCATTATCAATGCTCGCCGTGCAAGAGGCCGAAAAAATTTGACTGTTTCTACTGGATCTAAGTAATTTGGATCAACGCTTTTTAAAAGATAATCGAATATTAAAGCGTGTAGATTTTCTTCAATTTAAAATTAGCGATGGGCTGAAATGGTCCAACAAATTTCTATTAGTTATTTTAATGAAAAATAATGACTGTAATTCCCGCATTGGCATTAGTATTTCTAAAAAGTGTGGCAATGCGTGTAAGCGAAACTTGGTTAAACGTTTAATTAGAGAAAATTTCAGAGTTTCCTCAATTAAAAATTTAGGCCTGGACTTACATTTTATTGTCAAACGTCACATTAAGATAAATGATATTTCACGCGAAGAATTTAAAAAACACATTAATCAATGCTTTTTGGATATTAATAACAAATTTGGGGCCATGATATGATGACTGAACAAAAACGCGCACTTGTTGCAGTAGTGCTTTCTGGGATCGTTCTTTTCAGTTGGCAGTTCTTTTTTGCTAATAAACCTAAGCCCCTCCCGCTTGTAGCTGAAAAGCAAAGCGCAATTTTAAATGATAAAACGGTTTCAAAACCAGCCGAAAATGCTGAAACCATCGCTACTGCGCAAACAACTTTAATGCCAATTGCGGAGAAAATTTCTTTAAAAAATGGTGACTTCAGTTTTGATTTTGGCAATGAACTTAGCCCTTTATTTAGTGCTGGTCCCGATGCCGTTTTCTCTTTCTCAGATATCGTAGGAGAGAAGTATTCTTACCGTATTTATGGAAAGGGAAATGACGGTAAGTCTTATCTCTTTAATGTGACCAAAGTAAGTGACAATAAATTTAATCTTACTAGTGCTGCAGGAACAGGAACTCTAACTTTAAATGATCATGGTGTTGCTGACTTAAAAGTTGATTTTATTAAGCCGCAACGTTTATATGTAGAAATTCAATCTGAAGCAAAGACACTGGCAAACCACAACCGAAGTTTTATTTACTTTGGAAATGATGTTCAGTTTTTAAAAGTAGGTGACAAGAAGGACTATGAAGGAAAGGTTAAATGGTTCGGTTTAGATTATAACTATCACATATTTTCTACTATTTTGAAGGCTCCTTTACTATCGCGAATAGACTCAGAAGAGAATGGTAAATTTGTCATTAACTTCCTCGATGATATAAAGAGCTTTGAAGCATCCTTTGTTTTTACCAAGAAAAATTATGACACTCTTCTTGGAATTGGTAACGGTCTTGAACTTTCCGTCGATTTTGGTATTTTTGGAATTGTTGCGGTTCCTATTTTAAGAGGATTACAATTTTTTTATAAGTTTGTCCCCAATTATGGTCTTGCCATTATTCTGCTGACCCTAGTTATTCGTCTTATTACTTTTCCTTTACAGTATAAGTCTTTTGTCTCTATGAAGAAGATGCAAAAAATTCAGCCTGAACTGGCTAAGATCAAAGCGAAATTCAAAGAGGATCCTTCTAGAATTCAAAAAGAGACAATGGCCTTGTTTAAAAAGGCAGGTGCAAACCCCTTGGGAGGCTGTCTTCCTATGGTTGCGCAAATGCCCATCTTTTTTGCCTTTTATAAAGTTTTATATGCTTCAGTTGAGCTTGTTGGAAGTCCTTTTTTTGGTTGGATTCACGACTTAAGCACTAAGGACCCATACTTCATTTTGCCCGTTCTTATGGCACTTATTATGCTTGTTCAGCAAAAAATTACCCCATCGACTGCTACTGATCCTAACCAACAAAAGATTATGATGATTATGCCCGTAGTTTTTGGGTTTATTATGAAGGATCTGCCTAGTGGACTAGTTCTTTATATTTGCGTCAGCTCTGTCTTTGGTATGATCCAACAATTAATAGTTTATCGAGTCACTGACTAATGATATTTTCCGACTCTCGTCCCATTATTGCTTGTAGCAGTGGGGTAGGAACCGGTTCTGCCATCGGAATAATTCGTATCAGTGGCTTTGCCTCGTTAGATGTTTTTACATCTTTATTTAGTTTATCCCTCAACAAACTTTCTTGTAGAAAAATTGTCAGAACCTGCATCATCGATAATGGACAGGTTTTAGATGATGTCATGCTTTGTTTTTTCGCCTCTCCCAACAGCTACACAGGGGAAAATATCCTTGAAATTTACTCTCACGGAAACCCTTGGAATATAAATAGGATTATAAATTTTTTTAAAAATCACTGTGAATTTCGTGATGCTTTGCCAGGAGAATTCACCCTCAGAGCTGTAAAAAATGGGAAAATGAGCCTGGCCCAAGCTGAAGGCCTGGATCTTTTGCTTAACTCTCACAATACTTTAGCCTTCAATCAAGGGCTTCAATTGCTCAACGGTGAACTTTTTTTTAAATATGCCGAGCTTTATGAGAGATACACAGATCTAAAAATTGCTTTAGATATTTTGATAGACTTTAGCGAGGATGTTGGCGAGATCGAGTCACGGCAAAATCTTGAAAAATGCTTTTCAAAGCTTAGATCCATTTTGTTTGAACTCAATAGTAGGACTCAAAATAACTCAGGTTCACTTTTACAGCCTAAAATTGTTATCTATGGCAATACTAATGCGGGAAAGAGTAGTTTTTTTAATTTTTTGGTTGGTCACGATCGCAGTATTGTTACTAATGTTCCTGGTACGACACGTGACTATATTTGCGAAAACATTTCTATTAATGGCAATATTTTTTCGTTACACGATACTGCGGGTATAAGAGATTCGCTTGATGAAATCGAATCAATAGGAATTTCAAGAAGCGAAAATCTTTTGAAGGACTCTTTTTTTAAAATTCTTGTTATTAATGCTAATGAATTTTCAAATAATTCATCACTTTTCACTCATGCTCCCTGGGATTTAATTCTTGTAACACACTTAAATGACTCTAATTCTAATTTCGATTATTCCCTGATGGCTTGCGCTTCACCCTATGTTTTAGGGTTGGATAAGCTCTCGGGCGGGATGTCTTATGATGTTAAATTTTTCAAAAGCCTTAATGGCGCGGAAAATTCTGGTCCTATAGAACCACTCACAAATTCTGGTCCTATAGAACCACTCGCAAATTCTGGTCCTATAGAACCACTCACAAATTCTGGTCCTATAGAACCACTCACAAATTCTGGTCCTATAGAACCACTCAAAAATTCTGGTCCTATAGAACCACTTAAAAATTCTGGTCCTATAGAACCACCTAAAGAAACTCGTAAAAACAGTATGTTGCAACCATCTCGACCCTTTTTTGGGGCCGAAAGTGCCAAGAGTATACTTGAGCGCTTGGTTGATAAAAAATACCTAGAACTTGAGCAAATGTCTCCGGTACTTCTTCCGCGCCATTGCCATCTGATTCAAAGGGCCTACGCTGATTCTTGTAATTTAATCAACAATATCAATACGTTAGATGCATCCGTTCTTTCCTCTGAAGTAGCCATTTTAGGAGTCACCCTTTCTGAGCTCATTGGCTTTGTTTCTCCAGATGATGTTTTGCAGCAAATATTTTCTCGCTTTTGCATAGGGAAGTAGATAAACCTTTTATTCGATGTTAGAAAGCCAAGAAAATATTGTTCTACGTGGAACACTTTATGAATTATTCAGTAGATGTTTTAATCGTTGGCGGTGGCCATGCAGGCATAGAGGCTGCATGGATTGCTTCTCAGTTTCCAAATATAAAGGTAGCCCTAGTTTCTATGCCAGAGGTGCTTATCGGGAGCACTCCCTGCAATCCTGCAATTGGTGGAGTAGGCAAGGGCCAAGTTGTGCGCGAGCTAGATGCACTTGGCGGGCTTATGCCAATCTTGGCAGATCTTGCTGGTATCCAGTATCGAACCCTGAACGAATCAAAGGGAATTGCGGTTCGCTCGACAAGGGTGCAAGTGGATAAGCATAAATATGCATTTTATGCAGAAAAATTAATCACAGAAAATCCCAACATTCAGCTTATTAGGGATAGGGTCATTAATATTGAGTACAGCTCTCATGCCCATTACCATGTAGTTTGCCAGCACTGTAGTATCGACTCCGCAGCTTTGATTGTAACAACCGGAACCTTTTTAAACGGTAAGTTGCATTGTGGTCAAAATCAAGACCAGGGTGGGCGTGTCAATTCCCCATCTAGCCAGGGTCTTGAGACTCTTGTCACAAATATCAAATCAAAAAAAGTTCGATTTAAGACAGGAACACCACCCCGAATTTTTGGAGATTCTATTAATTTTGATGGCCTGATTAAGCAACCTTCTGACAGCAAGACTAGAAACTTTCATCTGGAAAATGCATGCTTTGAAAGGCATCAAGAGCAGGTTGATTGCTATCTAACTAGAATTGATCAATCAGCGCTTGAGACAATACGACAAAATAGAGAAAAATCACCTATCTTCAACGGCCAAATTAAGGCAACCGGTCCTCGCTATTGCCCAAGCATTGAGGATAAGGCATTCAGATATCCAGACCGTCATAGTCACCACGTATTTTTAGAGCCCGAAGACGCGAAAATGGTAACATTTTACCCAAATGGGCTAAGCACCAGTCTGCCTCCATCTGTCCAGGATGAATTTATTTCACAAGTTGCTGGTCTTGAGAACGCTAAAATTGCCATTTACGGTTA
>Ga0210057_1007674_pt1 | contig 12996 bp, 12 predicted proteins | sample CryGeyCG2114_010_2_FD_183968 | JGI IMG/M metagenome (GOLD analysis project Ga0210057, IMG submission 183968) | Groundwater microbial communities from aquifer - Crystal Geyser CG10_big_fil_rev_8/21/14_0.10 (SPAdes) (version 2) | ecosystem: Environmental > Aquatic > Deep subsurface > Groundwater ... | reverse complement strand
TAATAAACTCAGTAGTTGGTCCAAATGTATCTATAGGCAAAGATTCAGTAATAGAATCATCTATAGTTTCAAATAGCATAGTTGGAAAAAATGCATCAATAGGGCAGTCAATATTAGAAAATTCAATAATTGGAAATGAAGCTAAAATAAAAGGATCACCTAGAAAATTAAATATGGGCGATTCTTCGGAAATTCAAGAAACTTAAAAAAAGAGTTACGAGCAGATAAATGCAAAAAAAAGAGGAGGAGGTACATTTCTTTTTAACTAATAATAGCGGGAGCTATGTTTCTCTAGGCAACAATTCTTTCTCACAATACAATGGTGTATTTTTTTTCTTAAAGAATGAATGGGAAATTTACAAAACAATTGAATCCATAGTAAGAAGTGATAGCGAAGAGCTCAAAGGTAAGCTAGCTTATACAAATAATACTATGACATATGTTTCAAATATTAAAGAAACTTTACTTTTAACGTTTGATTTCAGAAGAATTCATAATTACTCTGATCAAGGAAGAATATACTCAATAAAATTGCTGAAAAATTTCGCAATTGTTGAATATAAAAAATATTCTGATAACTCGCTTACAAAACTCGTCGAAACAAAATATTTAGCAATAAAGATAAAAGAAGAGGATTCTAAATCCATTAGAATAAATAACGAGTGGATAAAAAGAGAATATTCTTACGACAAAAACAGAGGAATAAAATATGAGTTTTATGTCTTCAATGGATTTACTGTCACTACAGACTTGCTAACAATAGGATTCGGAGAAACAGAAAAAGAAGCAATAAAAAATGCAAACAACAGTTTAATAGTTAACGAAAAGGAAACCAGCATACTAAAAATAACAGAGAACTCGTTGCAAAATCTGGTTATAAATTTTCAGACAAAAAAAGACAAAAACAAAACTCAAAATGGAATACTTGCAGGCCTTCCTTGGTTCTATCAAATCTGGGGAAGAGATGAATGCATATCTTTAGGAGGATTAATAGCAAGCAAAAAATACAATCTTGTTAAAAGTATAATCTTTAGAAATCTAGATAATTTAGATAACGGATTTGTTCCAAATAGAACGCCCTCTTCAACATTAGCAAGCATAGACGCAACAGGTTGGTTATACAAAAGAATAAGCGATTTTCTCATAGCAATACATCAAAATAATAAATTAAACACACACATTGAACAGAAAGATCTTGAATTAATTTTGAAAAAAATAGATGAATCGATATCTGCATATACTCAACGTATGAAAAATAATTTGATAATAAACAAATCTTTAGAAACTTGGATGGACACCTCTGACGCTAGTGGAACAGATGATAGAAGCGGCGCTAGAATAGAAATACAATGTTTATTTCTTAATATGTGTGTACTCGCCACATATATCTCTAAAATTTTAGGAAAAGATTACAAAAAATATGAACTCTTGGAGACTAACGTTAAACTCGCAACAAAAAAAGAATTGATGAAAGACGGAATTTTATTAGATGGAAAAACAGAACAACAAGATTTCACAGTACGTCCTAATGTATTTTTAGCACATCAAGTTTACCCTCAGCTACTTTCAAATAAAGAGTGGGAAAAAACTTTTGATAAAGTAATACAAGAATGTTGGTTATTCTGGGGAGGATTCTCAAGCATATCAAAAAACAACACTTTGTTTACTAAAAGACATACAGGATTTAACAATTCAAGTTATCATAGAGGAGACTCATGGTATTTCTTAAACAATATTGCAGCCATTTCTCTAATAAAAGTTAATGTCAATAAATATGCTGACCAAATAGAAAAAATTACTGAAGCAAGCATAAAAGAACTATTATACTCAGGAATACCTGGACAATGTGCTGAGCTAAGTTCTGCAGATGAACAAACATCCGAAGGTTGTCTTGCACAAGCATGGAGCTCAAGCACCCTAATAGAATTAATACATAGATTAAGCTGAATTAATTAATTCATCTAATGTCTCTTTAGATAGTTCTTTTAATTGACCTGGTTTGAGAGGACCCAACCCTAACTTTCCGATTCTTGTTCTTTTTAATCGTTTAACATAAAATCCGAGCTCTTTGAATATTCTCTTAACAATTTTATGTCTGCCCTCGTGAATCGTAATCTCTATTAGATTTTTTCTAATAAGTCTTGCTGCTTCTATTTTAACAAAACCATCCTTCAATTTTATTTTTCCTTTGAATTTATTCATATCAGAAGATCTAACTCCATCAATTAACTCTGCTTCATATGTTTTCATCACTTCATAACGAGGATGCATAAGCTTATTAGCAAAATCTCCGTCATTAGTTACAACAAGTAAACCTTCTGCGTCGTAATCTAATCTACCCACAGGAAAGACTCTTTCATTAATACCTGTAAAGTAATCAGAAACACAATTCTTTTTGAACGGATCATAAAGAGAAGTTAAAACGTTACTTGGTTTGTAAAAAACAAAATATCTTTTCTTTTCAAATTTGAGTTTAACGCCATCAACTTTTATTATATCTTTACCTGCTTCAGCTTTGTCTCCAAGCTTTATTATTTTGTCATTAACTGTGACTCTGTTGCCCTCAATCAATGTCTCAGCTTTTCTTCTAGAACAAACACCTGCTCCACAAATTATTTTCTGAACTCTTTCTAACACCATTATTTCTCTCCAATCAATACACATATCAATATAAATAATAAATGTACATATCAACGTGTAAATCAATACACAATCACAAAGATTATGTAAGATACAATAAAGAGAAGAAACACAGATTAAAAATGTTTTCATATAAATCAAGCAACAAACACATTTAAAAAAGAGGAATAATTCCCAATAACATGCCTTTAATTGGAAAAAACTCTGTTGAAAGTGTTGAGCTGAGCCAAGAACAAGAACAACTTATTTCAGAAGCTAAAAAAATATACAATTTAAACTTTAATGGAGATGTATGGCTAGGAAGATGCATTTTTCTATCATGGTATTGTGCACTAGGAAACTGTGATTTTTGCTTTAGAAGTACACAAAAACACAAAATACACTTTCCTGAAACTGCCAGAAGAACAAAAGAATCAATATATGCTGAAGCATTCATAGCAAAAACACTAAAGTGGAAACTCGAATTCTTAACAGGAGGATACGGAATATACAGCTTCAAAGACTTAGTTGAAATAACAAAAACTTGCCGCGAAATATTAAATGAAAAAATATGGTTAAATTTAGGAGTACTTAGCGAACCCCAATTAAAAGAATTTCTTCCCTACATTGAAGGCGTAGTTGCAAGTGTTGAAACACTAGAACCAATTCTTCATAAAAAAGTTGCACCTGGAAAACCTCTACTTCCCTTTGAAAAAATGTTAGACCAAGCAAAAGCGCTTGGATTAAAAAGAAGTATGACAATAGTTTTAGGACTGGGAGAAACAATAGATGATTATAAATATGTAAATGAATGGATAAAAAAGCATGAATTAAGCAGAATAACTTACTATGCTTTGCGACCAGTAAAAGACACTCCCTATGAACATGGTCCTGCGCCGGAATATGTAATTGAATGGATTGCAAAAACTAGAATAGATTTCCCGAAAATAGAAATAATAATAGGAAGCGCAGAAACAAGAATCCCAGAAATAAATTTTCTTCTATCAGCAGGAGCAAATGCATTCACAAAAATCCCTGCAACAAAAATATTTGGAACAGAAGGCGCACAACAAATACATGAACAAGTAAAACTAGCAGGAAGAAAATTCACAAGTGAATTAGTCAAACTTCCTAAAGTTAATTGGGCTCAAGAAGTTAGCAGCATAATAACTGATGAAAACTTGAAAAACAAAATAATTCTTAAATTAGAAGATTATCAAAAAAATAGATTGCTAAAAGCGTACAAAGATTTCAAAAAAGTTGATTCTAGTAACTCAGCTGATTCTTGTGACTCTTGCGATGATTAACTAAAACATAAAATCATTCGGGATTAAAAATAAAATCTTCATTATAGAATTTTATAATTAAAGCACACAGCGCAACCACTATAGGCCCTATAATCATGCCAATAACCCCGAAAAAATGAAGTCCTCCAAATATACCCATAACAACAAGAAGAGGATGCATTCCGGATCTATCTCCTATAATCTTTGGCTTAATAACGTTATCAATGTTCATGACAACTATTAAACCAAATATCAACATACCTAAGCCACTAAAATAATATCCATTTGCAATTTGTAGCAAAGATGCCGGTACAAAAATCATTGGCGTTCCTAAAAATGGAATAAATGCAAATAAGAACATAACAAACCCCCAAAGAACTGGATTTGGAATTCCAAACACTAAAAAACCTAACCCGCCCAACACTCCTTGTAAAAGTGAAACAAGTAATTGTCCATACATAACACCGTAAAGCACACGTTTTGATTCTTCTTCAATTTCTTTTTTTTGAGATTTAGTTACAGGCAAAATACTCATTAATCCTTTAGTTATCTTATCACCATCTTTGAAAGCATAATATATTAAAAAGAACATCAAGAATAATTTTATTGTTAGATCAGTAAGCGATCCTATTATTTCTGGAATTGCACCAGTAAAATAATTCTTTATATTCACAGAAAAAGGAACAATAAATTCTTTAAAATCAACCTCAAAGCCTAGATATTGTGATATTCCTGAAGAAATAACACCCCAATCTTTTGCAGCAAGATCCACATACGCAGCCCTTGCTTGAGAACCCAATTCTATTGCAAGAAAAAATGTCGGAATTAATATGATTAATAAAACTAAAATAACCATGATCCATGACGAGACCATTCTATTTTTTACCTTACTTCTCACCCACTCATTAACAGGATATAGAAAAATGACAATTATTCCTCCGAGAACAAGAAATGCAAAATAAGGTCTAAATAATAAAAACAATAACACCAAAGCTAAAAGATAAAGAAGCACAAACAAATAGTTCGATTTAACTTTTTGAACAACTTTTTTATCCATAAGAACTCAATCAAACAATGGCGTTTATATTTCTTTTGGATAGCAGTCAGTTGAACGTTTCTTCAAAAAAGTCTTATTACTTATAATCTACTCTGCCCTAAGTGCATCAACAGGACTCATCTTAGATGCTTGTCTTGCTGGAAGTATACCTGAAATACTTCCAAGAACAAATGCAAATGCCAACGCACCAAGAACCAACCAAATAGGCACAGCGGCTTTTAACAGTTCTGTTCCAATAAAATTAACTCCTATGAATTCAACTGCTTTAGCAAATCCTATACCAATAAGCACACCCAGCGTGCCTCCAATTAAACCTAGAAATCCAGATTCTATCAAGAAGAGAGATAAAATATCTGAGTTTCTTGCACCAATTGCTTTCATGATTCCAATCTCTTTAGTTCTTTCTACTACCGCAGTGTACATTGTATTCATAATACCAACACCGCCGACAACTAAACTAATCGCGGCAATACCAATTAAAACAAAACTAACCATATTAAGAATAGTTAAGAAACTTTTTATTAAATCCTCAAAAGTTTGCGCTTCAAAATCTTCTTGCCCTACTTTTAAATTTCTATGTTTCCTTAAATCTTTCTCTATACTTTTCAAAACTTCTGAAGGTTGTTTTCCCTCATCAACTCTAACAAAAATAGCGTTTATTTCTTCACCTACATCTCCATAAATTTTCTCAAATCCATATTTTGTCAAATAAATTTGTCTATCATCATTAGGATTACCAATTTTCCCAGCAATTCCAACAACTTCAAACTCAAAACCATTTATAGTTATTTTACCACCTGGATGTATATTTTTATCAAAACCATTATTATTTGCATAATCATAACCAATAAATGCAGAATTTCTATCTGCTTCTTTTAAGGATCTGCCTTCGGAGACATCCAAAGTCATAATTTCTTCCATTAATTTTCTGCCTGAACCAAGATCATACGCCATTACTCCCGCGTACACCAAATCCTTTTTTCCCCACTCTACTTGCCCAAACTTATACCAATAGTGTCCTGTTTCTTTTACACCATTAACTTTCTGAACAACCTTAAGATCATCCATAGTCAAAGGATTAGAAGAAGAAAGTGCACCCATTGAAGAACCAGATGGAGAAATTAAAATTTTATCTGCACCCAATGATTTAAATTCATTTTCTAAATATCCTTGAAAACCTTGAGCGAGACTTATTAAGCTGACTACTGCAGCAATACCAATAAAAATACCAATTAATGTAAGGAAAGTTCTCAATCTTCTGTGTAAAAGATTTTTCCATGCAATTTTAAAATAGTCTTTTAACATTTTAGTCCCTCAAAGCATCAACTGGATTAAGTTTAGCAGCACCCATAGCAGGTAAAGTTCCTGCTGCCGCACCAACTATAAATGAAAATAATAATGCCCCAATAATAAGATCTGTAGAAAATGCAGCACTCAACAAACTAGTTCCTAATGCGAGTCTACCTATTAACTCTACTAATTTTCCAATTCCTACACCAATAATAATTCCAATTATTCCTCCTGCCAATCCTAAAAATCCTGATTCAACAAAAAACAACACAAAAATATCTTTGTTTCTAGCGCCGATTGCTTTCATAATACCTATGTCTGATTTTCTTTCAAGAACAGAAGTATACATCGTATTCATAATTCCTATTCCGCCAACAACTAAACTAATTGCGGCAATACCTGCTAAAAACATTGTAACAATATCTAACATCTGATTTATTGATTGCAATGCTTGATCATTAGTTTGAACTTGAAAATCCTCTTTTCCAACTTTCTCATCTCTGAATTTTCTCAAATCTTTTTGTATACGTTCAGAAATTACATCAATTTGGTTCATATCTGTCGCTTTGGCAACAATAACACTATATGTCTCACTATTAGAATAAAGTTCTCTCAAAACATCTTCATTCATTATTATGACACCATCAACAGTGAACGCACCTTCACGAACATTAATTCCAACTATTTCAAAATCAATTCCTTGTATCGTTATGACGTCTCCGAGATTAAGATTCTTACCAAGTTTTTCCTTATTATGGAAGTCACTTCCGACAATAATTTTATATTTATCTATTGATCTTAACATTCGGCCTTGTTCAATATTTATATTGCCCACTTCTTCTATTAACCGTCTTTCATCCTCTTTAATAGGAATAGATGCAATATAAGAAACGTAACTTTTTTTATCTACTTCTACAACAGATGTTTCTATCATTCGACCGGCCGCAATTTCAACACCATTAACTTTCTGAACAACTTTGAGGTCGCCTTTTGTCAACGGATTTACCACGCCAGAACCGGGCGGCCCGAAATTTAATCCACTTGCTTGAATAGTAATTCTTTCAGCACCTAGAACATTAAACTGATTCGCAACAGCTAATTTTAAACCAGAACCAAGACTTATCAGACTAACTACTGCCGCAATACCGATAAAAATACCGATCATGGTTAACCAGCTTCTCAATTTTCTTCTAGTTAAACTTTTGAATGCAATTTTTATGTAGTCGGATATCATTGTTTTACCTTAAAGTATTCTTACTTGACTAAAAAATATTAATAAAAAAGAAAAAACAAAAAATTATTTTTTGAGCTCTTTGTTCTTTTTTCTTTTTCTAACCCAGAAAAAGATTCCTGCTGCAATAACAAGGATTACAATAATAGTTATTAGTGGAGACCCCCCATTTCCATCAAGAGGCTCTCTTAAAACATATTCAACAAGTCTATTATCTGTAAATTCATTGTTTAAAGCATCTCTATAATCTAATGTAACATTGAACTTTACAACATTCGTTTCAGTTGTTTTAACATTAAAGTTAGCAGTCTGAAAATCATCAGAATCAACACCACCAATATAAATTATGTTTGATGCATCTAATAGTTCATAACCATCTGCAGCATTCAAAGTAATTGTCATTAATTTCATGTTGTTAACGCCTTTGTTGATGATGTTAAAGATTACATCTCCTTGTTGCACGTTCTTATTCAAAGAAGAACTATCAATATTCAAAATTAAATCTGGTTTAGAATTAACTTGAACACCTACAAGATATGTTGTTGAGTAATTATTACCCGCATCATCCTTGTACGAGATTATTACAGGCAACTTGTAAACTTTTGATTCTGCTTCAGGATATGCAACCAACTCAAATGTAAATTCTGATGTTTGCCCAGGAGTTATTCTATCAAGCGATTTCTTATTGCTCGTAGTTGTAATAAATGGAATATCTGACACTATTGTTGTTGAAGCAATAATTGGATCTAAATATAATGAAACTTGAACGTCTCTTACATTTGAAGATTTGGCAAGATTCTTTACAGCAATAGTCAATTTAGCTTTACTTCCAGGAGTAATAACTTCAGGAGTCATAGATACAGAACTTACACTGATTGGTGCTTCTGCAGATTTAATATCAATAGGAAGTTTTGCAGTATAAACTGAAGAATCTCCAGTCATTTGATATGTGAGAATTAAATCATTTGAACCCTCAGGAGTATTATCTGCAACAAAAAGTTCATACTTTAACATATAATCAGTGTATCCTCCAAGAACTGAAATTGTTTTTGTTCTATCTCTTTCATTTAATAATCTAAATGAGGTAGTATCTTCAAAAACCACATTAATATTAGTTGCTTCTCCTCCTATATTCTGAACATTAACCCAAACAGTTAATGGTTTTCCAGGTTCTGCTGGAAGTGGCGCATATGTCCCCACAGATACATTAAGATTCGGAGAATCCACCGCAGATACTAATCCAAACATTGTACCCATAAGTACAAATATAAACATTGCTAATACTATTTTTTTCATTTAACTACCTCCTTTGTTTCAGGTTTTATTTTCAATAATTTACTTGTGTCAACCTCAAGATTGTCTACAATCATACCATCTTTAAGGTAGACAATTCTTTGTGCTTGATGTGCTACATGCTCATCGTGTGTGACCATAACAATAGTTGTTCCTTTTTCTTTGTGAAGTTTTTTCAAAAAATCTAAAACAGATGCACCAGTTTTACTATCTAAAGCGCCTGTTGGTTCATCAGCAAGTATAACATCAGGCGAATTAGCCAAAGCTCTCGCGATTGCTACTCTTTGTTGCTGTCCTCCAGATAATTCATTAGGCGTATGTTCAATTCTATCACCTAAATCTACCAACGTTAAGAAATCTTTTGCAAGGATTCTTCGTTTACTTTGACTTATTCCTTGAAATGTGAGAGGAAGCATAACATTTTCTAAAGCAGTCATAGAATTAAGCAAATTAAACTTCTGAAAAATGAAACCTATTTTTTTCCCTCTAATTTGAGCAAGATCAGATTCAGTCATTAAAGAAATATCCTTACCATCCAAAAATATTTTACCTTTGGACGGAACATCTAAACAACCAACCATGTTCATAAAAGTACTCTTACCAGAACCGGAAGGGCCCATAACAGCGAGGAATTCTCCTTTTCTCACTTGAAGATTTAATCCTCTTAAAGCGTGAACTTTTACTTCGCCCATAGTGTAAGTCTTCCAAACCTCATCCAACTCAATAATACTATCAGATTTTTTTGTGTGCGGTCTGTCTTTTTCTGATTTTTCTGGTTTTTTTACTTTTTTTTCTATCATTTTAATTAGTCTCACATGAATCAATTAATTTCTCTTAGCTTAATTATTGCATTATTTAGTATTTTTTTAATTTGCATCTTGTTTTTCTTTATTGAGTTATTATTCAACAATCGAAACATTTCTGTTTTTAACTCCAGGGATTCTTTATGAATCTCTGAAAATGGAATCTTTCCTTTCTTAAAATTTTCTATTAACTCTAAATCCATGGAAACATCTAACCCATATAGTGATTTCAATATGCTGTGAACTTTTATCATAGCTTCCGCCAATTCATTTTGTTCTATTTTTTTATTGCCTGCTTCTTTCTTTCCTTTTGTAGTTAACTTGTATGATTTTTTCTTCTTTTCAACAATTTTAACAGCAAGACCCTCTTTTACTAAATTGTCCAACAAAGGATAAACTGAGCCATAACTAGGCTTCCAAGAAATTGTTTCTTCTATTTTTTCAACTAATTCTGATCCAGATAATTGCTCTTTTTCTAGCAAAGTTAAAATTATTGGTTTTAAGTGTCCTCTCATCATTCTCCCACAAACACACATCTTCGACACATTTGTGTATCGCTATCGATATATCGGAAACGATATGAGTATATAAATCTTATGAAATACCTCAAAAATAAACAACAAATAAAAAACAATAAAGCAAAAATAACATTTACAAAGAAACTAGAAAGCCTCCGGCGAGAGTTGCACTCGCGACCTCGAGATTACAAGTCTCGCGCAATAGCTACTATGCTACGGAGGCACAGCTCAAGAGAAAAGAACTTCATTTAAAAAAGTTTTGGCTTAAAAGAACCAGAAATTAATAATAACGGCGACAAAAGAGCCCCAAATTATTCCCATAATAACTTGAAAAAATGTGTGTCCATAAACAACCTTAAGCGGATCTTTCTTTAAAGATGCTAACAAATCGTTCAAAGTCTCTCCTTGTTTACCAATGTATTGTCGCACTCCGAAAGCATCAGTAATTGTGATTAAAGATATAACTAAAGCTAAATAGAACACATCAGAAAGACCTGTTGTTAAAAGAAGAGCAATAGTAATTGAAGCAACACTGGCAGAATGACTACTAGGCATACCACCATTCGAGAATCCCTCAGAGAAACGAATCATTCTTTTTTCCCTTATAGCAGTAATTAATGATTTCATAAAACAAGAAGTAATCCATGCTACAAAGAATGCTAAGAAGTAATAGTTCCCGAAAAAATCCAGCAAATTAACCATTCCTTTTTCAGAGCAAGAATCATTTATAATATTTGCGTTTTAATTAATAAAAGCACGAGAAAACACCCATAAATATAATAATAAACTATATAAATGGTCTGACAGTCCTTTGACTAAAAGGGCCTGTAGCTTAGCCTGGTGGAGCGCACGACTGATAATCGTGAGGTCCGGAGTTCAAATCTTCGCAGGCCCATTTCTAATCAAAACATTTTTAACAAATCCTAATTATTTCTTAAGAATGAAATATGTAGATGTACATGCACACTTTGATTTGGGAGAATATGATTCTGATTTGGACATAGTTCTTAATGATTGCAAAGAAAAAGGAGTCAAAGCAATAATTGCAAATGGAGTTCATCAAGAAAGCAATAGAAAGGTTCTCGAACTCGCAAAAAAGTATGACATGATTAAGCCGGCATTAGGATTTTATCCAATTCATGTAACTGAACAACCTTGGGAAAAAGTCGAGTTGGAATTAGAATTTATTAAAAAAAACAAGGAAAAAGTTGCAATAGGGGAAGTCGGTTTGGACTACAAATTCGGCGACGACAACTCTCACGGAGATAAATTCAAAGAAGTACAAAAAAAAGCATTTCAAAAAATAATTGAAATAAGTGAAAAAACAAAAAGACCATTAATAATACACTCAAGAAAAGCAGAACAAGATGTTATTGAAATGCTAGAATCTAGCACCCTTAAAAATCCTGTAATGCATTGTTTTATGGGAAAGAAAAAACTCATGCAAAGAATAGCCGACAACGGCTGGACTTTCTCAGTTCCCGTAATAATAACAAAACTTCAGCAACTACAAGAGCTTGTTGCATATACAAACATAAATCAATTGTTGACTGAGACTGATTCTCCATATTTATCTCCTAATCCTGGAGAAAGAAATACTCCTGCAAATGTAGCAATTACAATAAAGAAGATTGCCGAGATAAAAAAATTCAATGAAGAAGAAGTTGCAAATAACATATTCATGAATTATCAAAGATTGTTTCTCTAGATGCCAATCATCTAAGAGAAAATATTGTTAACTAAATCTATTTTTTCATAAGAACAGAGTTGCGCAGGAGAAATTATTTGTTCTCCTTTAATAAAAGAAATTGTTTTTGTTCTGACGTCAAAATAAATATTAGCGAACACAGATAGAGGTTTATTTATCTTAAGCACAGAATCTTTTTCTTTTCTTGACAAAGAATCTGAAAAAATAGATAAGTACTTATTAACATTTGGAGAATTCAACTCAGTCAAACAATAACTAAAAAATAAATTTATATATGCATCAGTTTGTTCAAAATTCATATTGTCCTTAACTTTTAAACCCGGATCAATGGCCATGGCTTTGTTTAATGATTCAGAATATAAAAAATTTCTAAGATGTGCATCTGAGTGTAAAAGGGTTTTATCTTGATCTTTTTTTGCTTCAAATCTTATCATATCATATGTTTTAATTAATTCGTTAAATTCTTTTTCTTTAAACTTAATTCTTTCAAGGATATTGGAGTATTTATCGGCATCGAGATAATCATAAATAATTTCATCATCATGTTTTTCCAAGACATTAGTACAAGGAATCCCTCTTTTACGCCATTCTTTAAGTGTTCTTAGTTCAATATCACTATACTTTGTAAAAGACCTATCTCGGTATTTCTGTTGAGGAATTTCATCCATAAAATACTCAAATATTGGGCGATCTATGTTTCTCAAGATTTTTTTTATAGCACTTCTTGTAGGTTGATCAGAAATAGAGTTAATTAGTTTGTAAACAACTTTACGACCATTTAATCTCACAAGAAAAACTTTGTGACTTCCACCATCAAGTTCTTGTACTTGTGAATCCATAGAGATTTCTGCAAAATTTGGATACATTTTTGCTAAATCAACTTAAGCGCCTTTATAAATGTTTTGCTTTTAACCACTATTAAGTGAATACATAACTTAAAAAAATGTAAAAAATAAGTAAGAATCATGCAAATAATAATAGACACAGACAAAGAATCAAAAGATAATTTAAAGAAATTATCAAGATTCTTGCGAGACTTATCTGGAGAAGAAGTCTCTTATGATGATTCATACAAGAATTCTAAAACACAAACATTTGAACCCGCAGAAAGCGAAGGTATCTTCAATATGTTTGGAGAGAGCTCGAAAGAAGACACAACAAATAAAGAACCATTCTACGAAGACGAACCAA